>CAFBOP010000001.1_pt1 | contig 76465 bp, 78 predicted proteins | sample 7269491 | NCBI WGS metagenome assembly CAFBOP01 (sample SAMEA6814122, study PRJEB35770) | uncultured Actinomycetes bacterium | biome: Freshwater; feature: Freshwater reservoir; material: water | place: Czech Republic | collected 2017-07-26 | depth 30m m
GCGCCTGGATCTACTGAGAAGAAGAGTCCTTGATTTGCTAATTTATCGTTAAGCGCATTGCGCTGAACTCCGGCTTCAACCCGTACTAAAAGGTCATCTGCGCGAATTTCAATTATTTTATTCATATTTGAAAGATCTAAACTGATTCCGCCATAAAGTGGAACCACGTGGCCCTCAAGAGAAGTTCCAGCACCGAATGCAACAACAGGAATTGATTCCTTGTTGCAATACGCAAGTACTTTGGAAACTTCTTCGGTGTTATTGACCATAACGACAGCGGACGGGCGACCGGGAACGGATGCTGATTCGTCGTGACCGTGTTGCTCTAAAACTGATTCGCTTGTGCTCAATCGGCCATCAACTAGTGCTTTAAGTTCAGCAAGCTGACGGTCATTTAAGTCAACGCGGGTTGTAATCATGGGCTAAGAGTAGAGGGTTTCGGGTGTGTTATCCACGTGAGACTTCTTCAAGAACTTCAAGTAGGTGAATATATGTCTCACCGGTTGCTTGTGACATTCCAATTTCACATGGCCGATTCGAAGATGCGTGTGCGCTAAATTCCTGTGATGTGATTTCTTGAGCTTCGGCCTGGGTTGCGGATTGCGTTAACTCTGGATGTAGCAATCCCCTATCACCTGCATATCCGCAACAAGCCCAATTCTCCGGAATATAAACGCTATGTGCAACTGCCTGTCCGATGAGCTCCATTTTTTTGTTTAATCCTAGTTGCACCCCAGAACAGGTTGGGTGCAGTGCAATTGATTCTATTTTTCGCGCTATTTGTAACTTCGGTAAGATTTTATCTGCAACAAATGCAAGAACGTCTTCGACTTGAATGTGGGACAACTTGGGATCATGAGAAACCAATTCAGTAAGGCCATCCGTACAAGAAGTTGCATCGCACACAACAGGAACTCCAGTCTTGGCTGCACTTTCGAGAAGCGCCGCACTTGTCTTACCAATCATCGTTTCATAGCCTTGAGAGAGTCCCTTAGATTTCCATGGAGTTCCACAACATAGATTCGAAATAGATTCTGGGACAGCAACTTCAATACCTGCCCTATGGCACAGTGCCAAGAAGGCGTTCTCAACTCCGACATGGCCATCACTTGCACCAAACATAGAGTTGACGCACGATGGGAAATAAATTACTTCAGCGTTGGAATTAACCACTCCCTTACGCACGGTTCCACCTCTAGGAAGATTTTTATTCCAGAGTGGGACATTGTCATTGCCTGCAATCTTTCGAACTAAGGAGTTTGCTCCAACAACGAGCGCTGACGGCATTACCGAAGTTAGATTCATGACACGCCCCAAAATTGATGTGGCAGGGCCCCATTTATTTACTGAAAGAACTCCCAGGGCTTGTGCAGTTGCACTTTGCTCTTCTGCGCGCAATCTTTTCACTAGTGCGCCAGTATCAATATCTACTGGACAAGCCACTGAACACATACTGTCGACCGCGCACGTTTGAATTCCGTCATACTCATACCTTTTGGTTAAATCTTTAAGTGTTTTCGTATCTCCGGCAACTCGGGCATCTTCCATCGCCCTTCGAATGACAATGCGTTGGCGAGGCGTGATTGTTAAGTCTTTACTTGGGCAAACTGGCTCGCAATAGCCACACTCAACGCAACGATCTACTTCAGAATCAATCGTTGGGTTAATTTTCAAATCCTCAATATGGACAAGTTCGTTCTCATTAATCATGACGCCTGGGTTAAGCAGGTTGGTTGGATCGCATAACTTCTTGATTAAGACCATAACTTCATAAAGTTCATCACCACATTGACGTCTGACATACGGGGCCATAATTCGACCCGTGCCGTGCTCGGCTTTAAGTGAACCACGTTGACCAAGAACGAGTGAAACCATGTCTTCTGTAAAATCTTGATAGCGCTGGATGCATTCTGGTTTATCAAATTCTTCATTGAGTAAGAAATGTATGTTGCCATCTTTAGCATGACCAAAGATCACACTGTCACGATAGCGATGCTTTTCAAGTAGCTGTGCTAGTTGCATTGTTGTTTCATGAAGTCCAGACATTGGTACAGCAATATCTTCCAAAATTGCAGTTGTGCCAGAAGGTCGGTTGCCAGCCACAGCTGCGTAAAGCCCCTTGCGCGCATACCAAAGTTCATTTCTAATAGCGCTATCAGTAGATAAAGTCGTTGCAGGGATAGGAAGGCCTTTCAATACGTTCATGGCTTGTGCAACTTGCGCACTTAAACCCTCACTGCTCGAATCTTGATACTCAAGTAGCAAAGCTGCATGCCTATCAAAGATAATTCCGCCTAAGACCGAATCTGCCATGTGCTCACGTTGGGCAACTCGTAATGAAGATGTATCGAGTAACTCGATTACAGCAGCATTAGATGATTTCAAGACAGGAAGTGCAGACGTCGCATCGCCTAAGTTATTAAAGATGAGCAAGCCCGTAGCAGATTTTTGCAAAAGTGGGATAGTTCTAAAGGTAACTTCTGCAATGAAGGCAAGAGTTCCTTCGCTGCCGACAATCAAGTGGGCCAATATGTCGATAGGTTTTTGATAATCAGTCAGTGAGTTGAGTGCATACCCCATAGTGTTTTTGATGGCATAGAGCTCCGTAATTTTTGCGACCGACGATGGGTTATTCACTACGCGTTCTCGGAGTTTTGCTAAACCTTCATATAGCTGTGGTTCTTTGCTTTTTAATTGAGCATCGGCATCACTGTGAGAAGTGTTGATAACAGTCCCACTAGGCAAAATTAAAGTAAGCGAATCTAAGGTCGCATATGAATTAAACTCAGTCCCGCAAGCCATTCCACTCGAGTTATTTGCAACTACTCCCCCAATGGTGCAAGCAATTTCACTGGCAGGATCTGGGCCCAATTTTCTGCCGAATTTAGCTAGCGCAATATTTACTTGTTTTACGGTTGCTCCAGGTTGAACACGGACTTTTGCGCCACCATCTAGTACTTCAATCTCGCGAAAATTCCTACGTGTATCTACCAACAAGCCTGAACTCACACCTTGTCCACTTAAACTCGTTCCACCAGAGCGAAAAGTTAATCCGACTCCATGTTCGTGGCTAATACGAAATAGATCGCCCATTTGATTGGCACTTGTAGGGCGCACGATGACTGATGGTGTGAGTAAATAATGCGAAGCATCACTTGCCATAGCTCTGCGATCGAAAAATTCATTTGAAATTCCATCAGGAACTGCAGATTCCAGTGCAGTAAGGAGTGCCTTCGTTGTCATTGGCTCTCCTTACTCAATATGCACACCGGTTAAGAATTCACGTGAAGTCTACCAATGCCCATTGATTTAGGCAGTGTTGGGTAATGCCGAATTAAAAACGTGCTGAAAGTCCACCGTCGACAGTAATAACTTGCCCTGTCAGGAAAAACCTCGTTACTCGCCTTTCGTAGATCCTGCGGTGAGGCCCGCAATGAAAAATTTCTGGCCAAATAGATAAGCAATAATCAAAGGAAGTGTTGCAATGCTCATACCTGCCATCACGGTTGGTATATCCAAACTGTATCTACTCTGGAAACCAGTTATACCAACCATCAACGTTTTCTTATCATTTGTCTGTAAAAATACAAGAGCAAGGAGAAGTTCATTCCAAGCCCATAACAAGTTAACAACCGCAAGGGTTGCTAGAGCCGGCCCAGAAAGTGGCAAAACTATGCTTCGGAAAGTTCGGAAAGAAGATGCGCCATCAACATTTGCAGATTCGATGATGCTCTCAGGAATAGATTTAAAGAAGTTTGTCAGCATATAAACAGAGAAAGGCAACATCAAGCCAACGTAAATCAGAATGACAAGTCGTAGCGTGGAAATCAGAGAAAGGCTCACTCCCACCTGGAACAGTGGAATCAATAAAACCACTGGCGGAACAACCATCAATGAAACAAATATTCCCAACAGTGTTTCTCTGCCTCTAAAAGCAAAGCGTGCAAAACCCCAAGCCGCAAGAGCTGCCACAACTTCGGTGAGGAGCACCGAAAATGTTGTAATGGCGAATGAATTCGTGAGCCACTGCGGGAACTGATCTGTCCATGCAGCTTTGAATCCTGCAAGCGAAGGATGTAAAGGTAGAGAGAACGGGGATTTCAAGAACTGTGCTTGAGTTTTGAATGCACCAGTAAACATGATGTAAGTCGGAACGATTGCCATGAGGGTCATGCCAATAAGTAGCAATTGGCGAACGGTGGCGCCGAAGGTGAATTTTTTCATTTGGCAAACGTTCCGGAAATTGATTTACGTTGGATTCTAAAAAATGCGACTACGAGCAGGAGCGTTGCTAAGAATAATAAAACGGCAGCTGTTGCAGCCAACTCTGGCGCTCGATTCTGGAAAGCCGCACGATATATATAGAGCTCGCTGACCATTGTGGAACTACCTGGCCCACCCAGGCCATTAGACATAACGAAGACATAATTAAAAACCCACGAAACCATTGTGATTGCTTCTATCACTGTATAAAAAATAATTGTGTTCATTATCTGGGGACGAGTCACAGACCAATGCATCCGAAAAAAGCCAGCTCCATCAATGCGTGCTGCCTCAAAGACTTCTTGGGGTAAAGAAATGATGTGTGCCAATAGCAAGATGACGCCAAAGCCCACTTCTTTCCAGATTATGACCGTAGACATAGTGCCTAAAGCAATTTTGGGATCCCCGAGCCAATCTTGTGCAAGAGGGTTTAAACCAACCGATTCGAGAAAAACATTGAGTGCGCCATGCAACTGATAAATCTGCCCGAACACAACCGCAATGACTGGGATTGGCAGAACGTATGGCAAGAACACGGAGGCGCGATAGAAGCGCATTCCCCGTCTGGTTTCGAAAAGAAGAACTGCTAATAAAAAAGCGCAAGCAACAAGTATCGGGACAACGAGCAAAAGTAAAGTGTTATGCGCAATCGCTGTATGAAAGAGCGAATCTGTTAATACGATAGAAAAGTTTTCAAAACCAATCCATTTTCCGTCGTATCGAAATGCTTGAGTGAAGAGCGAAATAATCGAATATCCAAAAACAAATAGAACTACCAAGCCAGCAGGAAGAATCCAAAATAGCGCTTCTCTGGCATCACGACGAGAACGCTGGCGCCCTTTGGGGGCGCCAGCGTTCGTCGGACTCTTACGAGTGTCTTGCTTTAATTTCACTTAGACCATGCAGTGAAATTATCAACAACCTTTCGGTCGCTCTTTCTGATTTTCTCCATCGTCGCTTCAGTATCTGCTGCGGCTTGTTCTGGAGTAATTGTTCCCTTGAGAATCAACTGCACGTTCTTGAAAATTGCATCGGTATCAAGTTGTGCTGGGATGAAGTTCTCTAGGTATGGAGCGCCATCAAGGGCTGCTGCAAAGAGTGCTGCAGTTGATGCACTTGTCACCTGTGTTAGATCAAAACGATCATCTGCTGGAAGTGAGCCAGTATCAGCAAACCATGCATTCAAACGTTCGGTTGTGTGACCGAATGCAATGAAGTCAGCAGCAACTTGTGGGTACTTAGACCACGAAGTTACGCCAAGAGTTTGTGAGCTTGTTCCCATCTTTCCGGCAAATGGACCATCTGACCAAGCTGGAATTGCAACGATTTCTGCAACATCATCTCCGCCTGCCTTCTTGACGAAGTTAGGGGCATCTGGACCAGCAGTTATTGTCATCGCAGCTTTTCCTTCAACGAAGCGTTGTTGTGCCTGATACAACTCAAGAGAGTTGATGTCGTCGTTCCAGCACTTGTGCTTCTTTGAATCGGCAAGAGCTGTCCACCAGCCAGCCATATTTGGATCAGTAAACTTTGTATCTCCAACTACTGCAGAAATAACTTCTTTTTGGGATGAAATGGACTGAGCACCGAGCATCGAATAAATCCATGCACCGAACCAGCCATCTTTGACTCCACCTGCAATTGTTGTGATCTTCTTAGCTGAAAGAACATCGCAGACTTTGAGCAACTCGTCCCATGTTTTTGGTGTGGTCAGTTTGTTTGCAGCAAGTATGTCTTTGCGCACGAGAAGTGGGAATGAAGGATTTACATACCAAGGAGCAGTCCAGATTTTGCCTTGGAAGCCTTCTTCAACTTGAGCGTTTGTGTAATGTGAAAGTTCTTCAGCTGATAGGTAGTCAGAGATTGGAACAATGTTTCCGTCCCATCCTGGTTGCTGAGCATAAATTCCACCCCAGAAATATTGAATATCTGGTCCAGCTTTTGCTGCAGCGGCTGCTGCGAATGCTGGCATCAAACCTTCAGTAGTTTGTAGAACTTCAGTGAAAGTAATGTTTGGATGTGCTTTTGTATAAAGAGCCATCGTGTCGTTGAGCCATTTCTTGGCTCCTGGAGCTTCTTGATCGCCCCACCATGAGATGTTCATTGCTACATCTTCAGTTGGGAAGTCTTTTACAGTTGAGCTAGCGGAGTCAGATTTAGATGACGCACAGCCAGCAAGGAGAAGTGCCAATACAACAGCACCAACTCCAAATAATTTCTTCGACTTCATAGTAAATCCCTTTCGCATTTTGCCTCTGAGATCTCTCGATCATGGGTGGGGGTTGCCTGAGTTTCACAGACTATCTATAATCCGTCAATAACCTTCCACGCGCGATTGAGGAACCTTTAATGAAAATCGAATCAGTAGACCTTTTCTATGTTCGCATGCCTGAAGTTCTCGATATCGGTGATGGCAGCCAGGACGGACTCATTGCACGCGTTAGGGCAGGCTCATTTGAAGGCTGGGGCGAGGCAGTTGCATCCCCTGTTACATCCATTGCCAGCTGGATTGCTCCCATGTCACATAGTGGATGTCACCCAGTCATTGATTCAGTTATGGGCGAAACTATCGACTCTCCTGCTGATATTGCTCGCATTACTCGCAAAGTCAGAGCAAGTTCGTTCTATGGAATTATCCAAAGTGATTTAACTTTTTCTGGAATTGAAATCGCCCTTTGGGATTTACTCGGCCATGCCAAAGAAGAACCAATTTATAAGTTACTTGGCTACAAAAAAGCTGAACGCAAATTGCCTTACGCATCCGTTCTCTTCGGTGACACTCCGGAGGAAACAAAGCAAAAGGCAGTGACTATGCGAGGTCGCGGATTCTCTGCAATCAAATTTGGATGGGGACCGTATGGTCGTACAACTGTTGAAGTTGATGCATCCCACGTGCATGCCGCCAGAGAAGGTATCGGTGCAGATGGTCATTTAATGATCGACGCAGGTACCGTTTTTGGAGAAGATGTGGATGCTGCTGCGCTTCGAATTCCAGCGCTGGCTGAAGCCAATGTGAAGTGGTACGAAGAACCTGTTGAAGCTGCTGCATTTTCACTCTACAAAAAACTTTCATTAGTCAATCCAAAAGTTCTTATTGCCGGTGGAGAAGGTGCACATAACTTCCTTCAGGCACAGAACCTCATCGATCATGGTGGAGTTGGCTTTATTCAAATTGATACAGGTTATGTGGGTGGAATCGGCTCTGCGTATCGCGTAGCGCAATATGCCCAAAGTCGCGGAATCCAATACATCAACCACACTTTCACCTCACAATCGGCGCTAGCTGCATCCCTGCACCCATTTGCTGGGCTGAAGGATTCATGGATGGCCGAATATCCAATGGAGCCAAAAACTCTCTGTCAGGAACTCACTGTCAACAACATCCCTATTGATAGCGACGGAATGATTAGCGTTAATGAATCTCCTGGTCTTGGAATTCAGTTCAATACTGCGACTGTAAAGAAATATCTTGTTGACGTCGAAATTAAGGTAGAGAATAAAGTTCTTTACAAAACTCCGGCTGTTTAATCAAGAATTAAAGAGAAGAGCCACAATCCGATGAAAGATTTTGTTGGCTTATCAGCAATTGTTACTGGTGGTTCTAGCGGGATTGGCCATGCCACTGTAAAAGCACTGCACGAACGTGGTGCAAAAGTGTGCGTTCTGGATTTACAGAGTCCGCTTTCAGCAGTTGATGGAGTTACATATTTAACATGTGATATTCAAAGTCGTACTGCAGTTACTGCCTCCATTAATGAAGCTGCAGCCAAAATGGGTGGAATCGATGTCGTCATCAATAATGCCGGAATCGGATCTACCGGAAGTGTTGCAGATGGTGACGATGCAGAATGGCATCGAGTGCTAGACATAAATGTCGTCGGAACTGCACGCGTTTCATCTGCATCATTGCCGTACTTAAGAAAATCAGAACATGCCTCAATTGTTAACGTGAGCTCACTTGTTGCGATGGTTGGCCTCCCACAACGTGCAATTTATTCTGCGAGCAAGGGTGCAATTTATTCACTCACTCTTGCGATGGCTTCGGATCATGTTCGCGAAGGAATCAGAGTGAACTGTGTTCTACCAGGAACTGCAGATACTCCTTGGGTTGGTCGGTTGCTTGCAAACTCTGCTGACCCTGCTGCAACAGAAAAAGCACTCAAGGCTCGTCAACCTATGGGGCGACTTGTTTCAGCTGACGAAGTTGCATTCGCCATCTGTTACTTAGCAAGCCCATTGGCATCTTCCACAACGGGCACCGCACTTGGTGTTGACGGTGGAAGCGTAGGACTTCGAGTTCCTCAAGCCTAAACAATCAATTGCGTCGAGCGAACCTCACTGAAATCCGAGGGGTGTTGCTCGGTTAAATGCACTCTAAAGAGTTATCGTTTTACTATGAGCGCAATAAGTACTTTCAATAAGAAATTAGCAAGCGCTGTCACAGGCATAGTGAGCACTATGTGGTGTGCTTACATTTTTGCGGCGATTGCCCTAATTTCACTTCCCAGCGCCATCAAATCTGGCGACATCATCGTCATTGTTGCCTGGGTTGCCCAAACTTTCTTGCAACTCGTTTTGCTCTCAATCATCATGGTTGGCCAGAACGTCCAAAGCCAAGAAGTTGCGCAGAAGATTGATGAAACTCACTTCGCAAGCTTGAGCGAGTTTGAACTGGCAAAAGAAGCTAGATCACTTGCAAAGCAGGAGTTGTTAGAACTCAAAGCTATTTCTCTTGAGGTTCATCAATTGGTCCGCGATCTTGAAGGTAAAATCCAAAAATCCTAAATCTGAAACTCTCACAAGAATATGGCAGACTGCGCACATGGTTTCGTTAACTACATGGTTTATCACAATTGGGGTCTTGGTATTGGTCATTGCCTTTGACCTTGCCTTAGCTGTAGCACGACGGAATAAAGAGACATCTCTTTTTGAAGCTGCTTTTTGGACTACTTTTTACATCGGAGCAGCAATAGTTTTTGGGTTTCTGCTACCTCGCTGGTCCGAGCCACTTGCGCAAAAGGAATTCTTCGCAGGTTGGCTCACTGAATATGCGCTCTCAGTAGATAATATTTTCGTTTTCATCATTATTCTGGGGCACTTGCACGTGAAGAAAGAGAAGCAACAACTTGTTCTCTTGCTTGGAATTATGCTCACAATTGCCATGCGCGGAGCGCTCATCCCCATCGGAGCGGCTCTCATTGCCCGCTTTTCGAGCATCTTCTTTCTTTTCGGAGCATTCCTTATCTATACCGCTTACACATTGGCTAAAGAAAGTGGCGATGAGAGCGAATGGAAAGAGGGGCGAATTGTTGCCGCAATGAAGAAACGTGGAATCAGCACATTTGCAATTGCACTTGTAGCTCTTGGTTTAACAAATTTGGTTTTTTCACTTGATTCAATTCCTGCAATATTTGGCTTAACTAAAAATGCTTACATTGTCACAACAGCAAATATTTTTGCCCTTATGGGGTTGCGTCAGTTGTATTTCCTGCTTGAAGGTCTGCTCAAGCGATTAATTTTCCTCTCGAAAGGTTTATCAATCATCCTTGCCTTCATAGGTATCAAGATGATCTTCGAGGCGCTCCACGGTGTCGGCGTGCATGAGATTGCGGGAGTCCACGTTCCGGAAGTATCACTCGAAGTGAGTTTAGGATCAATTGTTGCAGCTTTGATCATTACAACTGTTGCGAGCTTAACTGCAACGCGTGGTATTGCCGGCGCTGAGTAAAACTTAAGTATTACTTATCGCTTCCTTACGGAAGTTCGATCAAAATCTTTGCTCTTTTCATGAATTTTCCGGAGCTGCAGTTCAAAGTTCGCAATTCCATTATCAAATGCAGCGACATCATTAAATCCCGTGGCCTCAGCTCTCACGAGTGGCCCGGCACCGCGCGCGGTCAGAATAACTCTGTGAGAATTTTTACCTTGACTTGGGTTTGCTTCGTGAATGATTTCTACTTCGACTCTTTCCATGAGGACATGAAATCGATCCATTGACTTGAGTTTTTCTACAACGATGGATTTAAAATCTTCTGCAAGTTGAGCTTGACGGGCGTGAATTATTATTTCCATTTTCTATAGCCTTTCGTCAGTGCAACAGTCTCACACAATGCTCAACTGCGATAGTCATAAACGATTTCTTTTGCTGTGAAATCCCCAACTCGCTGTACAAAAAACCTATCGGAAACCTAGCGCTAGAGGGGTAGTGCTACAACGACCAGCGTTATTGCTAATGCTAGAAATAAGCTCTGTCCTAAAATTTTGAGGGCAGTTTTGCGGTCTGCTAATTTGCTTGCCGAATCACTGACTCGGGAAATTTGGCCCAGTTTTCCAAAATTGAATGTGCCCATGAATCCGTAAGCCAAGCAAAATTTCTTACGAGACTGCACCCAACCAATTGAAGCAATAGCCAAGGGGGCGATAATTCCAAAACGTGCACTTCTTGGGGCACTTGAAGTGATCATGCCAATTAACGTTACTAACGATAGGACTGCTCCGATTAATGCAACTATCTGTCTGCGACGGATTTCTCCCGTGCCAATGTTGCACGTTCCTGGAATGTAATCAGGCATCTTCAAATTCATCATCATCTACCCAAACATTCTGGGGGCCATCTTCTTGTTTCTCTACCCAAGAAAGAAAAGAGGCGACAGCACGGAATGACAAAATGGCTAGTCCAACCACTGTCACTATGCGCCGGATGAGTTTAAACATGCCCCTAAAATACTCTATTTTTTACAAATTTGCAGAACTTTAAAGTCGCGTTGATTCTTACCCTGCGTTTTTGAAGGCTCGTTCAATGTCGGACCAAAGATCGTCAATGTTTTCACAGCCAACGGAAACCCGTATCAAGCTCTCTGGCACGCTCGCGCTTTCACCCGACCATCGTCTTCGCCGTTCCCACAACGTTTCGACTCCGCCCAAACTCGTGGCATTGGCAATAAGAAGAGAAGATGAACAGAGGGTGTCGGCTTGTTGTGCGCCACCATGTAACTCGAAAGATAAGACCGCTCCAAACCCTTTCATAAAGGATTTAGCTAAATTGTGGTGTGGGTCGGTGGGTAAACCTGGGTAATGAACCCGAGAAACTCCAGGATGCGCAGAAAGACGCTTAGCTAATTCGAGCGCATTACTTTGACCTCGTTCGAGTCGCACGCCAAGTGTTCTGAGTCCGCGTAATGCCAGCCACGATTCGAAAGGTCCAGGGATGGCGCCGTTAAATTTACGCGCTTCTTCAAGCCGGCTAAAAAGTGCCTCATCATTTGTCGAAAGAGATCCCATTAAAATGTCACTATGTCCTGAAATAAATTTCGTTACTGAATGCATAACGATGTCAGCGCCCATAGAAAGCGGATTTTGATTCAATGGAGTTGCAAAAGTATTGTCAACGCCAACACCAATACCAGCCTTTTTCGCAGAGCTAATAAGTTTCGGCAAATCTGCAACATCAAGCATGGGATTTGTAGGAGATTCAAGCCATAAAAGAGAAGTTCCGGGGAGCGCTTCCAACACTTCTTGCGTATTGGTTACATTGACAAATCGAACGTCAATCCGACCCATTGCATCTAGATTTTTCAGCAGAGTCATAACTCCGCTGTATCCGTGATGGGAAGCAGAAATGACGCTCCCTGTTGGTAGAAGCGAAAATACTGCACTTATCGCTGCCATACCTGATGAGAAAACTAAAGTTTTTCCACCTTCAAGTGAAGAAATAGCGGTTTCGAGCGCACTCCAATTTTCATTGCCATAGCGTCCGTAACCAACAGGACCACCTGCATGACGAGTGGCGTTCAATGAAATTGAAACATTAACACCTGCATCATCTGCAATTGGTGGGCGCCCTGCACTTACTACTAACGTTTCAGGGGTGAGTTCGCTACCGGTCATACGATAAGCCTATTAGGAAATTACAGCGCTTGCACCATTCGATCGACTGCTTGAGTGAGAACGTTTTGACTAGTCGCAAAATTGAGGCGAGTGAACTGCCCTGTATGTGGGCCAAAAGTATGCCCTGGATTAAAGGAAACTTTGCCCTTCTCTAAAAGAACTTTCGTTGGGTTCTCCCCAAGGTTGAGTGACGCCAAATCTATCCATGCCAAATAACTGCACTCTGGAATTTCGTAGCGCACCGTTGGCAATTTCTCATTCAATATCTTCTTGAGAAAGCGACGGTTGCTGTCGAGTTTTTCTAAAACAGCATCGAGCCAAGGTTCGCAATCTGCGAATGCGGTAGCTGTTGCGAATGCACCGAGTAATGAAGCACGGTAATGAGTTGCGGGTGGAAGTGCCGAAATTCTCTTGCTCATGGCATCGTTTTGCGTGACAACAATTGCACACTTAAGTCCAGCAATATTCCACGCCTTACTTGCCGCAGTAATTGTGACACCAACTCCTTGCGCAACGGGACCAAGAGATAAAAATGGAATGAACGTAGATTCTGCAAAAGTTAGAGGTGCATGGATTTCATCACTGATTACTACAACACCATGCTCATGTGCCAACTGTGCTATCTGTAAGAGCTCGTCTTTAAGGTAAACACGACCTATTGGATTATGCGGACTGCATAGTATGTGAACCTTAATTCCAGACTTATAAGCTTGCTTAATCCCGTCAAAATCGATTTCCCAGCCATTTTTGTTTTGCAAAAATGGAACATCTACTTTTTCAACTCCGGTTTCATTTACCCAGGTGTAAAAATTATGATAGACCGGTGAACTTATCAGGACCTTATCCCCTGGCTTTGTAAATAACCGCAATACTTCAACAACTCCGACGCCGACATCAGTAACAGTATGGATTTGTTCTGGATCTAAAGTCCATTGCCACCTATTTTTTGCAAACTTCGCAAATGAAATTCCTAACTCAGGAATAGGTCCCAAGTAACCCAAATCAGAACGCTGCACCATTTCTATCAATAGATTCCGAATCGGCTCGGCAATTTCGAAATCCATTTCAGCTACCGGCAATGGAAGTACGTCGGCGGGAGCATCTCGCCATTTTTCGCTTCTGTGATGGCGCATCTCTGCTGGCGTGAATTCGCGTACTTCAACTTTGGCCATGTGCAAAGTATTCCATAGTTATCAATGGCTTAATCGTCGACTTGAGCACAGCAATTCAGAGGCTAAAAGTGTAATCTGCCTCGCATGGCCATCTCGTCTGCGAAAATGAAGAAGATTGCAGAAGCCATTATTGAAGCTGACCCTAAGTTCACTTCCATAATTGAACAGAGCCCACTGTGCACCATTGGTAGGAAAAATAGCGATGAGTCGCATTTCGAATCACTCGTGAGTTCTGTAATCTCACAACAACTAGCGGGTAAAGCGGCCGAAACTATTCATGGGCGCGTGCATGCGCTCGTTTCTGGGAAAATTACTCCAGCAAGAATTGTTGAGTTAAAAGAAATTGATTTACGTGCAGTTGGTGTTTCAGGAGCGAAAGCAAAGACGATTCTGGGGTTGGGCAATGCGGCACTCAATGGTGAAGTCAAGATTAACGACCTTCACCTTATTGATGATGATCAATTGATTTACAAACAATTAACCTCTCTTTGGGGTATCGGCCCATGGACTGTAGACATGTTTCTTATGTTTCAACTTGGGCGATTAAATGTTTGGCCCACTGGGGATTTAGGTGTGAGGCGTGGCTGGGAGAAGATTCATAAACTTAAAGAAGAGATAAAACCAAAGAAATTAGAAATCAGAGGAGAAAAATTTCACCCTCATCGAAGTGTTGTCGCTTGGTATTGCTGGAGAGCTGCTGATAGCAAGTAATAATTACTTGGTTTCTAAAATGAGTGATACAGAGTTGATGCACCATCGTTGGTCTGTTGGAACGTCATAACCTTCACCCTCGAAAACGTGGCCAAGATGAGAGTCGCATGCGGCACAACGAACTTCTGTTCTGACGCGCGGCGCTAGTGAGCGGTCTTCAATCAGTAAAACTGCATCATCTTTAGTAGGAGCATAAAAAGAAGGCCAGCCACATCCCGAATGAAACTTTGTTTCACTTCTAAAGAGTTCTGCCGAACACGCTTTACATTTATAAATTCCAACAGTTTCTGTATCAACATACTCGCCTGTAAATGGCCGTTCGGTCGCACCGCGGCGCAGTACGTCAAAGGAGAGCGGATCTAGACGTGACTTTAATTCATCTTCGTTAATCATTGGCTGAGTACAACGCTCTTAGGAAATGCAATCCCAGTTGAGGAGTGGCAATCGTATCCATTTGGATTTTTCGCGAGATATTTTTGGTGGTACTCCTCAGCAGGCCAATAAGTGACTCCTGCTGCCGGAAGAATTTCAGTGACAATCGGATCAAATCCCGATTGAGTGATTTCCTTTTGGTAAATAGCCTTGGACTTTAGCGCTTGCTCCATTTGCTCAGAGGTGGTGGTGAAAATAGCGCTTCTGTATTGAGTTCCGATATCGTTTCCTTGCGAATTGAGCGTTGTTGGATCATGCATCGTCCAAAACTCTTCAAGCAAGCGCTGATATGAAATAATTTTAGGATCGAAAGTGAGTGAAACTATTTCTGCATGGCCAGTGACACCCGTACACACTTGCTCATATGAAGGTTGCGGACGTGTGCCACCCATATAACCAACACTTGTTTCTGTTACGCCATCCAATTGCCAAAATCGCCGCTCGGCTCCCCAAAAACAACCCGTAGCAAAATATGCGCTCTCCGTCATGTATCTATTCTGATACCTCAAGCCTAAACTCGCCACTCGCTGATAGATTAACGAAGTGCGCCCCCGTAGCTCAGGGGATAGAGCACCGCCCTCCGGAGGCGGGTGCGCAGGTTCGATTCCTGCCGGGGGCACAAGCGGGTTAGCGCTAGTTAGTTGCATGAATTCGGTAAGTAAGGGTCTCAAAGTTTAAAAATGAAAGAACAAATGAGTGGTGAGCGAGGTAAATCACTTAAGTAATCGCAAACTACCGGCAATTGTCCTTGTTTAAGCAATCAATAGCAGGGAGAATAATGCCCTTGGAACGCTCACATAATCATTACGAGTGACCATACATACGTGAGCACGCAATGTCATGTACATGAAGAGTTTCGCGAGAAAGGGTGGGTACCTCATGGATTGGCGACATCAATCTGCCTGCAGAGATGAAGATCCTGAACTCTTTTTCCCTGTTGGAAATACCGGACCTGCCATTACACAAATTGAAGAGGCAAAAAAAGTTTGTCAGCGTTGCATCGTTAAAGATCCTTGCTTAGCATGGGCGTTAGAAAGTGGACAAGACGCTGGCGTGTGGGGCGGGCTTTCAGAAGATGAGCGACGCGCACTCAAACGACGTGCTGCGAGAAATCGTGCTCGTCTGATGGAACAAAATCAAAACAATTTTTAAATAGGAAAACTTACCGAAGCGCTCGTCCCTGCAACTTTTGACACAATCTGTAACTCACCTTGCAACTCATTTTGCGTGAGGGTTCTAACGATTTGAAGTCCAAGATTTGACGAGGTATTTAACTCAAATCCAGTAGGCAATCCAACTCCATTATCTTCAACAAATAATGTACAGGTCTGCGCATCCCTCTTCGCAATTATTCGCATCTGACTCCCCTGAGTGGCGAGCCCATGTTCGAGGGCATTATGAATCAACTCCGTGACGATAAGTGCCAAAGGAGTAGCAAGGCGAGGTTCTAACGTGCCGATCAAACCTTCCCTTTCAATTCCAATTTCACTCATTCTCGGACTGAGTTCTAATGCATTTGCGAGCAAGCGGTCAAGGACATCATCAAATTCAACCGACTCTTCTGAGCTGTTAGATAACGTTTCATGAACGATGGCAATGGAAGCGATTCTGCGAACTGCTTCATCGAGTGCATCGCGTGCAGAACTGTCATCTATCCTGCGAGATTGAAGTCGAAGTAGAGCAGAGACTGTCTGGAGATTGTTTTTTACTCTATGGTGAATCTCTCTAATGGTTGCATTCTTCGTTACCAATTCTCGTTCTCTTCGACGAAGCTCTGTGACGTTGTGCAGCAAAACTATTGCGCCAATTCGGTCAACACCATGAACAATAGGCATCACTAATAAATCTATGGTTCCGCCAGCATTTTCACATTCGACTCGTTGCAATGTCTTACCGCTGAGTGAACTGCGAAGTCCTTCTTCATGTGGATCTTGCCTCGTTTTTGCTAGCGACTCAGCAACTTCACCGAGAGAACTGCTCTCTAATTCACTCCCCCAGCCGAGTCTGCTAAATGCAGACCGCGCGTTAGGACTTGCATACGAGATGACGCCATTGTTATCTAATCGAATCAAACCATCTCCAACTCTTGGGAGCGGATCGAAAAGTGGAATTGCATCAGGGAAAGGAAAAGTTCCTTCGGCAACCATCCGATACAAACTATGTGCAATTTCTCGATAATTTAACTCAAGACGACTTGGTGATCGCATCAAATCCGCATTGCGATGACGAGATATCACAGCAATTGTTTGACCTTGGAAAGTTACAGGAATAGTTTCTTCCTTAATAAGAAGATCTCCAATTTGCTCTGGTTCAGAATCTCTAACAATTTCACCATCAGAAAGCGCGCTATCAATTCGAGCTTGCTCACCCCAAGCAATTTCCTGACCAATTACGTCGTGAGCAAAAACAGTTGCAGTAGTAGTGGGACGAATATGTGCGACCGCAATATGTCCAGTTGGCCAGCTCTTGGCATCTGTACGAATGGGAACCCAGAGGATCAAATCAGCAAAGGAGAGATCAGAAAGAAGTTGCCAATCGGCAATTACCTCATGAAGTCTATGACTCTGTTCAACTGTAAGTGGATTCTTCTTTGCGAGTAGTTTTTCAAGAGTAGGCATGACTTAGATATCCTTCAAAATAAGGGATTTCATTTACTTCACCCATTGGGGTAATACGTCAGCAATTTCTTGAGTGGCATACCAAGTTAATTCTGGCTCTAGCGTTTCAGCAACCAACAACGCCTCCACTTGTGTCCAAGAAATCGGGGCTAATAAAAGAACTTGGCTTCCGTCCTCTGCACCTGTTTGTGCCGACTTTAAGTCAACTGCAATGGTTAAACCCACTCGCGCCTGTGTTCCCTGTAAAGCCCTTGATTCATCGGCTGCAAGACAAGAGAGATCAAATTCTCGTTCTTCTTCATCAACTTCTGAATTACTTTCAAAAAAAGCTTGCGTTGTTATAAAAGCGCGTTCAAATCTTGACTCACCATCTACCAAAAAAGTAGCCAACTCCTTGGGGGTAAGTGCAATATAACCGCGCATGGGATAAGCGTATAAGAGATTACCCGGCCATCTCGACCGCAATTTTGGATATAGCTTTACGCAAGATCCCACGCTCATCAATGTCTATCAGAGTCGAACTCTCGTTTTGAGCCCTTTCCACAGAACGGGAATCCCGTGGCAGGGTAAATATTCTGGAAGGTTTGAATGGCGCAAGTGCTGAAAGAAATGAGCTCTCTTGCTCTGCTGATTTTCTATTCTTAGATTTGAAGTTGAGTAATACATTGATTTTGGCAGGAATAGTTAAAAGTGAAAAAGTCTTAGCCACATTCATCATTCGATGAATTCCTAAGTTGTCAGCGCTTCCCGCAAAGATTAGATCATCGGCATTGTCACACGACCAATGAATAGCGCTAGATGTCCATCGCCTATCGGTGAGAGAGTCCGATATCTTCTCTATGGACCCAAGGTCGGTAATTACGAAATCAAAGCTAGAAACAGCAGAGTCCATATATGAATCAAAATGAGCAATATGTTCGCGTGTTATTTCGCCTACACTCAAATCTTTAGCAATAGTTAACCACTTGTCCTCACTTTGCAGATTGCGTAGTGCAAGGAGGAATGCGATGGCGGGCCTCTTCACATCGGCATCGAGAAGAAGAACTTGCTTTCCTAGAACGCTCAGTTCCATCGCTAAATTGATTGCAAAAGTTGTCGCTCCGACAGCGGACGACGTGGAACCGATCCCAATAACTTTGGCACGTCTATGAGTTTTGGGGAGTCCAAACATGGGGCGAACCATCGGTGCCCTTACAAATCCTCGCACTATCGAAACAAGTTCATTTGCGTTTTCGGGTAGCTTGAGCAATTCACTAAAGCCATCTTGATTCTTAGATTCTGCGCTGAACCCAATCATTTGCCTAAGCGAACCAGATAGTTGTTCAATCGATTCTGTATTCAATCCCGGTAAATCTGGTGTGTAGATGAGTAAAGCGTTTTGTGCAATGGCAGGATTATTAGAGACAAACGCCTCTATCGAATCAAGATCGAGCCCACGATAAATAATGCTCCACCCTTGACTATAAAGTGTGCCCGCAACGAATCCTTCAAACTCTGAATTTGCAATTGCAGTAATTATGGAAGGTAAAGATATTTCTACGTTGTTTTTCATTGCTAACTATGCGCCCGGACAATAACTATGCGTCCTGTTGATGTTGCATCTAGTATCGAGGTGGTTTGTTCTGATTGAAGTGAAATGGTTACCGAAAGATCGCCACCAAGATTCTGACCCTTGGAATTGATTCCAACTATGAATGCGCCTCGAATGAGAAGTTCTGCAGGTGCGACGTCACTTGAAACTTTTGGATCCCCAACATGATAGAGACTGACTTTCTCTCCGACGGCAATGTCTGCTGGGACATCATATGAATGAACGCTGATCGGCACGGTGCTATTTAATTGAGTTGACTCGGCAAAGGAAATTGCGGAAGTAGGAATCAACTCTCCCGCATTTACTTGCTTAAGGACAACACTTCCAACTATGTTGCGATTATTTAGAAAGTAACGATTTTGTCCTGTACCCAACGCGACATCTACCGCTAATACGTCAGAGGAAAGTACGGTGTGACCAGGAATCAGAGTGACTCTGGCACTTAAGGCTGGTGAGCTGCGATTTGCCATGAAACTTAAAATGAACGCAGAACAGAATGAGGCGACAATCAAACTCACTGCGGTGATCAATCTTGCCCGACTTCTTTTTTGATAGTTACTCATGCGGGTCACTTAAGGACATCACCCGACATATTGTTCGCTTGCATCCACAGTCATACTTTGGGATGACTTGGCTTTCAGCCTTTAAGTGGGAGTAATTTCTTTTTGATCACGAGATTGTCTCCTCATGTCAATCCTTCAAGTTCAAGCGCCACATCACTCTCCTCAAAAGCCATTTCTCTACTCAACGCCATCACATTTCGGCGAAGAGTTTGATCCCGATTTTGCCCCAACTCCGACATCGGCAAGCGAGCTACCTAATTTAGATATCTGGACCCTTAAATTTGGAATAAGTGTTTTAGAAATATTGGCCTCGCGTCGTTCTCCCGCTCAACTTTCTCGTTGGTGCCATCAATCTATTTATGCGGAACTAGTAAAAAAAGTTGGAAGTGTCAGCGAAGTGGGAAGAGTTCGTAAGGTTTATAGGTGTGAACCTTTAGATGGAATTAGCGAATCAACCATTACCGTTAAATTTGAAAAACGCGTAAGGGCGCTCGTTATGCGATTCGAAGGTGTCGATAAGAGATGGCTTTGTACTTCGTTAACCCTGCTTTAAGAAATTAGCTTTCTCCGTGGCATCTCTTGTACTTTTTACCTGAACCACAAGGGCAAGGTGCGTTTCTTGATATTCCTGACGATTGCACAACTCCAGATTCGTCAGCAGCAGAATAGAGAAGTTGGGTCGGAGCTTGGGGAGTATTCAAGCCCTTTGCGCTCAACTCTTGACCCGAATCTTCAACACTAACTTCTACATTGAAAAGATAACCGGCAATTTCTTCCTTAATTGCATCCATCATTGCCGAGAATAAGTCATAACCTTCTTTTTGATATTCAACAAGTGGATCGCGTTGTGCCATGGCACGCAAGCCAATGCCCTCTTGCAAATAATCCATTTCATAAAGATGCTCACGCCATTTGCGATCGAAAACACTCAGTAAAACTTTTCGCTCTAGCTCACGCATAACTTCTGAACCTAAAGATTCTTCTCGCTGTGCATACGCGGCAATCGCGTCATCGATTACTCGTTGCGATAAATAATCAGAATCTAATCCAGCGCGCCCGCCAAGCTCTTTTTCGAGATCCTCAATTGTGAAGGAAACTGGATAAATAGCTTTAAGCGCAGTCCAAAGAACTTCTAAATCCCAATCTTCGGCATAACCTTCAGCTGTTGCAGCCATAACGTAAGCATCAAGTGTGTCGTGCATGAAGTCAGCAACTTGTTCTTGAATATCTTCACCCTCTAAGACAAGGCGACGTTCGCCGTAAACAACCTGCCGTTGACGGTTAAGGACGTCGTCATATTTCAAAACATTTTTGCGAATCTCAAAGTTCTGGGATTCCACCTGAGTTTGTGCTGAGCGGATAGCGTTACTCACCATTTTGGATTCGATTGGAGTGTCTTCCGGAATCCCCGCAGCAGATAGGAAGCGTTCAACTAGTCCAGAATTAAATCGACGCATCAAATCATCTTGTAGAGAGAGATAAAAACGTGACTCTCCTGGATCGCCTTGGCGTCCGGAACGACCACGCAACTGATTGTCGATACGACGTGACTCGTGGCGTTCGGTACCTAAAACGTAAAGGCCACCGAGTGCTACAACTTCGTCGTGTTCTTTAGAAATTGTTTCTTTTTGTTTTGCAATCTCGATTGGCCAAGCACTTTCATATTCTTCAGGTGTATCAACTGGTGATAGTCCACGGCGTTGAAGTTCAAAATCTGCCATAAATTCTGGGTTGCCGCCAAGCATGATGTCGGTTCCACGGCCAGCCATGTTGGTAGCAACTGTAACTGCACCTAAAGTTCCGGCACGCGCCACGATAAGAGCTTCGCGCTCGTGATGCTTAGCATTGAGGACTTCGTGAGGAATTCCATTTTTCTTGAGTACAGCAGAAAGTTCTTCAGATTTTTCAACGCTCACGGTACCAACAAGAACAGGTTGACCTTTGCGGTGCCTTTCAACAATATCTTGAGCGACAGCAGTAAATTTTCCGGCTTCTGATTTATAGACTAAATCTGGTAGATCCTTGCGAACCATTTCGCGATTAGTCGGAATTGGTACAACACCTAACTTATAAATTTGATGAAATTCAGATGCTTCAGTCATTGCAGTACCAGTCATGCCTGAAATTTTTCCGTATAAGCGGAAATAATTCTGAAGAGTAATTGTTGCCAAGGTTTGGTTCTCGTCTTTAATCTCAATGCGTTCTTTTGCTTCTAGAGCTTGGTGCATACCTTCGCTGTATCTCCTGCCAGCAAGAACACGACCCGTGTGCTCATCAACGATCAGGAGTTCGCCATTCATGACTACATAATCTTTGTCTCGCTTAAATAATTCTTTAGCGCGTACGGCGTTGTTCAAGTAGCCAATAAGTGGGGTGTTTACTGCCTCATAGAGGTTATCAATTCCAAGTAGCTCTTCTACCTTGGTAACTCCCTCTTCAAGAATGCTACTTATTTTCTTCTTTTCATCTACTTCATAGTGAACATCTCGTTGTAATTTTCCAGCAATAGTATTGAACTCGACATACCACTTCGTTGCTTTATCAGCTGGCCCACTAATGATTAACGGTGTCCGCGCTTCATCAATCAAAATCGAGTCAACTTCGTCGACTACCGCGAAGAAATGCTTCCTCTGAACGCAATCTTCAAGAGTCCAAGCCATATTGTCTCGAAGGTAATCAAAACCAAATTCATTATTTGTGCCATATGTAATATCCGCGTTATACGCTTCGCGCCGCTCTGCCGGAGTCATCGATGCCAAAATTACGCCAACGCGCATGCCGAGGAATCTATGAATTCGACCCATCCATTCGCTATCGCGCTCTGCCAAATAATCGTTCGTTGTTACAACGTGCACGCCTTTACCTGCAAGTGCATTGAGATATGAAGGCAGTGTTGCAACTAAAGTCTTTCCTTCACCCGTTCGCATTTCTGCAATATTGCCCCGATGAAGCGCTGCTCCACCCATGAGTTGTACATCGTAATGACGTTGCCCCAAAGTTCTTTTTGCGGCTTCTCGAACGACAGCAAATGCTTCAGGCAAAAGATCATCTAAAGTTTCGCCCTTTTCAATTCTCTCTTTAAAGATAGCTGTCATATTGCGAAGTTCGTCGTCGCTCAGAGCGGAAATAGAAATTTCATGAGAATTTACCGCAGTGACCACTTTGCTCAAGTCACGAAGAACGCGTCCTTCGCCCGCACGCAAAATTCGATCAAGAAATGCTGGCATTCACATACCCTTCACGTAAGTTCTTCGTCTGGTTCGAGCACGTATGTCCTCTTCCAGTCCCTGTGCTTATCGTAGAGGAAGAGCCACGCAAGCAGTAACCGCACAAATGACCTTAAATCCCGCACCTTCCAGGGTTTTTACAGCCTCTCCTAAGGTAGCCCCTGTGGTGACAAGGTCATCGACAAGAATCACCAGTTCGCCTCGGCCAAGTGTTCTTGTTGTGGAAAGTGCGCCTGCAAGATTTTCAAATCGCTCACGAGCAGGCAATCGAGATTGATCAAGTACAGATCTTCGATGTATCAAGATATTGGCCGTTTCTTTTCGATTCTCCTTTCCGAGAGTTGCCACAATATCTGCCAGAAAATTGTGGCCACGTTTGCGAATGGCACTTTTCTGTGAAGGAATTGGAACTATAAGAGCTCTAACAGTTTCAATTCTTGGAATGTGAGAGATGGCATCATTAATTGCAGAGCAGATATAACTCTTCGCCTTTTCTATTCCGTGTTCCTTTGCCGCTAAAAGAATGTGCTGTGCGGTATTGGAATAGTGCCTTGAAGAATATACAATTGTCTCTGGGAGCGCTGTGATCAAATTTTTTTGCGACCACTCAGATTCACATGCGATGCATAATTTTGAACTTAATACTCCACAACCCAGGCACCGAGGCGGGAAAAGTATGTGACCTAATTTCCCTGCAATTTCCATATAGTGATTGTGGTACAAAGAAAAGTCGTGCCACTTCTCAGAATTAGGACTCTGTGGAGTAATAATCCAATGGTTCTAAACGAATCAATCTACTTTCAATTTGTTGACCCGCTTCTTTAGGAAGTGTGAGAACAAAGTGGGCCCCTTTGCCTGGTCGACCCCACGCCTCTAACTCTCCATTATGTAAACGCGCATCTTCAAGGGCAATGGAAAGTCCTAAACCTGTTCCACCACGAACTCGCGCTCTAGAAGGATCTGCTCTCCAAAACCTGTCGAACACTCGAAATGCTGCTTCTGCTTCTAGACCAATTCCATGGTCTCGAACTCCAACTGCAATCGTTCCTTGTGACTCAACAATTTTCACTTGGACTGGCTTGGAATCTGAGTATTCAATTGCGTTATTGATGAGATTTCTCAAAATTCTCTCTACACGACGAGAATCCGCCTCAATCATGACTGCGTAACCAGTGGAACTAAAATCAATTTCAGCTCCACGCTCTTTTGCGACAAGTGAAAGATCTGCGATACAGCGCTCAATGAGCTCAGATATATCAAATTTCACACACTCTAACACTGCTACCTCTGCATCGAATCTACTTACTTCGAGAAGGTCTTCTAGCAACCTATCAAATCTATCAATCTGAGCAGCAAGTAATTCTGCACTTCGAGCAACGCTTGGATCAAAATTGTTTCGCGCAGAATGAACAACATCGGAAGCCATTCGCAAAGTCGTTAATGGAGTCCTCAATTCATGGGATACATCAGAAACAAATCGTTGTTGGACCAAGGAAAGATTTTCAAGCCGAAGGATCTGAGTTTGTAGCGAGCTAGCCATGTCGTTGAATGAGGTTCCGAGGCTAGCGATCTCATCATTGCTCTTTATGGGCATTCGCTGACCAAAATCACCTGTAGTAAATTTCTCTGCAATCCGTGCAGCATCTTGAACTGGTTTCACAACTTGTCTTACCACGAGCCAAGTGATGAGTCCGATAAGGAAAAGTAAGAAAATACCTGCAATCAGCAAATAGGTGCGGACAAGGTCCAACGTGGCATTTTGATTGACTAAACTAAAAATCAAATACATCTCATAACGACCCACTGTTGGAATGGTGATTGCCTGCCCAACTGCAAGCCCAGGAAGTCGATTTCCACTTGCGTAGGTAATTGTCGTTAGCGCCCATTCTGTCCCAAGATTCTTCCTTACACGCTTTCGTAATTCTTCAGGAATCACACTTGGGTTAACTAAATTTGAAGTAGATTGATAATCAACTTCTCCTGAAGTTAAAGCGTCACTTCTCAATAATGCAATTTCTCGTCCGTTTACTGTTGCACTAATTGTTGCTGAATTTGCAACTATATCTTTGACGATGCTTCCAATTACTGCTTGTTTTGAATTGCCCACGAAAGAAAATCGGTACTGTGCGTTAAAGACTGCTGAGCGAGTTTCTGCAATAGAAGAATCCAATTTCACATTGAGAATTCCATCCGAAAACTTGTTGTATAGCGCTGACCCTACTATTCCAAAAAGCACGAGTGAGAGTACGACTGTTGAAAAGATAACCTTTACTGCTAAAGAATTACGAAGTCGGGTTCTCCGTGTAGAACTCACGATGCACCCGTCGCTCCAGCTTTATAACCCACTCCTCGAACTGTTACAACGATCAATGGATTCTCAGGGTCTTTTTCGATTTTTGAGCGCAATCTCTGAACGTGAACATTCACTAACCGTGTGTCAGTTGAGTGTTGATAGCCCCACACTTCACTTAATAGTTCGTCACGAGAAAAAACTCGACCTGGTTCTTTAGCAAGTGCCACCAACAAATCAAATTCAAGGCGAGTAAGTTGAATCGCCTTGCCTTGCCTTGTGATTTGGTGTGCGACAAGGTCAATTGCCAAATCTGCAAGATTGAGTTTTCCAATCGAGCCAACGTTTGTACGACGCAATCGGGTTTTTATTCGAGCAATTAATTCTGATGTGTGTCTAAAGGGTTTCACCATGTAGTCATCTGCGCCGGCTTCAAGGCCTAAAACGACGTCTTGTGTATCGCCTTTTGCACTCAGCATCACGATTGGGACCATGGACTCAAGTCTGATCAATCGACAAACTTCTATTCCATCAATTCCAGGAAGCATGACGTCGAGCAGAACTAAATCTGGTGGATTATTTCGAAAAACTTCTATAACTTCGTCGCCACGTGCAACTAAGTCAACATCGAATCCTTCACCTGTAAGAACAATTCCCAACTGCTCGAGTAGGTCCTGGTCGTCATCGACGACCATAACCAAGGTCATTAGCTACCGTGTTCCCACGAATTGAGATACATATCCTGTGCAGGTGTAAGGGTGTCAATTTCCCCGCCCATGCTCTTCAACTTAAGTTTTGCAACTTCTTTGTCAATATGAACTGGGACATTGTGTAAGCCAGGCTTCAAATTCTTCGATTCTGCAACTAACCATTCTGCTGTTAGAGCTTGATCAGAAAATGACATATCCATAACTGCTGCAGGATGTCCTTCTGCGGCACCGAGATTTACTAAGCGACCTTCTGCAAGAAGAAGCAATCTACGTCCATCTGACATGACATATTCATCAGTCTGATGGCGAATTTTTGAATTCTTCTTTGATGCTTTTTGCTCTAGCCAAGCCACATCAATTTCAATATCGAAGTGGCCGGAGTTAGCCATAATCGCTCCATCTTTCATGACCTTGAAATGTTCTTCACGCAATACGTCGCGATTTCCTGTAACGGTAATGAAAACATCTCCAACTGCAGCTGCATCAACCATCGGCATCACACGGAAACCTTGCATCATTGCATCGAGAGCTTTTGTTGGGTCGATTTCTGTGACAATGACATCTGCTCCCATACCTTTTGCTCTTTCCGCGACACCTTTTCCGCAGTAACCAAATCCCGCTACAACGACAATGCTTCCGGCAAGTAAAAAGTTTGTGGAACGAAACACTGCGTCTAAAGTAGATTGACCTGTTCCGTAACGGTTATCAAACATATGTTTCGTGTCTGTATCGTTTACGGCAACCATTGGAAACTTAAGAGCTCCGTCTTTAGCCATTTGGCTCAATCGAATGACGCCTGTTGTGGTTTCTTCACACCCGCCTGTAATTCCAGCCAACATCTCTGTGCGTGTTGTGTGAAGAGTGTTCACTAAGTCGCAACCATCGTCGAATACTTGGTGTGGGGCAATATCAAGCGCTGCGTTGATATGTGAGTAGTAACCATCTCTATCAACAGCATTGCGAGCAAAAACGCTGATTCCATATTCGTGCACGAGTGCTGCAGCAACATCATCTTGTGTCGAAAGTGGATTAGAAGCACAGAGTGCAATCTCTGCTCCGCCAATTTTAAGCGTGCGCATGAGATTTGCCGTCTCTGTTGTTACGTGCATACATGCTGCAATTCGAACGCCCTTAAATGGCTGGCTCGCTTGAAAACGATCGCGGATCTGTGCCAACACGGGCATGTTGCGCTCTGCCCACTCAATTCTTTTGCGACCTTCTTGTGCAAGTGACGCATCGGCAATGTCGTGCGCAAGTGTCGTGGTAACAGGTGAGTTCACAGATATCTCCTTCTAAGGGCTATTTCTTCAGTACGTAAGATGCATAGGTTACCGCTTAGCGCTCATTTAGGCATATTCAGGGGCGCGAATTACGGCTAAAAGTTCATCCGAGAGTCGGTCAAGTCTGGCTTGAGTTTTGGCTTCGACATTGAGTCGCAGTAACGGTTCTGTGTTGGAAGGTCGAACATTAAACCACCAACCGTCAGCTATCACTGTCAATCCGTCTAGATGATCCACTTCACCCAATGTGGAGTACTTCTGTTCTAAGGCAAGTAATACTTCTTCTGATTTACCAACAGTTGAATTTATTTCACCACTTGAGACATATCTAATAAAAGGTTTAAGCAATTTAGAAAGCGTTGACTTTTGCTCACCTAGCGCTGCAATCGCATGGAGTGCAGCGAGAGCGCCTGAGTCTGCATACCAAAAGTTTTTGAAGTAGAAATGCCCAGAATGTTCTCCCCCAAAAATAGCTCCAGTCTCTGCCATGAGCTTTTTGATATAGGAATGTCCTACACGACTTCGAATTGCCTTACCGTTATTTTCTTCAATAACTTCAGGAACAGCGCGAGATGAGATTAAATTGTAAATAATAGAAGAGTGAGGTTTTTTAATTAATTCTCTTTGCGCAATTAACGCAGTAAGTGATGATGGGTCAACAATGCCACCTTTTTCATCTACCAAGAAACATCGATCTGCATCGCCGTCAAATGCCAACCCAATGTCGGCTTTGTGCTTAATAACTGCCTTTTGCAAATCTTTGAGGTTAGCGGGCTCGATTGGATTGGCTTCGTGGTTGGGGAAGGTTCCATCTAACTCAAAAAATAATGGAATGACTTCAACATTCATTCGCTGAAATAGCGCCGGGGCTGTATATCCCGCCATGCCGTTTCCGGCATCAATAACAATTTTTAAAGGTCGAATGTCAGTTACATCTACGAGCGAGAGTAAATGTTCTACATATTCACTCAGCAGGTTTCTTTCTGTTTCACGTCCGATAGATCTCATCACAATTGGATTTCCATCAAGTACAAATCTTTCAATGGTCTTAAGCCCCGTGTCGGCCCCAATGGGTTTGGCTCCACTTTTACAGAGTTTGATGCCGTTATATTCAGCGGGATTATGGCTTGCCGTAAACATCGCTCCGGGTAAATTGAGTTTGCCTGAAGCGAAATACATCATGTCGGTGGAAGCCAAGCCGATACGAATAACGTCCATTCCATTCGATACAGCACCTGCAGAAAAAGCATCTGCTAACAATGGAGAAGATGGGCGCATATCTTCGGCGACAATTAGCGTGCCGGGCTCGCGCTCCGTTTCAAGAAATCGAGCAAATGCTAAACCAGTTTGGAAAGCGAAATCTGGGGTTAATTGATCTTTTACTAAGCCTCTAATGTCATAGGCCTTGAAAACTTTTGAAGTTTCTACGTGGGTCACAATCTAAGAAGGTACAGCGCGAAGGTGCCCACGTCTACCTGTTTGCGGATTCTGAGAGCTAGTTGAATCTGAATTACTGGCGCTCTGAGTTGCGCTATTTCCTACCTCGCGAACTGCATCTGCGATTGCCATCAAATCATCCTGCGTAGGTCCGGATTCATCTTCATCACGTTCTTGGCGAATAACATTCCAGCCGTTGGGAACAGTTAAGCGGTCGCCATGTAATTCACACAAATCATAAGAATGCGGTTCTGCAAAAGTAGCTAGTGGGCCTACAACTGCAACTGAATCTGCATATACATACGTCAACGTCATGACCGCTTTTCTGCGGCAACCACCTCGGGAACAACCCCGTCCAAGTCGTGACATTGAAGACATGTCATAAGGCTAGTGGGGGAAGTGAGAAAAATTGCGGAGCCACAGCCTTACTTGCGCGTCACCGATTTATGACAGAGATGTTGGAGCTGGGGATTGCGACTCGGCTAAGGAGACTTCCCGGAGTCAAGGGGAAAGTCCCGATTCCATTTGCTGAAGTAACAAGACCCGATCCATATACACCCGGTGAACTAGAAATAATTTTGATTGACCGCGTTCCGCTTTTCACTTTCCACGACACGATGTCAGTCCCTTTGATCATTTTTACACTCACCCGCCCATTATCCATATGGCTCTCAACACCCACACGTATCTGGTTGCCAGTGAAAGTCAATGTGGGCTCTAAACCGGAAACTCCAAGGGACATAGGAGCAATCTGGGTTGAAGCGATATTCCATAAGAAATCTTTACGTCCTGAAACCACGATTTGTGAGTACACCGAGGCAAGGATTGGCTGATCTGACTTCACATGAAGTGAAAATACATTGGATTGAATATTTGGAGAAAAAGTTACCTCAGTAACCAACCCGCGCGCCACGTCGAAGGAATCTAAACCTACGGGATTGAAGGTGCCGTCACTCGAAATCAATTCAACGCTCACTGTTGCTTTGGCATTTCCTGGTGAAAGTATTCTCAAAATATGACCAACTGACCGTGATTTAACAATTTGGTTTGGAATTCCTGTAATCATGAAATCGGTCTTAGGGGTTGCGACTGAATTCACAAAATCCCCCCCTAAACTACGTAAACCCTTTGAACGTTCATCAATCATGAATGTACTTACTCGACCAGATCTTGGTGTTACTCGCACAACGAGTTGGTTCTGAGCTACTGCTAATGCATCCAGTCGCACTTGAGAAAAAGAATTAGGTTTAACTGTAAAAACTTTAGCTGCAAGTGGGCCATTCTCGCTCCACAGCGCAACATCGACAATTGCTTTGCTTAGCCCGCTATTAACAAGTAGTAGACGTCCTTTGCTGGTTACATCTCCAGTTCCTCCGACAAACCATTCATTATTTGCCGGAGATTTACACAAAGTGGCTCCAGCCCACTTTGAGGACAAACTTTGCCATGTAAGTGAAGTCATTGAAGAGCCCTCTAAAAGTACTGGGTATGCCCCAACCGGAAAGCGCGCACTTTTAACGGGAACTAGAACAGTAGAGTTTCGAATAACTTTGCGCGAAAGAGTATTACGGGAACCAGTTGAAACTTGACCGTTGAGCCCCGCTCCGGTTGGAGGGCAAACTGATGCAGGGAAAGTCTGGGAAAATTTATTTAAGCTTGCTTTTTTTTCAAGTAAATTTGCGGAAACTAAAGTCGCCGCACTGAGTAGAAATATGAGAGCCATTAAACGAAATCTCATGTTAACTCCTCCACGGAAATTTCACGTTTACGACGTCCTGCAGGCAAAATCATGACTAAAGTGCTGAGTAGAACAATAATTTGCAAGGAGAGCCAACCCCGTCGGACCGTTCCATCGTGAATAAGGAAAAATTCACCTGGTGTTGGAGCTAAGAATTGTGGGAGTCCGTATTCATTTTTTGTTCTAACAAGCTTGGCTCCGTTTTGAATAATCTGCCAGGAAGAGTCATAGTTTTCTGCCAAAGTAAGAGTGCCGGAAGACCGGGTAAGAATGCGTCCATTAATAGACCCGACAGAAAGTGGCGTACTTACTCCCTTTTGATCTGTAAAGACCAAGCGCCCTCCTGGACCAATTATTTTCCAAACGATGCCCGCATCGGTGGAAGAATTTCTGACAAATCCGCCGATTCCATCTACTGACCTGACTAACTGTTGATCTACCGGATTTTTCATGAATAAATATTTTATTCCGTGCGCAGAAAGTATCTTGCTACTTGTTAAACCACTTCCATCAATGAGGTCTCTAATCGCTTGATCGACTGCAGGAGTTGATGTTGGTGCCACATCAGGATCCCCAAGGAGGGCGTCTTTTTCGCGCGCCAAGAAGAATGATAATTCTGCGCTTGGCCCAGAATTCGAATTTCTGATGACAAGCGTTTTCGTAGTCGGTGAAATTCCTAAAAACGGAGGTAAGACAGAGATGTTATTGACTTGTAGGGGCGAATTTGCTCCGGATGTCACAATCCAGATAGTCGCAGTAACGGAATAAACCAAGACAGATGCAACTCCCAGGCCAGCAAGTATGTGGCGATAGTGAATATTGGAATTTGCCAATCTCTCACGAAGACCATCCAAAATAATCACTCCAGAAATTACGGCGCACATCGTAGAAATTGTGAGCCATGTGCCGGCCCACACTCGAGTACTCACTGCGCCTCCATGAGAGGAAATTGAAATAGTGCTTATCAAAGTGGCAAAAATAATAAATCCAAAACCCCACTGCGCATACACACGAGCACGTGTTGAAGAAAAAAGTGAAATAAGAATAATAAATGTGGCTGGGCCAACACACCACGAAGGTAATGACCCAACACCGCCGGGGTTTCCAAGAAAGACCGCATTTGCTAATCCCCCAGGAAGTGAAAGCCCTGGTTCGCAGAGAAAGCGGGAAGGGTGCGTCAGTGCTTCAAGTGACCATGGTAAACAGAGTGCGAAAGGTGTTGCGAGTAATAGTAGCCATCGTGAAATACGTTCCTGAAATGGGAAGTCTTCTCGATGTGAACGGTAGTGAAAATAATCCTTAACGCCGGCACTGAGAAAAATCGAAGCAATTGCCAGGTAGAACGGAAGAGAAAAGGCAGTTACAGCGCCAAGAAGCAAACTCAATCCAAAGATAAATTTCCAGCTTTGCGATTGAATTGCATTCAACCTAGGAAGGGCTTTTACGATAATTGGCCCGCAGATCAATGTGATCAGAGTTCCTAATCTTCCCTGATTAATCGCAGCTATCGCTACAGGTGAAAGCGCGTAACACACGCTCGCTCCGACTGCTAGCCACCTTCTCGATGTGAATGTTCGCGCGAGTACATACATCGACCACATCAGAAAAATTGGAGAAATCCAAAAAAGTATTCCCATTAAAAGTGGGACATTCCCAAATGTCAGTGTTGAGGCAAGCGCCAAAATAGCGATCCAGGTAGGAGTTGCGAATGAACTTCCCATTCCAACCCCATGCCAAGAATCTGCATAACTACGCCACAGATCCATTGCACCACTTGGCGTAGTGGAAAGCGCGCCTCCCGAAATTGAGCCGTACCTGTGTCGAGACCAGAGGGCGGTGAGTACAAACAAGAAAACAATTCCTAGGATTTCTGGCCGGATAACGAGCAATTTCCAATTCCGAGATGGTGCTGGCACAAGTAAATCTTCATCATCTGAAAGTGGATCCAAAATACTCTCTTGAGGTGCGGGAGTTGGAAAAAACCTCTCTCTCAATGTTTCTACCGTGCGATTGATACTTAAGCGAAATTGCATCCACCGAGGCGGAATAAAATTTGCAACAACGCGAGAAGAGAGCATTCGCTGACTACGTCGAACTTTGCGTGCGTTAAGAAGTAAACCTGGATGAATGAGTAGTAAGCCCACTGCAAGAATCTCATCTGCTGCGTAACCAGGAAGTTTCGCAATGAGGTAACCAATAGATCTCGTTGCTGCACTGATAAGAAGTCTCAAGGAAAGCCAAGGAAGAATCCAAAATGAGGAATTTACCAAGAGTACGTAGGAAGCATTTCTTCGATCAAGTAGCAGTGGACGATGCAGGAACGCGTGGCTGACATCAACATCTCTTCGCTCAGATGCAGAAGCTTCTGCGTGATAAGCAACTGAATCTGTTGCAACTATTACCGAATGTCCAGCAACGCGTGCCCGCCATCCCAGATCAACATCATCTCTAAAAAGAGATAGGTTCGAATCAAATCCGCCAAGTTCTTCAAATACTTCACGTCGAACAAGCATTCCTGCAGTACTCACACTTAATACATCTCGGATGCCATCACGTTGACCTTGGTCATATTCGCGAAGTTCTAACCCAGTCCACCTTGCGCCATTTCCAGCAATGCTGACACCGGCTTCAAGTAAATGCGTTCGGTCATACCAGCCTCGTAATTTCGGTCCGACAATTGCCACGTGAGGACGATCCTCGATTGCTCGTAAAAGTTCGGCGAGCGCAGTATTAGCCGGTGCACAGTCATCGTGAATGAACCACAACCATTCATCTTCGCCTTCCAAATCTGGAAGATTTTCTAGCGCAGAATTAACCGCGTCTCCAAATCCTGATTCGCGGGATATCGATACAAATGGAAAGCGTGAATTACGTAAAAGTTTTGTTGAAGAATCTACAGAGCCCGTGTCGATTGCAATTGTGGAATCAACTGCACGGGTTTGTGAAGCTAACGATGCAACTACTTCGGGAAGCCACGTTGCACCGTCATGGACAACAAGAATTGCTGTTACATGGTGAGCGTCATTGCGCTTGGCTGATTCAGCCATAGCTGCACTCAGTGTTACGCGGGACGGCGCTTAAGGCGACGACGTTCGCGTTCGGAAAGTCCGCCCCAAATTCCAAATCGCTCATCATGAGCGAGGGCATATTCCAAACATTCACCGCGAACATCACAGGACATGCATACCCGCTTTGCTTCGCGAGTAGAACCACCTTTTTCAGGGAAGAATGCTTCAGGATCGGTCTGGGCGCAGAGTGCACGCTCTTGCCATGAGAGCTCAACTGTCTCTCCAGTCACGAGTTGCACGCTTGGGCCAGCAGGTCGAATATCAGACATTCAGGCACTCCTTCAAAACTTCGGGTCCGCCCCTATGGCGGGAAACCAATAGATGAATTACACGCGTGTAAGTCGATTAAGTCAAGCCGAATTTGAGGATATTTTGTAATTCCGTGACTTATTTTGCGGTTTACAGGGGTGAAATTCCATCTTTTGCACAATAACTGTCGATAATTTTACTATCGGGCGGAATTACCATGCCTGGCGCGATAAATGAATCGATGATGTGGGAACCCTGTCCCACACGTACCTCGTCGCACACGATTGATCCTTCAATAACAGCTCTTTCTTCAACGTGAACATTTATGCCGAGTGCGGAACCGCCTCCAACTTGTGCGCCTGGGTCAATAAGAGATCCTTGTCCAACTACAAAGGTTGAGGCATGACCACCCAAAGCGCCAGCAACAAGATCTCGAGAGCCTTTCAACAGTGCAGTTGGCGTTCCAATGTCTAACCAATATGAATCATCGATGAAACCAAAAACTTTCTTTCCTTGCAACACTAAATCAGGAAAGATTTCTCTTTCAATACTCACAACGCTGTGGGGTGGAATGAGATCAATAACGCTTCTGTCGAAAAGATAGCAACCCGCGTTAATAGTATTTGTAACCGGTTTATCCATCTTCTCTAAAAATGCGCTCACTCTTCCGTCGGTTTCAGTGGGGACGCAACCGTATGCTCGAGCATCATCAACTCGCGTTAAGTGCAAAGTCACTTCTGCTTGGTTTCGAGCATGAAAATTGATCTGCTCCGTAAGGTCGTGGCCACTGATGACATCGCCGTTAAATATCGCCACTGTGTCGTCGCCATGCAAGTGCGCAGCTGCATTTCTAATCGCTCCCCCGGTTCCAAGGGGTTTATCTTCCACCGCATAGCGCAAATCCATTCCCCATTTCGATCCATCGCCAAAATAAGGAATAAAAATTTCAGATAAATATGATGTTGCTAGAACAACGGAAGTTATTCCTGCGCGCTTGGCCATAAGAAGCTGGTGCTCTGTCACTGGCAGTCCAGCAACTGGCAACATTGGCTTTGGGGTATTTCGAGTTAAAGGCATTAATCGTGTTCCCATGCCACCAACTAATAAAATTGCCTCAGTCATTCTTGCTTCCATGCGCTGGGGCATTTGTTAATCGAATTACAGCCTCATCAATGGCTTTATCTGTTGCAGTAAGAGCAAGTCGAATATTTCTAGCACCCTTTTCGCCATAAAAATTTCCAGGTGTTGCAAGAATTCCCAAATTTGCCAACCATTCAACACTGGCCCAATCAGATTCATTGCGCGTGCACCAGATATAGAGTCCGGCTTTTGACTCTTGAATTGTAAATCCAACTCGTTCGAGCGCTGGCTTCAGTTTTTCTCTGCGTAAGTTGTAACGCTCTCTATGCTTTGCGACATGTTCGCCATCAGAGAGTGCCGAAACCATTGCTTCTTGTACTGGCAAGCTCACGATCATTCCAGCATGCTTTCGAATTTCTCTGATGCGAGCAATCAATTTCGAATCCCCAATGACAAAGGCGGCTCTATAGCCAGCCATTGAGGAACGCTTTGAAAGAGAATGCACAGCAAGAATATTTGTGTTGTCGCCACCAGTAAATTCCATAATGGAATGCGGCTTAACCCCATGCCCGAACTCAAAATAACACTCATCCGATACAAGAACGCTATTACTCTTTCTTGACCACGCAATTACCTCTGCCATTTCTGATTCGGAATGCACACGACCAGTTGGATTTGATGGCGAATTAATCCAGGCCAATTGAGCAGTCGGCCAAGCTGATGGCGAAATTTCCACGGGAAAGCCAGTTGCTCCAGCCAAAATTGCACCAACGCTGTACGTCGGATACGCAACTTCTGGAAAAATAACACTGTTAACTTCTAACAAGGTTGGCAACCATGCAACAAATTCTTTTGAACCAATGACAGGAAGAACATCGAAGTCTCCCGTTGCACCAAGGGTTTCTATCGACCATTTTTTAATTGCTTCCCGCAATTGAGGAGTGCCTGCAGTGAGGGGATAACCGGGGGCGTTTGAATTTTCACGCAGAGCTTTTTGTATAAATTCTGGAGTTGGATCTACCGGAGTACCAACAGAAAGATCAATGATTCCGCCAGGATGTAGCTTTGCGCGATCTCCATAGGGAGCAAGTGCATCCCAAGGGAAATCAGGCAGTTTCAGAGTGAACCCTTTTTAAGCTTGTGGCGGAGAAGCGACTACTGATGCATGATCAGCGTTTGTCTGACCGACTTTGCTGGCGCCACCAGGTGATCCCAATTCAACAAAAAATTCAGCATTAACTTTAGAGAAATCTTTCCACTGCCCCGGCACATCATCTTCATAATAAATGGCCTCAACTGGGCACACAGGTTCGCAAGCACCACAATCAACACATTCATCTGGCTGAATGTAAAGCATCCGATTTCCTTCGTAGATGCAATCAACCGGGCACTCTTCGATGCAGGACTTGTCTTTCACGTCTATGCAAGGTTGGGCGATGATGTACGTCAAGGTGAACCTCCAAGGGAACGAATGACGCCATTCTAATCATCTCTTCACAAATTGGGCACACTATCTACGCAGTTTCCAATTATCGTGTGCCTATGGGACCTGGGAGCGAAAACATTGGGGCGCGCATCACAGTGCGCCTGCACGAACCCGGTGGAGGTTATCGGGATGTCGTTGGCACCTTAGAAACCCTCAATAGCATTAAGAAATCTGACGGTTCGATAGCTCACTTCTTGTCTGACCAGATTGCAGTATGGCGTGAGATCAAACCTGTTCCAGATCGCGCTGGCCGCGGCGCTCCTTTAAGTATGCGCATTCTCGAACTTGAAACTGCAGCAAATGCAACGTGGCCTGCAAAGGAAGAGATGAGAATTGGTGGCTGGCTCTTACGTGCGAGTGGGCCTTTTACATTACGCGCTAACTCAGTTTTACCCTTAGGCGAAGTTCCATTCGGAAATCCAGGAATTGAACTGGAAAGAGCAATCGAAAAGGTTATTCATTTCTACCAGGAAAGAGAAATTGTTCCAGTTTTTCACATCCCACTTCCATCATATGAACAACTTGATCATGAACTTTCTAAACGCGGTTGGGAAGAGAAAGTTCTAGCACACGTCATGGTGAGCGATATTTCTGAAAGTTATTCAGAGCCCACAGGTGAAATATTTTGGGAGTCATCAGATAAGCCATCGCTTGAATGGCTTCAAGTTCAAGATGACGAAGGCATTGAAGAAATAATGGGAAGTTATCCCGCGATTTATATCTCGGGCCGGTTGGATGGAAAATTGATTGCTGTTGGTAGAGCAAGCAACTTCGAAAAATGGACAACGCTCAGTCGTCTCTATGTTCGCGATGAATTTAGAGGACAAGGAATCGGACGAGCATGCATGGAGCGCTTACTCGCAGGAGCCCACAAGTTGGGAGCAACTAAAGCGCTACTTCAAGTCGACTCAAAGAATTTTGGCGCAATTGCCCTCTATGAAGGGATGGGATTTACATTTCACCATGCCTATCGCTATATGGCTCACCCTGAAATTAAAGGTGAGCAGTCATGCTAAATAGATTGAGCCTTTACGACACTAAAAGTCGTCAAAATCTTGAGGTGCAAGATGAGGACGGCCTAGTAAAAATCTACTGCTGTGGACCAACTGTTTATCGGCCAGCACACGTTGGGAATCTCAGAACATTCTTATTGGCTGACTTGATTAAAAAAACCCTTGAACTCAATGGGTTGGCCGTAAAACTTGTTCAAAACATCACCGACGTTGGGCATATGACAGAGGATGTAGAGGAAGAAGACAAAATACTTTCTCAATCTGCTTTGGAAAAAGTTGACCCATTTTCTCTTGCTCGTAAATATGAACTCATCTTTCACAATGACCTTGCTCTACTGAATATTGCTAAAGCTGACTTGTATCCGCGAGCAAGCGAATCAATTGCTCTTATGCACGAATTAATTGCAGAGCTGCTAAAAAAGAATCATGCCTATATTGGTAGCGATGGTTGTGTGTATTTTGATGCCAAGTCTTTCCCGAATTATGGACAAGTCAGCGGAAATCGATTAGATGCACTTAAACCCGGCCATCGTTACGAATACACAGAAGGTGGGGCTAAACGCTTTCATGCAGATTGGGCGCTATGGAAGATAGCTACTCATCGAACTGAAATGATTTGGGATTCACCGTGGGGTTCTGGATTTCCTGGATGGCACATTGAGTGCTCTGCAATGTCATTGGAGTACCTAGGTAAGCGTATTGATGTGCACGTTGGAGGAATCGATCTGAGGTTTCCGCATCATGAAAATGAAAGAGCCCAATCTGATGCGATTACTGGCACAGATACCGTCCTACTTTGGTCGCACGGAGAGCATTTATTATTCGAAGGAAGAAAAATGTCTAAGAGTGCGAATAACGTACTCCTGCTCAGTGAAGTAATAGAGGGTGGTTACGACCCGCTAAGCATTCGATTGGCATTCCTTGAAAATCGTTATCGCATGCAGATGGATCTGACGTGGAGCGCAATTTCAGCAGCACATACCACTCTGAAACGCTGGAGAGCGCTAGTAAATCCTTACAGAAATATCTCGGTAGCTAATAACGCAGAAGTGCTCGAAACTATAAATAAGGACTTAGATACTCCGCGCCTAATTTCTCTCTTACGAAGCGCCGAAAAAGATATGAGCAGAACTAGTGAAGAGAAGGCAGCGCTATTTCTTTATGCTGACAAAGTTCTGGGACTTGACCTCGGCAGACAGGAAATCATAAAACCCTTACCCAATGATGTTGCCGAAACTTTAAAGCAACGTGAAATTGCCAGACGCGAAAAGAATTGGGAAGAAAGTGATCGACTAAGGAAAATTCTTGAAAGCAACGGTTTGATTATCAAAGATACTGCAGCTACTCAGGAATGGGAATGGCGCTAACCACTATCAAAAGTATTAAACCACTGACCAGAAATATCACACCTGTGGTATTTCCTTCAATAAGTAACTCTCCACCGGTTCCTAATGAGCTTGCTTTAAAAACTACAACTAGCCAACCCGCCAACGCAATGAACTTGTAACGTCTAGATCCCCAATGTTTTCCTAACATCCACAGTGCAGTTGAAGATCCCGCAACGGAAACAATGAGACCCAAAGGTTGATATGCGTTATGCAGCAAAGTCGAAGCAAGACCCAGTACTAGTCCTGCGAGAAAAGAAAGCGTTAGTCTCATGAAGGATTCAAACCTGCAAAAAGGTTAGTCTCTCGCCCTTCTTCATCGAATGGCCCGCTTTTTATACCTTTCACCAAAGTGTAAAACTCTTGTCCCCAAATTTGCTGGCCGAGATTATTGGATAGAGCAAAAAATGGTCCATCGAGAGAAATTTGAGTTTCATGCGCTTCCATTGCTTTCATTTTTAAATCTACGTATTTGCTTCCATCAATAAGAGTTGTAACTAAGGAATCATCTTTTGCAAATGGAAGGTCATCTACGCTCTCTGCGCCAAAGAAATCAGATCCGGTCTTCTTCATTTCTTCTATTCCCTTGGCAATCAGGGATTTTGGAATGGTGTTCCAATAAATCTTTTCAATTTTCCAGTCTGTTGCTTTTTCACTTGCACGCATAGCAACTCGATGAGCTTGAATGTGATCAGGGTGGCCATAACCACCAATTTCATCGTAGGTAATGAGAATGTGAGGTTTAATCTCATGAATAACTTCGACTAATAAGTCAGCAGCGCTTTCTAGATCAGCTTGCCAAAAAACATCTGGGCGCTCATTAGGTTCAGTTCCCATCATTCCGCTATCTCTAAATTTTATAAGCCCATCGCCAAGGAATCTATGATCACTCACGCCAAGAATTTTCATTGCATCTGCAAGTTCATTTTCACGATGTTCGCCTAAGGTGTCATTTTCAGAACTCGCCAAGTGCGAAAGTCCTGGGACAAGTACTTCACCTTCTTCACCCCGAGTGCATGTAATCAACGTGACTTGGGCTCCAAGAGCTGAGTACATCGCCATAGTCGTGCCATTATTTATTGTCTCGTCATCAGGGTGTGCGTGAACGAGAAGCGCTCTAAATCCCGAAAAGGGCAATGAATTCATAACGTTATTGTGCCTTACTCAAGTCCCAGTGCTTTACTCAAGTCGTAGTGCTTTACTCAAGTCGTAGTGTGGATCAGTTGAAGTCACCACAATTGAACATATTTTGCGACTTTCCCATTACGATATCTCCGATGAGTACAACAGATGCACGCAATGACCCGAAGGCTCGCCTCCCCCGAGACGAAAGGCGCGCTCAACTTCTAGCAGCTGCTCTTGAAGTCTTCACCGCTGCGGGTTATCACTCGGCGGCAATGGATGAGATTGCAGACCGAGCTGGAGTCAGCAAGCCCGTGCTCTACCAACATTTTCCTTCTAAGTTGGATTTGTATCTTGCAGTCTTGGATATTCATATCGACTCACTCGTTTTTGAAATTCAAAAAGCAATTGCTTCCACGCCAGAGAATTCAAATCGCGTTCGTGCAACGGTTGTGGCTTACTTTAATTTTATTGAAAGTGAAGGTGAAGCTTTCAGGCTTCTGTTTGAAAGCGATATGAGTGTCGAGCCCGCAGTTCGTGAACGCTTGACTCGCATGACTTATGACTGTGCTGCCGCAGTAAGCGCAGTCATTTCACTCGATACCGGACTTCCTCAAGAAGCGGCAATGCTTTTAGGTGTTGGGCTTATTGGGAGTGCACAAATAACTGCACGACATTGGTTAGAAAGAGATAGCAAACTCTCTCGTCAACAGGCAACAGATCTAGTTTCAAACCTCATGTGGCGTGGAATATCAGGTTTTCCTCGCACTGAGGAGCGCTAAATAATTCTAATTCGCTGGAAAGTGGATTCACTAGGTAGGATTTAGACATGAGCACAAAAAAATCTACAAGTAATCAAAAAGTTGAAGTCAGAATCGCAGTTTTAAATGTAGCTCGCGAGTTGAGTTTCGACTGTCCACTTTCTGGCGACGAAATTCGTCAAGCGCTAACAACAGCTCTTGCATCACAGACTCCACTTGTCTTGAATGACTCGCGTGGGGGCCAAGTAATTGTGCCTGCAGACAAAATCGGTTTCGTTGAAATAGGCGAGCAAGCCGAGCGTCGCGTCGGTTTCGGCACGCTCTGAGGTGAGCAAAACTTTTGCAGAACTTCCGCTTAGACAGTCCACGATTGAAGCGCTCACACTTCATGGTTTTAGCGCTCCATTTGCTATTCAAGAAATGGTTTTACCGATCGCGCTTGCAGATGGGGATGTCATTGGTCAAGCGAAAACAGGAACTGGTAAAACTCTAGCTTTTGGAATTCCGTTAGTGGAACGAGTTATTGCTCCGCTTGACCCAGAATGGAAAGATTTTCTTGATGGAAATCTTCCACAGGCACTAGTTGTTGTCCCCACTCGCGAACTTTGTGTGCAAGTGGCAAAGGATATTCAAGAGTTAGCAAGTACTCGTGGAATCAGAGTTTTGGCTGTTTACGGTGGTCGCGCATTTGAACCACAAATCGAGCAGTTGCAGTCCGGAGTAGAAATAGTTGTGGGTACGCCTGGAAGGCTTCTTGATCTTTATCGTCAAGGTCAATTAAAACTCAGCAAAGTTGCACGATTGGTATTAGACGAAGCAGACGAAATGTTGGATTTAGGATTCTTGCCAGATGTAGAAAAGATATTTACAAGCACTCCCGCACGTCAGCAGACAATGCTTTTCTCGGCAACTATGCCAGGGGACATCATTGCCCTCGCTAGACGATTCATGTCTCAACCAGTGCATATTCGAACGCAAGAAAACGATGATGAAAGCGCTGTCGTGTCACGCGTAGAACAACATATTATGCGAGCACATGCCCTAGACAAGATTGAGATGCTTGCCAGAATTTTGCAAGCCGATGGTCGTGGACCAACAATGGTTTTCTGTAGGACTAAGAGAACATGTCAGAAAACAGCAGATGATCTTCTTGAGCGTGGTTTTAAAGCTGCAGCAATTCATGGAGACTTAGGACAAAGCGCAAGAGAACGCGCGCTATCAGATTTCAAAGCTGGAAAATCTGACGTACTCGTTGCTACAGATGTTGCTGCTCGTGGCATTGATATTGACGGTATTACACACGTAATTAATTACCAATGCCCAGAAGATGATAAAACCTACGTTCACAGAATTGGTCGAACAGCACGTGCAGGTGCCCACGGTATCGGCGTAACTTTTGTTGATTGGGACGATATGTCTCGATGGAGTTTGATTAATCAATCGCTCAAACTCGGTCTAGCTGAACCTATTGAAACTTATTCCTCATCTGACCATCTATTTACACTGATGAAAATTCCTCAAGGTTCCACGGGTAGATTGAAACCAGCAAGTGCCATTGTGGAAACACAAAACCAACATCGTGAAAAATCAAAGGAGACCCGCGGAAGATCTACAGGTAAGAGCACCGCAACTAAAGCGCCTGAGACTAAGCCTCCAAGAACAAGAACAAGAAATAAGAAGTTTAAAGAAAGCTAAATAAGGTGAAGTTTTTCCAGAATAGAGTATGCAAGTTCACGATAGTTGCCAGCAATTGGTGAATTTTTCGAAACTACAAGAACGCTAGAAGAAGAGTTCTCGTTCTCTCGCAAATCCTGAGATTCAAGGATTTCACAATCTAGGAGATCAAAATCTGCAGCAATCTCTTTTTCTAATACTAAATTTCTAAAACCATCTAGCTTAATGAAAGCCATCTGTAATTTGTCTTTAACTATGGTGCGGATTCGATGAGCCCCGCGAAAAGATGAATTTGTCAGAGGCATCGGGTACAGAATTGAATCTGCAACCTCAAGTGCCATAAAAAGTCCTTGTGTTGGTGTTGATGGCGTATCTAAAACAACTAGGTCGTACTTACTAGCGAATTCACCCATGAGGTGGTTAAACGCGCTTGCACTTGCAAAGCTGTCCACACTTGATGAGCCTGGGATGTAATCAAACCTTTCAGATGTTGAAACGATTCCTGAATCAATCGAAGACTTTCGCGATAATAATTCAGAAATGGTAACTCTGGATAACTCGCCGCCTAATGCAAAAGTGAGATCACTCTTAGGATCAACATCGACTACCAGTACTTTTTTCCCGTACTCAGCAAAGGCAACAGCAAGATTACGAACTGTTGTTGTTTTAGTGGTGCCTCCAGCGAGATTCGCAATAGCTACAACGTGGCTCATGCGCTCACCAATCCCCAACGTTTTTTCGCCTCTTTAAGAATGGGTGGCTCCATCAATGATTGAGGTAACAACATCAAGGTCGAACGTGTTGTACGAAGTGCGATGTTTGTAGCGACCACATGGCCTGGTAATGATGGCCAGCCATAAAGTTTACGCGCCCACAACGGAAGTGATGAACCGGCAAGCGTTGAAAGAGTCGCCCACATTGGAGCGGCCGGTGTTGCAAACCGCACAACATTAGGAAGTGGTGGAATAGTCAGAAAGAGTGCTGCACGCTTTGCATCATCTGAAGCTCGCAATTGCGGGGCGATCTCTTGAAAATACTTGGTCATTTCTTCACGAGTTGAAGGAACTTTCTCCTGTGAAATTCCAACTAAAGTCGCGAAGGTGACCATTTCTTTCAGATATTGATCTTGCTCATTATCGGTGAGAGCCATTCCCGAGCGAACAGCACAATCTAAAAAGGAATCGACCATGGACATGTGTACCCACAATAATAATGTAGGTACATCAACGCCCAACTTCGAATGAACACTGCGCACTCGAGAAGCTAATCCGTTTGCTTCTTCGACGGTTCCGAAAGTTAGAGTAGAAACATAATCACCTGTACGTTGCAATCTTCCCCAGGCATCTTCACGAAAGTTAGAATTTTTTGCGACCCCATCCATTGCATCTGGGTGTAGCGCTTGCTGCAAAAGTGCTCGAATACCGCCAGCCAACATCGCTGGATCGGAGTGGATTCTCCAGGCGATGGATTCTGGTGAAAAGAGTCCGTTTACCATGAGGTGGAGAATGCCTTCACTGCGTCAACAACCATTTGCACCGCAATCGCTGCAAGTAGGAGACCTGCAATGCGGGCTACTAACGTGACTCCGGCAGGACGAATAACTTTCAAAATAGTTGTCGAGGAAAGTAACGCCAAGGCAATGGCTAAGTGAACTGCTATGACTGCCACAACTAATCCAATTGCAAATGATGGTGTGTGCACACGCTGTACAAATATCATCGTGGCAACTATTGCACCAGGGCCTGCAAGCAATGGCGTGCCGAGTGGAACCAAGGCAATATTGGCATCTGACGCATCTACAGATTCATCCCTCTTATCGGTAAGAAGTTCAAGGGCAACAAGAAGAAGTAAAAGTCCACCGGCTGCTTGTAGTGCGGCAATTGAAACATTGAGATAGTTAAGAATGAATCGGCCAAAGAGAGCAAATAAAGCTATGACCAGGAATGAAACGCTTGCGGCTTGCCATGCTAAACGCCTGCGAACTTTTTCTGATTTATCTGCAACGAGAGCTAAAAATATTGGAGTTACACCAGGTGGATCCATAATGACAAATAGTGTGACAAATGCTTGTACCGCAAAGGTGAACGCACTCACTGAATTGAGATTCATTGCTTCACTACCCTTCGCTGGTCGGCCATCGCTTCTAAGAGTTCCCATTGTCTCGGATCCGTGGAGTTCTCGCCAAGTGAATTAAGTTTTCCCGCTCCGTGATAGTCACTTGAGCCAGTTATAACAAGGCTCATTCCTTTTGCTATATCTAGCAATTGCAGCCTTTCAGTTTCTGTCTGATCGCGATGATTGACTTCAATTCCGTTAAGACCAGCTTTAACTAATGGCTCGAATGCATCCAACTCTAGGGTTGCTCCTCGAAACGAAGCAAACGGATGCGCAATAACCGAAACTCCCCCTGCTTCTTTAATTTGTGCAATCGCAACTTCCGGAGTTGGCGCTAGATGTGAGACATAAAATTTTGAATCATTGTTGAGCAGACCATCAAATGCTTCATTGCGAGAAGCAATAAATCCTCGAGCAACTAGCGCATCTGCTAAATGCGGCCTTCCGACAGTAGCCCCGTCAGCAACCACATTGAGGACATCCTCCATCGTGATATCAATTCCTTCATTATTAAGGAGTTCTATCATCTTCTTCATACGTGGAATTCTGCTGTCGCGCGTTTCAGAGAGCATTTGCGCCATCTTTGCATTCGCTCCATCAAAAAGCAGCCCGAGCATATGAACACTTATTCCATCAGAGGTAAGACAGGAAATTTCTGCGCCGAGCACAAGTGAAAGATTTCCGCGAACTGATTGTTTTGCCTCTTCCCAGCCTGCAATTGAATCGTGATCGGTCAATGCAAGAGTCGTAATGCCTGCAGAAAGTGCAAAATTGATTAACTCTCGTGGGGTATCCGTACCATCGCTAAAAGTCGAGTGCGTGTGTAAATCAATCACGAGGGTAAATTTTCCTTACTTGGACGAGAGCGCAAAACTACGAGTGCGCAACCAATTAAAATAATGATGATTCCCGGAACAACTCCTAGTGGCGGTTGTTGGTTGAGCCACCACAGCGCCAACAAAGCACCCACTGGAACTTCAAAGAAGACAATCAGCGAAACAATGGCTGGTGAGACGCGCTTTAAAGCTGAGTTGAACATCGTGTGTCCCAAAAGTTGAGCGCCAACAACTAATCCCAAAACGATTAACCACTCGCGAGGTGGGAAATTAATCACTGCATCTCCTGTTAGAAATACGATTGGCAAAATACTCAGTGCGCAAACCAAATAGCAAACGGTTGTATATGAAGTATTTTCCATAGTTTCTCGAGCGCGCGAACCTGCCATGACATAAAGTGCTGCGAGCGCAGCAGATATTAATGAGGCCAAATCACCCATGAAGGAGCGAAATGAAAAATGTAGATCAATCCCGGAAACGAGAAGTACTCCACAGAAGCTCACTCCCATTCCAAACCATGCCCGCGAAGGAATGTGGTCGCCTGTAAGTTTTACAAAGAGGGCCGCAAATATTGGCTGCAAAGCAACCATTGCAGTTCCAGTTGCCACACTCGTCCAGCGCATCGCTAGAAAAAATCCAAGAAAATGAAGTGCTAACAAAACTCCTGCAAGCACTGACCATTTCATACCTGTTCGATGTCGCCACTGTTTATGTTTAATAGCAAATGGAGCGAGCAACAGCGCTCCCCCGAGATTTCTCCAAAATATCAGCGCTGGAATTGGCATAACGCTCATAGCAATTAATGGGCCAGATGTTCCTATGCCGATGATGCCGATTCCCAAACGAACCAGGTCCGGGCGGGCTGGGATTTCTATATGGCTAGAGATTCGATCACTATCCGCATTCTTTGACCCCATTGTCTAAAACTATCGAGTTCCGAGCATAAATACCTCTGCAGAGTATTCAGGCGAGCCGATACCCTAAGCGCATGAGCGGAAACCAGATTAATCGTGTGTTTCTCGCCCGTCTGGCTGGCACTGCGGTCTTTGACCCAAATGGTGATCCAGTAGGAAAGGTGCGAGATGCTGTCGCAACCCTTCGTACAAATAATCAACCTCCACGAATTCTTGGGCTTGTCGTTGAAGTTCCATTGCGCCGTAAAGTATTTGTACCTATTACTCGTGTAACGTCAATTGAAAGTGGCGCAGTAGTAATTACAGGACTTCTCAATATGCGCAGATTCGATACACGTCCGGGAGAGATACTTGTTTTAGGTGAACTTCTCGATCGCTCAATCACAATTGTTGAAAACAATGAACCTGTCGTTGTCGAAGATATGGGAATGGAACTTAATCGTTCTGGGGATTGGTTAATTACCCGAGTTCATATCATGCGCAAAGGACGCGGAATTCGCCGCAAAGGTGCGACATCAACACTTGCTTGGGAAGATTTAGCAGGATTTGCCATCATAGAAAAAGATCAAGGTGTTCTCAATCTTCTTTCAACGCTCAGCACTCTGCGCGCTGCTGACTTGGCTGCAGTGTTACACGATCTTGCACCAAAACGTCGAGTTGAAGTGGCCCGCGGATTAGATGACGAGCGTCTTGCAGATGTTCTGGAAGAAATGGACGAGAGCGCTCGCGTATCTCTTCTTGCCGAACTTGAAGGAGAGCGTGCAGCAGATGTCCTGGGCGAGATGGATCCAGATGATGCAGCAGATTTGTTGAGAGAAATTGGTGATGAGCGAGCTCAAGCCCTGATTGAACTCATGGAACCTGAAGACGCAGAAGATGTTTTGCGCTTAATGAACTATGAAGATTATTCCGCTGGCGGAATGATGACTACCGAACCCATTGTTCTTACTGCAGATGCAACTATTGCCGAAGCGCTAGCCGCAGTACGGCAAAGTGAGATATCTCCAGCACTTGCTTCGCAAGTCTATGTTTGTCGTTCACCGCTTGAGACGCCAACTGGTCGATTCATCGGGATAGCCCACTTGCAACGTCTACTTCGCGAACCGCCAGCAAATCTCTTGGGTTCCATTGTTGACACAGATACGCAGGCCTTAAATCCTGATGCATCCCTCAATACCGTTGCCTCATACTTAGCTAGTTACAACTTACTTTCAGTCCCAGTTGTCGATTCAAATGATCGATTACTCGGGGCAATTACTGTTGACGACGTACTTGACCACTTGTTACCTGAAAATTGGCGGCACACTCATAGCAATGTGGCTCAATCGATTTCAAAAACGAATTTGGAGGTGTGAAAATGGCTCGTTCAAATAGTTTAGATACTCCACGCGAGACACGTCGCACCCTACGTCCAAATTTTGATCCTGAAACTTTTGGACGTTTGTCAGAGCGTTTCGCACGCTTCCTTGGAACAGCACGCTTCCTTGTTTACATGACTGTCTTTGTGCTTGCTTGGGCGTTGTGGAATTCACTTGCTCCACACAATCTTCGATTTGATGATTACCCATTTATTTTCCTCACTCTCATACTCTCACTTCAGGCTTCATATGCTGCGCCGTTAATTTTGTTAGCCCAGAACCGGCAAACCGACCGCGACAGAATTCAATTTAGTGAAGATCGCGCTCGTAACGAACGAAACATCGCTGACACGGAATACCTCACCCGAGAGCTTGCTAGCTTGCGTATTGCACTGGGTGAAGTTGCAACCAGAGATTACCTACGAAGTGAATTAGGCGACGCAATTGAGGAGATCCTCAAAGAGTTACGTAAGAAGCCCCAATCGGACGCCGACTAAAGATTTACTTCTTACAATAAGTTGACTGACGATTGCAGCAATTGCAATAGATGCGGGTGACTCTGGATTCGAAAGTACAACTGGCGTACCCATATCGCCACCAGTTCGAAGCTCTGGATTGAATGGAACTTTTCCTAGGAGTGGGACATCGCTACCTACTAATTCTGAAAGCCGCTTTGATGTAGCTTCTCCGCCACCCGTTCCGAATAATGAAATATTTTCACCACATGTTGGGCAAGGAAATTCAGACATATTCTCAATTACGCCTATGACGTGCTGCTTGATTTGATGTGCAATTCTGCCCGCGCGCTCTGCAACTTCGGCTGCAGCAACTTGTGGAGTTGTGACGACAATTATTTCTGATGTAGGAATGAGTTGACCTAGTGAAATTGCTAAATCGCCAGTCCCTGGTGGTAAATCAATAAGTAACAGGTCCAAATCTCCCCAATACGCATCGCTTAACAGCTGCTCAAGAACTCGATGCAAGAGGGGGCCTCTATACGCAACTGCGTCAGCTCGCTCCGGCTTAAACATTTCCATCGAAACACTTTTAACTCCGAATGACTCCAGAGGAATAAACATTTGATCAATTGCTGTTGGACGCTGCCCCATAAGTCCCATTAAGCGTGGAATGGAATGACCGTAAACATCAGCATCAAGTATTCCTACACGTAATCCTTTTTGCGCAGCAGCCACCGCTAAGTTAACGGTTAAGGAAGATTTACCAACCCCACCTTTACCGGAAGCTATACCTATTACTCGGGTGAGAGAATCAGGTTGAGCAAATGGAATAAATTTTTCACGACCATTTCGTAATATTTTCTTCACGTTGTTGCGTTGCGATTCATCCATCACGCCGAATTCAAGAGCACAATCCTTAACACCTTCTACAGCTAACGCTGCAGTGCTCACATCGGTACGAAGTCGATCTTGCATTGGACAGCCAGAAATCGTGAGTAAAACGGTAACTTTTGCAACACCTTTTTCAAAGGAAACTGATTGCACCATCCCAAGTTCAGTGATGGAGCGGTGTAACTCTGGGTCTTGAACTTTGCTCAGAGCCTCTTGAATGAGTTCGACAGTACTCATAGTAAATCGGGATCTATCTTTGCGCCGTTCGCTTGTTTCACGTCATCTTCTCCAAGCGCTTGCGCCAGTTGCTTCTTTAGAAAAGTTTTAGGATGCAAATCAGATGGTTGCAAATCTTCAAAACCTGGTCCTAAATTTTCACGAAGCTCCTTCGTTGCACTTTGCGAAATCTTTGCAATCTTTCTCACAATGGATGCAGCCTCTGAGGCAAACTTAGGCAATCGGTCAGGCCCAAGCAAAATAAGACCAAGGATCGCTAAACCTATGAACTCTCCTGCGCCTATATCGAAGAACATGCCAAGAGCCTACCTCTAGTTGTGACCTACGGTCCTGCGACTAAAACCACACTTGTTTGATGAGTTTTCCCACTTCTTTCGTATGTAATTAGGACTTTATCTCCCACATTTTTAGCGCGAATCGCAATGATGAGTTGATCAGCATTAGCAATTTTTTTGCCTCCAAATACCGTGATGACATCTCCTTGCTTTAACCCCGCTTTATCGGCTGGGCCACCAAGACGCAATCCACTAGGTACTTGCGCAATTTTCGCTCCGGGTCCAGCAAATCCCATCTCAATCGAGATTCCCATAATCGGGTAAACAGATTTACCAGTGGAAATAAGTTGTTCAGCTGTTTTACGAGCTTGGTTTATAGGAATCGCAAAACCTAATCCAATAGAACCAGCTTGGCTCCCATAAGAAGCGCCTAAAGAAGCAATAGCAGAATTAACACCGACTACAGCACCTGTCATGTCAACAAGTGGTCCACCAGAGTTTCCTGGGTTAATGGCGGCATCTGTTTGGAGCGCGTTCATAAAAGAACTATCACCGTTGTTACCACCAGTGCTCACTGCTCTATTTTTTGCGCTGATAATTCCTGTCGTAACAGTTCCTGATAAGCCAAGCGGAGAACCAATAGCTATAACAGGATCTCCGACTTCAATATTGTCACTATCTCCAAACACTAGCGCTGGAAGATTTTGAGCAGAAACTTTGATAACCGCCAAATCGTAAGCAGTATCTCTGCCCACAATTGTCGCACCAATAGATTGACCATCATTTAAAGTCACGGTAATAGTTCCATCGGAATTTGCAACCGAATCCACAACGTGATTGTTGGTCAAAATATAACCAGTGCTATTAATAATAAATCCCGATCCACTTCCACTTCCCGAACGCGACTTAGTCGAAATTGAAACCACTGAAGGCAGGACTCTTTGAGCGATTCCTGCTATTGAATCGGGTTTCCTTTCAATTGCTTTGTTAACTGAAACAAGATTTATTTTCTGATGAAAAATAGATTCTAAATTGAGAAAATTGGCAAGAAGACTTCCAGCTATTCCTGCGACGATTGCAAGTCCAATCGCATGGCTCAGTCGAATATGTAAAGATTTTAAAACAGGTTTATCTGCCGACCACCATGGCCCATGGTCTGACTCATTCATCTCAATCTCCTTATAGCTACGTGCACCTGCTCATTACACCGAAAAAATCCGAGAAAAGTCTGAGAATTAGAGCTTGGTTGCTAATAATAGTCCGTCACCAACATTAATTAGAGTACTAATCCATTGAGATGAATCGAGGCGAATATTTTTGCCAGCCTCTCGAAGCGCGATAGTACGTGCATCTCGTTGAGCAGGGTCAGGAACTTTTCCATCGCCAAAAAATGCATCTATCACTAACACTCCCCCAGAGCGCAAAATACGGTGAGCTTGCTCAATAGAAAAACTTAGGTCCTCGGGGTCATGTCTTAAAACAACTAAGTCATATGCCCGATCAGTTAACTTGCCGAGTACTTCCATCATGGGATTAGTAATTAAACGAAATCTTGCAGGGGCAATTCCCGCTTCTGCGAATGCAGTACGGGCGATGTTCGCGTGTTCAGCTTCATCATCAATTGATGTGAGAGTTCCGCTTTCAATCATGCCTCGCAAAATCCAAATGCTTCCAACTCCAGCACCGGTTCCAACTTCTACAACGGATTGAGCAGAAATAGTGTGAGCCAGATGGCGCAAAAATGACCCAGTTCCAACGGATACATCTTGAGCTCCGACTTCAGCGCCACGTGAACGAGCGTTCACAAGCGCCTCATCTTCGACAATAAAATTTTCTGCGTATGAATACATATCTATTTTCATTTTATGCTCGATATCCAATCAATTAAGAGTCGAACACCGAACCCGGTTCCACCTTTGGGGTTTTCTCCAGCATCAGATTCGCTACGTGCGGGACCTGCTATATCTAAATGAACCCAATTGCGGGTGCCGACAAATTTTTCAAGGAAAAGCGCTGCGGTCACTGAACCAGCGGAAAACTTCGGCTTGTCCGCTGTGTGATTGTAATCTGCAACAACACTGTGAAGTGCAACCGAGTAATCATCGATGAGTGGCATGTGCCAAACGCGATCTCCTGACGTCTCGCCAATGTCATGCAATTTTTTTGCTAATGCGTTATTACGAGAGTACATAGCTCCATATTGTCTTCCCAGTCCTAACGTTGCTGCGCCAGTTAAAGTGGCAATATCCACTAAGTAGTCTGGATCGAGATTCAAATCCGCATATGCCAAACCGTCGGCCAACACTAAGCGCCCTTCTGCATCAGTGTTAATAACTTCCACGGTAGTACCGCCATAATGCGTAATGACATCACTCGGACGTTGAGAAGTCCCAGAAAGTGCATTCTCTGCACACATCAGCAAAGCAGTCACTCTTACTTTGGGTGCTAGTTCTGGCAGTGCGCTTACAACACTCAAGATTGCTGCCGCCCCAGACATATCTGACTTCATGCCAATCATCGTGTCGTAAGGTCGCTTAAGTGAAATTCCACCAGTATCAAAGGTGATTCCTTTACCTACTAAAACAACGTGCGGCCAATTCTTAGATCCTCGAGGCGCGTAAGCCACTTGAATAAATCGAGGCCCGGGATTGGGCGAAGAATTTCCAACTGCCTGCAGCCCACCAAATTCTGAGAGCGCTTTACCTGATAAAACAGTGACAACTAATTCTGAATTTCGCGCGTAACTCTTTGCCTGTTGAGCCATCCAAGCTGGAGTCTTGATATTTGCAGGCGTATGAATAAGGTCGCGAGCGCGACATACCGCTTGTGCAACTACTCGCGCTCGCTCAATCAGTGCAGCATGAGTATCGCTTAAGTAGAAAATTGGGGCTTTAACTTTTGCATTTCCAGTTTTCTTAGTCCACTGGAAATTTCCCAAAACAAGTGAGACTGCGTGAGCAAAAATTTCTGAAGATGTATGAGCAACTAATGTAAATAGTGAACTCTCTTTGCCACGGAACCGTCTTCCCAAGCTGGCACCGGCAAGTCGGACATCAGTGAGCGAATTATTACCAACTCCAACCAGGAGGATGCGTTCGCATCGTGAACCTTCGTCGCTCACGGGAACTTCGAATAACTCCCCTGCCTTACCTGTGGCAGAAAAAAAACTCAGTTCATCTTTCAGGTTTACATCAAAATGTTTCTCAATTTTGGCAATGAGGGAAAGGTTTGTGTTGAAAGTAAAGATATTTTCTTTAGATTTTAAAAACCCAATGGCAATTGAATCTGCATTGGCGGCTGCTTCTACTGTAAGCGATTGAGATTTAAGCGTAGGAACGACTGAGGCGCTCACTTTAGTAAATGAAAACTATTTCTTAACCAGGAGCAGAACAGCAGCATGAAGAGCGCTTCCAAGATTTGATGCTTCTTCGCCATTAAGTTCGACAACGAGTCGTCCGCCGCCTTCCAAAGGAATGCGCATAACCAAACTCCGAGCTTCCTTAGTAACTTCCATGGGTCCATCACCAGTTCGGGGTTTCATGGCTGCCATGTGTCTCTCCTTCTCAATCGATCAAGTACGCAATGAGGGAATTCCCACTTCGACCGATGTACGAGGGAGAAGTATCTCGCATTTACCACCCAACTAAGAAATCGAGAGTGACGGGGGCTAAAAACTCACAAATCTAGGCGTGATGTGAGCCGAGCCCGGCCAATAGAAATGATATTGACAACTGCGCGTTCGGGCACTTGTAATGCAGTGGCAATCTGGGTTGGTGTCAGATTTTTCAGATAGTGAAGGGTCAAAATGATGCGCTCCTCTTCTGGCAAACTGGCAAGTAATTGAGCCAGAGTTTCCGCAGTCATAGAAGCAAGGTTACCTTCTCAATGGGTGGCAATTGGTAAGGCAGGGCATCTCTTCCCAAATTGTTACGAACTTTTGCGCTTACTTATAAGTTTTTTCCAACAACTACACGCAATGTGAAAGTGCTTCATCGACGGTCTTACACCATTTCAATAACTCTCTTTGTCCGGGCTTCACAAAACCTTCTACTTCAAGATGGTCTAATAAAACTTTAAGCGGCGCGTAAACTCCGTAAGGATCCAAAATAATTACCGGCTTGTTGTGAAACTTTAAAAATCTTCCGACCCAAATTTCAAAAAGTTCTTCCAAAGTTCCTGGTCCACCAGGTAGCGCAATAAAGGCATCCGAGAAATCTTCAATCATTGCCTTGCGTTCTCTCATCGAAGTTACTACATGCAACTCATGGCTATCACGGTCTGCAAATTCAATATCAACTAACATCTGAGGAATCACGCCAATAGTTTTGCCACCAGCACTGCGCACTCCACGGGCAACTGCCCCCATCATTGAAATATGTCCTCCGCCAGAAATTAAATCCCAACTACGCGAACCGATAGCCAAACCAAGGTCAGTAGCAAGATCTTGGTACTTATCGGCAATTGTTGGCGAGGAGGAGCAGAACACGGCAATACGCATCTGATGAGAATAGGGGCTACGCTTTACCCATGCCAACCCCAACATCTGCATCCGGTCACGGAATCGCGACGCTCACTTTCACTGGCGATGTTCTCGATGTCTGGTTTCCTGAACCATCTCTTTCATCAGATTCAGGTGTAGTTCCGCCGTACCTAGCAGCACTCGTTGGAAGAGATGACGTCAGAAAAGTTGAAAGAAAAGCAGTCAATACAACTATCAACCTTTCCTCGCCACCAAAAGATGCAATTGATGTTTACTTGCGACTTCACTTACTTTCACATCGCCTTGTAGCGCCACATGGTCAATCTCTTGAAGGTATTTTTAAACTCTTACATAACGTTGTTTGGACATCACACGGACCTTGCGCTGTTGAAGGGTTCGAAGAAGTGCGAGCACAGCTCACAGCAAAATATGGTCACGTAACTGTTTTCAGTGTTGATAAATTTCCACGAATGGTTGACTACGTTCTTCCAAGTGGAGTTCGTATCGCAGACGCTGATCGAGTTCGCTTAGGAGCACACCTTGCCAGCGGAACAACTGTGATGCATGAAGGATTCGTAAACTTCAACGCTGGAACTTTGGGTACTTCAATGGTTGAAGGCAGAATCTCTTCTGGTGTGATTGTTGGAAATGGTTCAGACGTTGGAGGTGGAGCGTCAATCATGGGAACCCTCAGTGGTGGAGGAAAAACCGTTATCTCAATTGGAGAAAATTGTCTGCTTGGCGCAAATTCAGGAATTGGAATTTCGCTAGGAAATAATTGCGTTGTCGAAGCGGGTACTTACATCACAGCCGCAGCAAAAGTAAAACTTCCTGATGGTGAAGTGGTTAAAGCTGGTTCACTGTCGGGCGCTAATGATTTACTTTTCCGCAGAAATTCCTTAGACGGTAACTTGGAAGTTGTTATGCGTACAGGCTCTTGGGGCGGTTTGAATTCCGTTCTGCATTCAAACTAATTCAAAAAATCAAACCAAGCAGAAGGTATTTTGCATTTACTCCTAAAAGCTTCTCCACTTAACTGGCGTACTTGACCCTCTGCAGATGTTGCCAAAATAACACCAACCGTGCCCGTCGGATTTCTACTCGCAATTTCTAAACTCGCCACATTCGGCAAGCCAAATGCTAACGAAATAACGTTTTGGTCAACAGTTCGCTGCCAATGAGCATATCTAGGATTGAGTACGGGATCTAAGCTCCAAGGATCTGGGACGCTTGCTACGAATGGAACATCTCGCGTCCATACATCGATACCAGATTCAGTCTGACCAGACGATGACGAAAAGAAGTACGCTGCAATTGGATTCGAATTGTACAAAATTGCAATTCCATTTTCGGTATCTGTAGCGGTGGCATTTACTGCTCCCTTCCACAGCTGGCCATATCTGGGTTCTATTTCTTTTGCATACCCGATGAAACTTTGGTCGCGAGTAGCCGCGTAAATATCACAGTCACATGCGGTGTTGTACTTACCAACTTTGTTGAGCGCATAGCTACGAGATGCAATGCCTTGAGCTTGTAGTGCAGCCGCTGGCCAAGAAGATGGCATCTCTCCAATTCCCCACAGATATTCATCGTGGAGCCGAACTGTATTGGTCACTTCCATTCGATATCCGTCGGTCGGAGTTTTAACAGATTTGATTTGTATTTGACCGTATCGATACTTGGTTATGACACCATTAACGTTGACGCTAGTAACAGCGTCCTGTCCTTCTAAATCACGAGTTCCGCTCCAGCGAATAGTCCACGTCTGTCCAACGGGTAAATTGATTACCCTTCCGTTTGCATATGTAGCTTTACTCATAATATTTAGCCCTGAAATGCCAAATGTTAAGTTAACTTTTGCAGGAAAATTGCGGGAGCCCGTTGAAGTATCGGCGCCTTGGCTTTCACCTGGGATGAGTCTTAATATTCCGGATTTGGATTGAGTACTGATTGACACAGAATTTAGTTGGTGACCGATATTTACCCGCAATAAGTAATTGTCTTTAACGGGCGCAATTACGACATCTTTATAGTAATAATTGAGAATTGACGTTGCGCTTTCACCTTCAAGGGCTTGCCCTCTTGCGCCGATCTGACTCATCCCTACGCCATGTCCGTACCCAGCGCCTTGGAATGAAAAAACTTTTGGTACATCGGCAGCGTATGCCGGAGTGATAAATTCACAGAAAAAAAGGATTACAACAACTGTAAAAGTCTTCTTTGCAATTTTTAGCAAGTTAATACTCCATACGAACACTTGAGTAAAAACTTCATGAGATTAGATTAACCCAGCAATGCCAAACTGCGTCTGGTTAGGTGGCTAATTTCTTAGGAGAAGTTAAGTAACCACACCCCCAAGACATTTGCATCACAAGTAAAATCGCCGGCATTTGGAAATATTCTCTCAGCCCTTTCCCAAGTTTTAAAGATGCGAATACAACAAATGACAGGTAGATAACTGCTGGGATGAAAAAGATTGGGGCAATTGAAAAGCCAGTAAATAGTGAAATCAGGGTTCCGATAAATGCAAATGGTGGAGCAAGGTAACGCATGTTCACTGTTCCTTGATGTCTACGCACTACTGCTCTTCTCCAGCGACCATATTCAAAATACTGTTTTGATAATGCGCCTAAGTTCGGTCGAGGGCGATAAAGGACGTAGAGGCGTGGATCGAAATACACGACCCCGCCTCGACTGCGAAGTCTAAAATTTAATTCCCAATCTTGTGCCCGAGTAAATCTCTCGTCGTATCCCCCGGCAGCTAAAAGTTCAGCGCGGCGGAAACAACCTAAGTACACGGTATCTACGGATCCCGCGGTGCCCCCGGTGTGAAAATTAGAGCTGCCAACTCCCAATGGGCTCTTCATAACTTTTGCAACACTTTTCTCAAAATTGGTTTCGCCTTCTGCGGCCATTAATCCGCCTACATTCACGGCACCAGTTTCGTTGAGTATGGAAACTGCCATGGAAATATAGTTTGAAGGAATTTGTGCATGACCATCGACTCTGACAATAATTTCAAAACTTGATTGTGAGATTGCAAGATTGAGCCCCGTTGCCGTCCTGCCAGTAGGGTTTTCAACTAAAATAATTCTAGAATCCTTTTCCCCCAGCTGACGTGCAATTTCTGAAGTTCTATCGCGCGATGGTCCCAGTGCAAGAATGATTTCAAGTTTCCCGTGATAATCCTGAGAAAGAATTGCACTGACTGATTGTTCTAAATGAGCTTCTTCGTTGAGAATTGGCAAAATGACAGAGACTCCGGTAACTGTTCTGGAGTGACTGGTCGAAAGTGAGACACTTATCGCCTCATTTGTAGGTTTCATAACACCATAACGCTATCGTCCAAGTACGCTCTGCTTGTGAAATCCACGCGAACTATCCGAATTGTTACCGGTATCTCCATCGCGATCGTGGGTATTTCGGCAATTTCTTGGCTGGGATTGGGGCGCGTCAGTGGCTCCCTGAAACGAATCGATGTTTTCGCTGGGCTCAAATCGCGCCCGGATAAACCAAGTAGCGCCATCAATTATCTCCTTGTCGGATCCGATACTCGCGAAGGTTTAACAAAAGCAGAGTTAAAGTTTCTTCGGGTTGGAAGTGTTGCATCTGCAGCTGGGAAACGCTCAGACACCATGCTCCTCGTGCACATCAGCAAAGCAAGAGATAAAGCAGTGATCATTTCAATTCCGAGAGACAGTTTAGTAACTGTTCCGGAGCACCAAGACGCACAAGGTAAAACCATTCCAGCCGTTCGCTCGAAGTTGAATGCCACATTCAATTGGGGCGGTGCACCACTTCTCATTCGGACAATTGAAAATCAAACGCAATTAAGAATTGACCACTATGTAGAAATTAACTTTTCTGGATTCGCCCGTATGGTGGATTCCCTTGGGGGAATTCAAGTATGTTCCAAGCGAGATATAAATGACCCAAAGAGCCACCTTGTGATGAGCGCTGGAGTTCACACTCTCAATGGACTCGAATCACTCAAATATGTGCGGACAAGAGATTTTGATGGAATGGGCGACCTCGGGCGAATGCAGAGGCAACAGCAATTTATGAGTTCAGTGCTAAGAAAAGCTACGAGCACTGGCGTGCTTCTCAATCCAATTCGACTTGTTAATTTCTTCAACGCCGCAATGGCAACAGTCCAGACAGATTCAGGGCTTAACAGTAACGATTTGATTGCCTTAGCAAAGCAAATGAAAAACCTTTCTGCTTCGAAAGTCAGAACACTCACCGTCCCACTTTCAGATACTAACTATGCAGTCCCAGGACTTGGTTCAACTGTGCTGTGGGATCCAGTTTTAGCGCCAGAATTGTGGAACAGGCTAATAAATGATGCCGAAATTGTTGATGTAGTAACGCCTTCACCGTCGCCATCGTCATCGGTTAAACCGAAAATTACGACTATAGATAAATTTAAAACTCGTACCGCTGATGAAAATCCCTGTGGAGCCTTAAAATAACCGTGATTTATCAATTCAGCATCATAGAATAAGCAACATGAAACACGTTCTTTCTGTCATCGGAACTGGATACCTAGGCGCAACCCATGCGGCGTGCATGTCTTCACTTGGTTTCACGGTCATTGGTGTTGATACGGACGAAGTCAAAATTGGTCAACTCTCTCGGGGAGAACTTCCATTTTATGAACCTGGACTTGATGAACTTCTTCGAACCGAAGTGGCGTCAGGTCGGCTTACATTTACAACAGATTTCTCTGCCGTGGCAGATGCTGATGTGCATTTTGTATGCGTTGGTACTCCGCAAAAAAAGGGAAGCCTTGCTGCAGATTTAACATACGTAGAAGGAGCCGTTTCAGCAATCGCGCCTTATCTGAAACCGGGGTCCCTTGTCGTTGGAAAATCTACAGTGCCTGTCGGCACTGCATCACGGTTGCGAGAGCAACTATTGAAAACATCTCCCCAAGCAGATCTTGCATGGAATCCAGAATTTTTGCGTGAAGGTTTTGCTGTCGAAGATACGCTTCGCCCCAACCGCCTTGTAGTTGGAGTGACAAGCGATAGAGCAGAAGAAATATTAAAAGAGGTATACGAACCCGTACTTGCGCTCGGTACTCCCTGGATTCGCGCTGATTTACCAACATCAGAATTAGTGAAAGTTGCAGCAAATTCGTTCCTTGCAACAAAGATTTCCTTTATTAATGCGATGGCAGAAGTTTGCGAAGCGGCTGGCGGTGATGTCACTGTTCTTGCTCAAGCTATCGGTTATGACCCAAGGATTGGTAACAAATTCCTGCAAGCGGGAATTGGGTTTGGTGGAGGTTGTCTTCCTAAAGATATTCGAGCATTTATGGCTCGTGCAGAAGAACTCGGAGCTAAACAGGCACTCGAATTTTTACGTGAAATTGACGCAATTAACTTGCGCGCACGCCAAAGAGTTATTGATTTAGTTCGTGCAGAACTAAAAGAAGACCTTACAGGCCTCAAAATTGCAATTTGGGGAGCTGCATTCAAACCAGAAAGTGACGATGTACGAGATTCTCCAGCGTTAGATATTGCCGCACAACTTGCTACTGCTGGTGCAATTGTCACAGTTCATGATCCGAAGGCAATGGAGAATGCCAAAAAGCGCTTTCCAACACTGACATTTTCAGCAACGGCCAAAGAGTGCGTAGCGGGTGCGGATTTGGTTTTGCACCTCACCGAATGGCGTGAATATCGGGATATCGATCCAAAGGAAATTAAATCACTTGTTAAGAGCCCGATTATTATCGATGGTCGAAATGCCCTCAACAGAGATTTGTGGACTGCAAGTGGATGGAAGTTTCATGCACTTGGTCGTGCGAACTAAGTTCACTATGTCCGAAGACCACATCGACCAGATACTTTCTTTGAAAACTTGGGCGATAGTTGGTTTGAGTAATAACTCCCAGCGACCTGCCTTTGGAGTTTCAGCACTGCTGCAGCAAAAAGGCCACAGGATTATTCCAGTGCACCCCAAAGCAGAAAGCGTTCACGGTGAAAAGGGATATGCGTCGTTGACTGATATTGATTTTCCAATAGATGTTGTCGATATTTTTGTTAACTCTTCTTTGGCAGGTGCAGTAGTGGATGAAGCAATAAGCATTGGAGCAAAAGCTGTCTGGCTTCAGTTAGAGGTCATTGATCAAATCGCGGTTGACCGCGCGAAAAATGCAGGACTCATGGCGGTTATGAATAGGTGTCCTGCTATCGAATATAAGAAAAGAGCCCTTTAAAAACCAGTTTTTTGGTTTCTTCTGGCTTTGAGATTTTCACCTTTAGTTTTTGCTTCGTCGTGAAGTTTATCCATTGCAGTTCTTACCTTTGATGAAATTTCTGAATTCGATACTCCTAATATACGAGCAGCTAATAGCGCAGCATTTTTTGCATTTCCAACGCCCACAGTAGCAACGGGAATTCCGGCTGGCATTTGAACAATAGACATCAAAGAATCCATGCCATCGAATGATTTTAAAGCCACTGGTACACCAATGACCGGCAGTGTCGTTAAAGAGGCAACCATGCCAGGTAAATGTGCTGCTCCACCAGCACCAGCAATAATCACTTTAATTCCTTTAGACGATGCTTGTTGTGCAAACTCCACCATTTCAAGTGGCATGCGATGGGCAGAAATAACTTGGGCAGAATAAGAAATTCCAAGGTCATCCAAAGTTTTACCTGCATCCTCCATGATTGGCCAGTCAGAATCTGAACCCATGATGATGGCAACAATTGGTTCACTCATCGATTTCTCCGCTCATGTATGCCAGTGCGTGATCAACACTTTCACGCAAGTCTAGAAGATTTTCACCCACGGCGGTTACGTGGCCAATTTTACGCCCAGGGCGGACTTCTTTTTTGTACTGGTGGATTTTTAAGCCAGGTGAGCGAGCCATGAGATGGAGATACGGTCGATACATATCACTCTTGGTTCCACCTAATATATTTCCCATAACAGCAAAAGGAAGAACCATTGAAGTGTCACCGAGTGGCAAATCTAAAATTGCACGAAGATGCTGTTCGAACTGGCTTGTTCGAGAACCTTCAATAGTCCAATGTCCAGAATTGTGCGGCCTCATTGCTAATTCGTTGATAAAAATTTCATCGCCTCGCACGAACATTTCAACTGCCATCACACCCACAAGACCGATTTCTTTTGCAATTTCTAGTGCTAATTCTTGCGCACGTAGAGCAACCCCTTCTGAAATATTTGGTGCTGGAGTAATGGTCAGCGTGCAGATTCCATCATTTTGAATGGTTTGAGTTGGAGCCCACGTTGCCGCTTGACCGTGAGGCGAACGCGCCACCATGACAGCTATTTCCATATCAAACTTAAGTAATTCTTCAATAAGCAATTTTTTATTGTGTCCTAGGAGCACGACTAATTCATCGAAGCTATCAACTTTCCATACTCCTCGCCCGTCATATCCTCCCGTGATCGCCTTAGCGATTACCGGAAAATCTTTCACACTTTCTGGTGAAGTAATTACTTGCCATTTCGGTGATGGGAATTTGGAAAGTCGTTCCCTCATCTGCGCTTTATCCTGGCTGAAAATAAAGGATTCCGATCCCGGTCTTACGACAACGCCTTGTGATTCAAGTGTTCTAATGAGTGAAACGGGAATTAATTCATGCTCGAAAGTTATCAAGGAGCACTTCTTCGCAAATTCTTTGACATGCTCAACATTGAGGTAATCGCCAACAACATGGTTAGTTATTTGTGCCGCAGAATCTTCAGAACTCTGGGCTAATAAAAGTAAATCAACGCCTAGGGCAGTTGCAGGAGCGCTCATCATTCGAGCAAGTTGCCCAGCGCCTATTACGCCAACGGTTGGGAATGGATTTGGCACGAGGAGATTCTAGTTTGCGTGAAGATGAACGACATCTCCAACGCTCACATGCTCACCACTGAGCAACACTAAACAACCTTGTGGATCAATCCCCACGGCTTGCGATTCTATACGCGCCCCATTTGGTGACTCAATTCTCACCTTACGCCCCACTGTGGCGCTCTTGCTGAGGTAATCGGAGACAAGCGTGCCATCTCCTTCCTCCCATCGCTTAAGCAAGTGTGCAAATGCTTCAAGGATTTTGGGTAAAAGAATATTTCTATCGCACTCGATGCCAGTTTCGATAAGTATGGAAGTAGCAGTCGGTACAGGTAGTTCGTCATCGTTTGTTGAAACATTAATTCCAATTCCAATGACTACTCCAGCGGGGCCAACTCGTTCGGCCAATATTCCGCAAACTTTCTTATCTCTGATCAGTACGTCATTCGGCCATTTCAACTTTGGTAACGAAATTTCATTCAGTGTGCAAACGTTTGTAATTGCAACACAAGTTGCTTGTCCTGCAAGCAATGAGAGCCATCCCCAATCTTCTGCATTGCCTTTCGGTTCTATGTATATAGAAAATAAAAGTGCAGAGTGTGTTGGTGATTCAAATGTGCGATTAAGTCGCCCTCTACCTTGTGTCTGAAATTCTGCTGCAATTACGTCGCCGTGTTTCGCCTTCCCGTTACGCGCTAGTAGAACTAAATCGTTATGCGTTGAACCCGTGACATCGACCACGCTTACCCGCCAGTAACTGTTTTTTACTGCGGAATTAATATTTGCGCCATCCATCGGCGTACGCAAAGTGCTCACGACTAGTACCGTAGGGGTATGGACCGAGATCTGCATACAACCGCTGGGAAAATTCAGGACCTTCGTGATCGACTCGATGAGGCGGTGCATGCCGGCTCTGCTCGAGCCGTTGAAAAGCAACACGCAAAGGGGAAGATGACAGCTCGCGAGCGCATCGCGGCTCTAGTCGACGAAGACTCATTTACTGAACTCGATGAATTCGCTCGGCACCGCTCAGTCAACTTCGGCATGGAAAAGAATCGCCCGTACGGTGATGGAGTAGTAATTGGCTACGGAACTATTGATGGCCGAAATGTCGCCGTGTACTCACAAGATTTCACTGTCATGGGTGGAAGTCTTGGCGAAGTAATGGCTGACAAGATGGTGAAAATTGCGGAGTACGCCCTTAAAAATGGAATGCCACTTGTTGGAGTAAACGACTCCGGAGGCGCCAGAATTCAAGAAGGTGTTGCGTCCTTGGCTGGTTACGGAAAAATTTTCAGACTTAACACCCGATCCTCAGGTGTTATTCCTCAGATTTCTCTTGTGATGGGGCCTTGCGCAGGAGGTGCGGTCTACTCCCCTGCGCTCACAGATTTCATCATTATGGTCAATGAAACATCACACATGTTTATTACTGGACCAGAAGTTATTAAAACGGTCACGGGTGAAGAAGTTGGAATGGAAGAACTAGGTGGTGCATCTATTCATAATGCCCGCACCGGAGTTGCTCACTATTTAGCCGAGAACGAAGCTGATGCCTTGGATTATGCAAAAGCGCTTTTATCTTATTTACCTAGCAATAACGTTGATGGTGCGCCCTTACTTCCTGCAACTGAAACTCTAGAACGCAAAGCACGTGACTTGGCGCTAGATACGCTCATTCCAGATAGCCCTAATCAGCCATATGACATAAAAATATTAATTCAAGCAATTTTAGATGAAGCAGAATTCTTGGAAGTTCATGCACTGTTTGCGCCAAATATTGTGGTTGGTTTTGGTCGTGTAGAAGGCCATAGCGTCGGAATTATCGCGAGCCAACCTTCACAACTAGCTGGAACGCTTGATATAAATTCCAGCGAAAAAGCAGCGCGCTTTGTTCGTTTCTGCGATGCGTTCAGCATCCCGATTATCACTCTTGTAGATGTCCCAGGATTCTTACCCGGTGTGGAGCAAGAATGGGATGGAATTATTAGAAGGGGCGCAAAGCTTCTCTATGCCTATGCTGAAGCCTCTGTGCCCATGATTACCGTGATTACCCGCAAAGCTTACGGCGGCGCTTACATTGTGATGGGATCTAAATATATTGGTGCAGATATTTGTCTCGCATGGCCAAGTGCAGAAATTGCAGTAATGGGAGCACAAGGCGCTGTCAATATTCTTTACAGAAAAGAAATTGCAGAGAGTAAGAGCGTAGAAAGTTTAAGAAAAAATCTCGTCACTGAATATAACGAGACTCTTGCAAACCCCTATCTCGCAGCGGAGCGAGGAATTGTTGATGCTGTTATTGAGCCTAGCCAAACTCGTGAATACATCACTAAGGCACTACGCACGTTACGTCATAAGCGAGACATCCTTCCAGAGCGTAAGCATGGAAATATTCCGCTGTGATTAAGTATTCCATTACATCTGGAAGCCCTACAGATGAAGAAAAGCTTGCACTTGAAGAAGCTCTTAAAGCACACGAGCGCCCTCAATCTGCTCGAAAGTTTTGGAAAAGCAAATGGGGCACTCCGCATCTTCGCAAACCTTTATCCAGGAAGAAATAAGTGCCCACAATAGTTCTTGCTTCTGCTTCGCCCTCTCGTAAGAAATTACTAGTGGCTGCAGGCATTCATCCCCAGATTGAAGTAAGTGGCGTTGATGAAGAGGCAGAAATATATTCATCCATGTCACCAAGTGAGATGGTTATTGCACTCGCAATTGTAAAGGCACATACCGTTCGGAAAAAGATAAAAGGTTCTGCTCTAATCATTGCCTGTGATTCAACATTTGAATTCGAAGGACGCTCCTTAGGTAAACCTGGTACGAGCGAGTTAGCGATTGAACGCGCAAAATTAATCAGTGGGAAATCTGGAGTTTTGCATACAGGCCATTGCATCATTGATACTGAAAAAGATGCGGAGATCTCTAGCTTGGCTTCGACAAAAGTTAATTTTTCCCCAATGAGTGATGTTGAAATTTCAGATTATGTGGCCTCTGGAGAACCCCTAGAAGTTGCTGGAGGATTTACATTAGATGGCCTCAGTAGCGCATTTATCAGTTCTATTGAAGGGGACTACACAAATGTCATCGGGCTTTCGATACCATTACTTCGAACAATGACGAATAAATTGGGGTATTCATGGCCAGATCTAAAATTGCAGGGCCAGGGAGTAGCGTCATGAAGAGCGTCCTAATTGCAAACCGTGGTGAAATTGCAGTCCGCATCATACGTGCGTGCAAAGACCATGGCCTCAAAAGCATCGCTGTATATTCCAGTGAAGATCGAAATGCGATCCATGCCCAGCTTGCAGATGCTGCATATTCTCTTAACGGATTGACAGCGACACAAACCTATTTAAATATTGAAAAAATAATTGAAGTTGCACAACAATCGGGAGCTGATGCAATTCACCCAGGTTACGGATTTCTCTCTGAAAATGCATCCTTTGCTCAAGCAGTTCTCGATGCGGGATTAATTTGGATTGGTCCTTCACCTGAAGCAATTCGTTTGTTGGGAGACAAAGTTTCAGCGAGAAAAATTGCTGCCAAAGTAGGTGCTCCACTGGTTGCTGGTACTGCTGATCCCGTTGAAGGGCATGAAGAAGTTATTTCCTTTGCCAAGAAGCATGGGCTCCCCGTTACCATTAAAGCAGCGCATGGCGGTGGAGGTCGTGGACTCAAAGTTGCGCACACGATGGAAGAAATCCCAGAACTCTTTGCCTCAGCAGTGCGTGAAGCGATTGCTGGATTTGGTCGTGGTGAATGCTTTGTCGAGCGATACCTCGATCGCCCTCGACATGTAGAAACCCAAGTTCTTGTTGATACTCATGGAAACGCAGTAGTCATCAGTTCTAGAGACTGTTCACTTCAACGACGCCACCAAAAACTCGTAGAAGAAGCACCCGCTCCGTTTCTCACGAAAGAGCAAACTGCTGAACTTTATCGCTCTAGTAAAGCAATCATGAAAGAAGCAGGATACGTTGGCGCAGGCACGTGCGAATTTTTAGTTGGCGTCGATGGAACCATTTCTTTTCTTGAAGTGAACACACGTTTACAAGTAGAGCACCCTGTAAGCGAAGAGGTAACAGGAATAGATTTAGTGCGAGAGCAATTTAGAATCGCAATGGGTGAAGAATTGGGTTATGACGATCCAGTTATTCGCGGGCACTCAATAGAATTTCGCATTAATGGCGAGGATCCAGGAAGATCATTCCTACCTGCTCCAGGCAGAATCACTCAGTGGAACATTCCAACAGGTCCTGGCGTGCGCGTAGATGCCGGATTTAAAGATGGTGACACTATTGGTGGAAATTTTGATTCATTGCTGGCAAAACTTGTTGTCACTGGAAACACACGAGAGCAAGCCTTGGAAAGAGCACGACGCGCGCTTAAAGAATTTGAAATTGATGGGTTAGCAACCGCCCTTCCATTCCATCGCGCAATTGTTGAAGATCCTGCATTTACACAAAACTTCAAGGTTTATACGAGCTACATTGAAAATGAATTCGTCAACGAAATTCCAGCTTTCGTTTCAACAACTGTTCAAATTCAGTCACATGCAGCCCCAGAACATCTTGTTGCAGAAATCAATGGACATCGATTCGAAGTAACACTTCATGCCCCAGAACCTGTACACAAACGTCATAGAGCTAAAAAGGGTATGAGTGGAGTTGTTACGGGTGACGGACTCACAAGCCCAATGCAAGGTACTGTCGTGAAAATTGCCGTAAAAGAGGGCGACAGTGTCGAAGTTGGTGAATTAGTTATCGTTCTTGAAGCAATGAAAATGGAACAAGCTTTGGTGGCTCATAAAGCAGGAGTTATCAAAAATCTCAGCGCAGAAATAGGTGAAAGCGTTTCAAATGGAGCCACACTCTGTGACATTATTAGCAAATGAGCGCATCAACTAACCAAGGTCTTTATCTCGACCCAATGAAAACCGCGCAAGATGCCGCAGATGCGATTGCGCAAAAAAGTGGGATTCCACAACATCAGATTGCTCTTGTCATGGGATCTGGTTGGGTAAGCGCTGCTGATGCTTTAGGAAAACCACATTATGAATGCGATTCACACGATATTCCGGGATTCGAAGCGCCAACTGTTGCTGGTCATTCAGGAAAAATACGTTCGTATTCAATAGCTGGGGCAAAGGGAAATATCAACGCACTTGTATTTCTGGGTCGAACTCATTTGTATGAAGGAAAAGGTATCGAACCTGTAGTGCACGGGGTTAGAACTGCAGTGAAAGCCGGTTGCAAAGTAATTATTCTGACTAATGCATGTGGAGGAATTAATACTGCTTATCGAGTTGGGCAACCAGTTTTGATACGTGATCACATTTCACTTACCGCAACGAGCCCTCTCAGTGGTGCGCAGTTTGTTGACCTTACTGATCTGTATAGCAAACGAATTCGTGAGATTGTTAAAACTGAGGATTCTTCGCTGCAAGAAGGTGTCTATGTGCATTGGCGTGGTCCCACCTACGAAACTCCTGCCGAAATTCACATGATGAGGACTATGGGAGCTGACTTAGTAGGAATGTCAACAGTTCCAGAAGCAATTGCTGCTCATGCTATGGGAGCAGAAGTATTGGGGATTTCACTCGTGACAAATGCAGCAGCTGGAGTGACTGGCGAAAAACTTAATCATGAAGAAGTTATTGCGGCGGGAAAAAACGCAGCAGATCGCATGGGCGCACTTCTCAAAGGTGTCATTCCGAAACTACTCTAGAACAATGAATCCAGAGTCATTAGCCGAGATTCACGCATGGATTGCAGACGATCCAGATCCAAAAACCGTTGCCCAACTTCGCGAATATATCGCAAATGGAAATGAAGCCGATTTAAAGAAATGTTTTTCTGGCTTCTTACAATTCGGCACGGCCGGTCTACGTGGTCCTATTGGACCTGGTCCATCGTGTATGAATCAAGCAGTAGTTGGAAGAACTGCAACAGGAATTGCGCGTTATATGACCGCGCGAGGTCTACGAAAAGTAATCATCGGGCGGGACGCACGCCATGGTTCTGACGATTTTTGTCGAGTAAGTGCAGAATTACTTAGCGGTGCAGGTATGGATGTCTTTGTTCTACCTGAACCCTTACCAACTCCCGTTCTTGCATTTGCGGTCAATGAATTAAACGCTGACGTAGGAATTATGGTCACTGCTAGCCACAATCCCGCGCACGATAACGGATATAAGGTCTATTTGGGTGGCGTTGTCGATGGAATCGATTATCGCGGCTCGCAGATAATCTCCCCTGCAGATTCGCAAATCAGCCAAGAGATTTCGAAAGTCACCTCGCTAGCAAAGGAACCACGCGGGAAGAAGTGGACCGTTCTAGATTTTTCGATTGTTGATAAATATGTCGAAAGAACTGTTCGCATCGCAGGTGATTCAAAGCCAAATACGGCGAGTGAAATCAGAATCGCATACAGCGCAATGCATGGAGTCGGAACAAAGACACTTCAACAAGTTTTTGAAAAAGCTGGATTTACCAATCTCTTTTTAGTAAAAGAGCAATCAGCCCCGAACCCTAATTTTCCAACACTTCCATTTCCAAATCCTGAAGAACGGGGTGCAATGGACTTAGCGATGGAGACCGCTCGTGCAGTAGGAGCAGATATCGTGATCGCCAATGATCCAGACGCCGATCGTTGTGCAATGGCAGTGAAACGAAACGATGACAGCTGGCAGATGCTTCGAGGCGATGAAATTGGTGCGATCTTGGGCCAATACATTGCATCAACATCTCGAACAGGAGTTTTAGCTACATCGATAGTTTCATCAACAATTCTTGAAAAAATTGCGAAAGCACACGCGTTAAATTTCGAAAATACCCTCACTGGCTTCAAGTGGCTTTCAAAGATTGAAAACTTAGCTTTTGGATACGAAGAAGCTCTTGGATACTGTGTTGATTCTGAAGCGGTGAATGATAAGGATGGAATTTCTGCGGCTTTGCTTTTAACAAGAATTTCTGCCGAATTGAAAGTTCAATCAAAATCTGTTTTTGATTTACTTGATGAAATATGGAAACTCCACGGTTTTCACGCGACGGAGCAAATTTCACAAAGATGCGACTCGCTCATGCACGTGCGTTCAACTATGGAGAAAATTCAGAAATCACATCCTTCCGACATTGCAGGATTCAAGGTTTTATCTGTTGAAGATTTATCCCATCCAACAGACGGGTTACCCCCCACTGAAGGGTTGAGATTATGGCTTGCGAATGGGGTCCGAATCATTATTCGACCAAGTGGGACTGAGGCAAAAATTAAGTGTTACATAGAAGTTATCAGCAATACCGGAAGGGATGACGCTATGAAAACTATTGCTCAATTACGCGCTCCCTTAATTCAATACTTAAAGTAATCCTTAGAAGGTAAGGTAGTACCGTGGAATTTTACGGACTGGTAGATGGCACTGAAATCTCACTGCGAAAATTCCTTCAGACTCTTTCTGGAGTAGATCAAATTGGCGCAGAAGCACGTGCTGCCATGCTGGCAACTCGAAGTATCAAAACTTCTGCAAAAAATTGGGCAATTGATTTAGCTATTTCGATGGTAGATCTCACAACTTTGGAAGGCGCAGATACTCCAGGAAAAGTACGAGCGCTCTGCAACAAAGCTGTTCGCCCTGACTCAACTGATTCATCAGTTCCAAGTGTTGGTGCGATCTGCGTATATAACGACATGGTTGCAATCGCCAGAAAACACTTAGATAGCATCGGCGGATCTCACGTTCCTGTTGCCGCTGTATCGACGGCATTTCCCTCCGGCCGCGCATCAATGGCAGTAAAAATTCAAGATACTCAAGATGCTTTAGATGCAGGCGCTACCGAAATTGATATGGTGATTGATCGAGGGGCGTTCTTATCAGGGCAATTTCAGGTAGTTTTTGATGAGATTGCCAAAATTCGCACATTATGTGGAACTAAAGCTCATTTGAAAGTTATTTTGGAAACTGGTGAATTGGTAACCTATGACAATGTGCGTACCGCATCATTTATTGCCATGTTAGCTGGGGCAGATTTTATTAAAACCTCCACAGGTAAAGTTTCCCCAGCAGCAACACCGCCCGTCGTATTAGTCATGCTTGAAGCTGTGCGAGATTTTCACCAGTTGACCAACCATAAAATAGGGGTAAAAGCTGCTGGCGGAATTAGAACCACAAAGGATGCCATCAAACAATTGGTACTTGTAAACGAGACTGTAGGGAGCCAATGGCTTTCTCCATCGCTATTTAGAATTGGTGCTAGCGCACTCCTTAATGACTTACTCATGCAAAGAATGAAAGCCCGCGATGGTTTCTATCCAAGCCCCTCCTATGTATCAATCGATTAAGGCGATCACTCATGACAGATTTTGATTACGCACCGGCACTTGAATCTCGATCGATTGTCACTATCGAAAGTGAATACGGGCATTTCATTAACGGGGAGTTTGTGAAGGGTGCCAACCACTTCCCCACGATCAATCCTTCAAACGAAGAAGTGCTAAGCCAGATAGCGCTCGGTGGTGCTCAAGATATTGACCGTGCGGTAGCGAGTTCAAGGGTGGCATTTGAATCAACGTGGTCAAAGATGCCAGGTAAAGAACGCGGCAAGTATCTCTATCGGATAGCTCGCATCATGCAGGAGCGTTCACGCGAGTTTGCTGTTTTAGAAAGCTTGGACAATGGAAAACCAATTCGTGAATCACGAGATATCGATATTCCACTCGCCTGTGCTCACTTTTTTTACCATGCAGGGTGGGCAGATAAATTAGAATTTGCCGGAGTTGGTAGTTCGCCACGCCCACTTGGTGTCGCAGGACAAATCATTCCTTGGAATTTCCCGCTCCTGATGCTTGCCTGGAAAATCGCACCAGCGCTTGCAGCCGGTAACACAGTTGTATTAAAACCTGCTGAAACAACTTCGTTGACGGCTTTGTTGTTTGCGCAAGTCTGTCAACAAGCCGAACTTCCAGCCGGTGTAGTCAATATTGTTACTGGAGACGGACGAACTGGTTCTGCCCTTGTCGATCACCCAGGAATCGACAAAATTGCATTCACTGGTTCAACTCAAGTCGGTAAAGCTATTGCACGGGCTATTGCACCTACGAAGAAAAAAGCCACACTAGAGCTCGGCGGAAAAGCTGCAAATATTGTTTTTGACGACGCACCTGTAGATGAATGTGTTGAAGGAATCGTTAATGGAATATTTTTTAACCAAGGACATGTTTGCTGCGCTGGTTCGAGGTTGATTGTTCAGGAGTCGGTTGCTGAGGAAATTGTTTCTAAGTTAAAAGTTCGAATGTCGAAAATCCGAGTAGGTGATCCACTCGATAAGAACACTGATCTTGGAGCCATAAACTCGGCCGAGCAATTAAGCAAAATTACTGCTCTCACAAAATCTGGAGAAGATGAAGGCGCTATGCGTTGGAGTCCTGAGTGCGCATTGCCTAAAAAAGGCTTCTGGTTTGCACCCACAGTATTTACTGGTGTCACTCAAGCTCATCGCATTGCTCAAGAAGAAATTTTTGGTCCAGTCTTATCCGTCCTCACTTTTAGAACGCCCCAAGAAGCCATCGAGAAGGCGAATAACACCCCTTATGGCTTATCTGCAGGGGTTTGGAGCGAGAAAGGTTCAAGAATTCACTGGGCTAGTCAACAACTTAAAGCCGGAGTTATTTGGGCAAACACCTTCAATAAGTTTGACCCCACAAGTCCTTTTGGTGGTTACAAAGAATCTGGTTGGGGTCGAGAAGGTGGGAGTCATGGCTTAACTGCTTACCTCAAGAGTGCAGAAGAAGGTGGCAACAATGAGTGATCGCATCGAAGTGAAGAAAACCTACAAACTTTTCATTGGTGGGGCTTTCCCGCGAAGTGAATCTGGCCGCACATACGAAGTCAACGACCATAAGGGAGGCTTCCTTGCCAACCCTGCACTTGCGTCTCGTAAAGATTTACGTGATGCCGTTGTGATTGCTCGAACTGCACACATAAGCTGGGCAAAAGCGACGGCTTATAACCGTGGGCAAATTCTTTATCGCATTGCTGAAATGCTCGAAGGGCGCGCAGATCAATTTGCTTCCGAAATATCTGCACTCGATGGTATTTCTATCAAAGAAGCTCTCAAAGAAGTTCATCTCTCTGTAGATCGTCTTGTTTGGTATGCAGGGTGGTCAGATAAGCTCTCTGCTCTTGTTGGTGCAACAAATCCAGTTTCGGGTCCCTACTTTAACTTCTCTATTCCAGAACCGATGGGCGTCGTAGGTGCAATCGCTACAGAAAAGAATTCTTTGCTTGGATTTATTGATGCCATCGCACCCATAATCGTTTCAGGAAATAGCGTTATTGTTTTGGCTAGCGAACGTGCGCCACTACCTGCAATGAGTTTTGCAGAAGTCCTTGCAACCAGTGATCTACCTCCAGGGGTATGCAATATTTTGACTGGCTCCAAAAGTGAGCTTGCACCGTGGTTTGCTTCTCATATGGATATTGACGGCCTGGATATCACTGGAGTTGAACACGATTTGCGAGCCGATGTGAAGGTTGCAGGAGCTGAGAATTTAAAACGCATTCACTCATTTGCTGATGGACAATCACCCGCCAGAATCTTGTCCTTTATGGAAATTAAAACAACGTGGCACCCAATCGGGGTTTAAAAGTTATTCACTAGAAATAGCGGAAAACCTTGGCTTTATAACATCTTCGATGATTGCCAAGCGCTCTTCAAAAGGTATGAATGCGCTCTTGAGAGCGTTAATTGTTACGCGTTGCAAATCCTGAAAAGTCCATTCAAATGCATCAACAAGTTGTTGCATTTCGTTTGACATGGAAGTTTGGCTCATCAATCGATTATCGGTATTAACGGTAATGCGGAATCTCAGTTTTCCAAGTTTGCCAATTGGGTGTTCCTTGATGGATTTAGCAGCACCTGTTTGAAGGTTAGAAGTTGGACAGAGTTCAAGTGGGACTCGGCGATCTCGTATATATGAAGCAAGTCGACCTAGTTTTGCAATGGGTTCCCTCATGTCAATGTCATCCATAATGTGAACTCCGTGACCAAGTCTTTCTGCACCACACAGTTGAATCGCTTCCCAAATTGATGGCAGCCCATATGCCTCACCCGCATGAATCGTGAAGTGGGCATTCTCTTGACGCAAATATTCGAATGTCGCGAGTTGATCACTTGGAGGGAAACCGTCTTCAGGACCTGCAATATCAAATCCTGCAACTCCCTGATCTCGATATTTAACAACGAGCTCAGCAATCTCTTGGGAGCGAGAGTTTTGGCGCATTCCGCACAGTAGTGACACAACTCGAATAGTTTTACCTTGGGACTTTGCTTCAGCTTCTCCTAGTCGATATCCCTCAAGGGTTGCTTCAACAATTTGTGAAAGGGTTAATCCTTTTTCGGTAAAAAGTTCAGGTGCGCCTCGAACTTCTGCATAGACAACTCCGTCATTAGCTAAATCAACAACGCATTCACGAGCAACTCTGACAATATCTTCACGGCGCTGCATTACAGCTATTGTGTGAGAAAAAGTTTCTAGGTATCTCACAAGTGAACCGGAGTCACATGATTCACGAAACCAGGTTGCAAGTTCTTCTGCATTCTGGGTTGGGAGGCCGCTATAGCCAATCTCTTTTGCGATATCAATTATCGTTTGTGGGCGAAGTCCGCCATCTAAGTGGTCATGCAAAAGTGCCTTTGGTAGGCGTTTAATTTGATCTGGCGTCGGAATCTTTTTTAAGCCATTCATCCTTGAATTCTCTCCACAACTAAAGGTAGCCGATTGACGCGGCCACCTTGGACAATTTCCACGCACCCATCGAGGGCTTGAAGTGCTCGCTCGAATCTTTCAGGCTCATCAGTGTGCAGCGTCATGAGTATTTGGCCAGCAGTAATCTCATCACCAGGTTTTGCATGAAGTTCGATACCAGCGCCAGCTTGGACGCTTTCGCCTTGACGTGATCGACCAGCTCCTAGCCGCCAAGCTGATACGCCAACTTTCATCGCATCCATTGTTGTCAGAGTTCCAGTTGATGTTGCAAGAACTCGATGTTGTTCACGAGCAACAGGAAGTTTTGCTTCAGGGTCGCCACCTTGGGCGGCAATCATGCGCTTCCAGACATCCATTGCACTTCCATCCTTAAGCGCAACTTCTGGATCTTTTCCTTTTATTCCAGCGGCATCAATCATCTCTCTGGCAAGTAAAATGGTTAATTCAACAACATCACTTGGTCCGCCACCTGCAAGTACTTCTACTGATTCCCGAACTTCAAGGGCATTGCCAGCAGTGAGACCTAAGGGAACGTCCATCGCAGTTACGAGTGCACGCGTCTTCACTCCAGCATCAAGACCAAGTTGAACCATAGTCCGAGCAAGTTCACCAGCTTTAGCAGGATCGCTCATGAATGCACCACTTCCGGTTTTAACATCCAAGATGAGGGCAGAAGTTCCTTCAGCAATCTTCTTACTCATAATCGAAGATGCAATAAGCGGAATTGCCTCAACTGTTGCTGTGACATCTCGAAGTGCGTAAAGTTTTTTATCCGCTGGCGCTAAACCTTTTCCTGCAGCGCAAATTACAGCGCCGCAATCTTGCAAGACTTTTAGCATTTTCTCATTCGTCAATTCAGCTTGCCAACCAGGAATAGATTCCAATTTATCTAAAGTCCCACCTGTATGGCCTAAACCGCGACCAGAAAGTTGTGGCACTGCTCCCCCGCAGGCAGCAACCAAAGGAGCTAACGGGAGTGTGATTTTGTCTCCCACTCCACCTGTTGAATGCTTATCTGCAGTCGGGCGATCTAACGCTGACCAATTCATTCGTTCACCGCTATTAATCATGGCGTTAGTCCATCGAGAAATCTCTCGTGAATTCATGCCGTTGAGCAAAATAGCCATAAGGAGTGCGGACATTTGCTCATCGGCAACTATGCCTCGCGTGTAGGCAGAAATTACCCAATCAATTTGGGGATCTGACAATTCATTGCGATCACGTTTTGCCGAGATGATCTCAACAGCGGCAAATGGTTCAATCAAGGCGCTTGTTCAATTCTTCTGGCCCAAATGCCCATGGAAGTAAATCAGAAAGTGGCTTAACACCCGTATCGGTCATCATTTGCAACGCACCGCCGCCATGTTCGAAAAGTAATTGACGACACCGACCACATGGCATGAGCGCGTTGCCGTGTGAATCAACACAAGAAAATGCAATAAGTCGCCCTCCGCCGGTTGCGATAAGAGTTGAAACCAAGCCACATTCGGCGCAGAGTGTTAATCCATAACTTGCATTCTCTACATTACATCCACTAATTATTCTGCCATCATCAACAAGCGCTGCTACGCCCACGGGAAACTTTGAATACGGGGCATAAGCCTTCTTCATTGCAGATAATGCCTGCTGATTAAGTGCATCCCAATCAATAACCATTAGTGACTTTCTCCACGTTTGTATGGAATTCCATCAGCAGCCGGAGCTCGAACCCGACCAACAAAACCAGAAACTGCGATCACGGTCGCGACGTAGGGAATCATTAACATGAACTCCGAAGGAATTGTTGTACCAATAATCGAAAGTACACTCTCAACATTGCTGGCAAATCCAAAAATCAATGCAGCGCCAACAGCGCCCATAGGGCTCCATTTTCCAAAGATTAAAGCAGCAAGTGCAATGAAACCTGCACCTGCAGTCATTTGACGACTAAACGTACCCACTCCACCCAGCGTGAAATATGCACCGCCAAATCCTGCTATTGCTCCCCCGAGCACAACATTGCGAAAACGAATTTTGTTAACATTTATGCCAACACTTTCAGCCGCTGTTGGATGCTCGCCAACGGCTCGCATGCGTAAACCCCACTTGGATTTAAATAATCCAATATTGATTAGTGCCACGATGAGATACATGAAATAGACAATGATGGTCTGCTCGAAAAATATCGGACCAATAAGTGGAATCTTGGCAAGGATTGGAATTGCTAATGGATCCAATCCTGATCCCGAATTCCATGTACTTTGGTAGGGAATAAGTAATCGTTGATATAAGAAACCAGTAATGCCAATAACCAATACATTGAGAACGAAACCAAGAATTACCTGGTCGATGGCAAACTTAATTGCAAAAGTTGCAAGTAAAAGTGCCACGAGAGCGCCAGCAAATGGTGCGATAAGTAAGCCAAGCCATTTCTGATGAGTAATGCTGGCCAAGACTCCAGACGCAAAGGCCCCAAACAGAAGCTGACCTTCAATTGCAATGTTAATTACGCCAGATCGCTCACTGACCACTCCGGCCATTGCGCCAAAGATCAGTGGAACAGAAAGTAAGAGCCCACCTTGTAACAAGCCAGTGAGTGGAATGAATTTTCCGCTTGCAGTCCAACAAAGAAATGACATGAATAAGCTCACGGAAAAGATGGCACTCGCAACTCGAACAGTTTTGCGCGCCTTGAACTGCAAGTAAGAAATTATGACCGCGGCAATAGAAATGATTGAGAAAACCATTGATCCACTTTTGGAATGTACGGCCCATTGATGCAGGAAGGCCCATTCATTCCCCAATACAAATCCAAAGGTTATTACCTCATTTTGCTTTGGCAATATCGCAAAAAACAAGAAAGCAAGGATTCCTAGTACTGCCATTGTTGCGATATTTCTGCGTCGGCGTCTTTCTGGCGAGGAAAGAGTGCGTGTTTCGAGTTGAGTCATTACCCGTTCCAGCCTTTTGAAACAACCGTTGAGCCAGTTTTCAAATCTCTCAAGCGGAAAATAAATTTAACAAGGGTCGGTGCAGAAATAAATAGAACTATGAGAGCCTGTATAACCAAAACAATATCGACGGGATTCTGTGTATTAGCCTGCATCGTTAGCCCTCCAGCGCGCAGCGCTCCGAAAAGCAACGCCGCAACTACCGTGCCGATTGGATTTGCGCGGCCTAACAGCGCGACAGTGATTGCATCAAAACCGAAACTTCCAGCCACATCTGTAGTCAGTGCAAACTCAGATCCGAGAACTTGTATAGCTCCACCTAATCCGGCTAACGCGCCAGAAACAGCCATAGCAGTGGTTGTGACAAAGGCAACTGAAATTCCTGCAGTGCGTGCCGCGGATGCGTTTGCACCAACCGCTCTAAACCGGAATCCCCAAGTACTTCTATTCAATAACCACCAAACAAAATAAGTGGCAAGTATGGCAATGAAAATTCCGGCATTCGCTCGTAAATCACTACCAAGGAATTGGGGTAACTTAGCTGAGTCATGGACCGGCGGTGCCAATGGATTGATTAATCCACCTGGGCGAAGGAATACTTTGGTTTTCAAGAGCCAAAATAAGAAAAA
>CAFBOP010000002.1_pt1 | contig 62227 bp, 55 predicted proteins | sample 7269491 | NCBI WGS metagenome assembly CAFBOP01 (sample SAMEA6814122, study PRJEB35770) | uncultured Actinomycetes bacterium | biome: Freshwater; feature: Freshwater reservoir; material: water | place: Czech Republic | collected 2017-07-26 | depth 30m m
GTGGACTGCAGAAGGAACATTTATGGCGCTGGGTGCAGCAATTGGTGGTTGGATTTCTAATCAATATTCACCACGATATGCCTTGGGTATAACAACTATCACTCTTGCTATCGGATGGATTGTCTTGCAAGCAGGTAAATCCAGATTGTCAGCTGCAAATACGCTGCCAAGTGAAGAACAAGATCTTCTTGCAATGAAGGACAACACGCGTCCGGCTATCTAGTCTTACCCACTTACCTAATGTGCGGCTTCGTTCCAACTCTTTCCAATACCAACACTGACAGCTAATGGCGCCTTCAACGGATATGCAGAGCCCATTTCTTTTCGCATCAGCGCGGTGAGTACTTCATCCTCCCCCGGCGCAACTTCACATATGAGTTCATCATGCACTTGCAAAAGCAATCGCGATTTCAAGCCTTCGCCCTGAATTGCGGATTCCACATTAAGCATGGCTCGTTTAATAATGTCTGCAGCAGAGCCCTGGATAGGAGCGTTCAGGGCCATACGTTCTGCAATCTCTCGACGTTGGCGATTGTCATCTGATAAATCTGGTAAGTAGCGGCGTCTGCCCATAATCGTTTCCGTGTAACCAACTTTGCGCGCTTCTTCCACAACGCTACTGAGGTAATCGCGAATTCCTCCAAATCGCTCAAAATATCGATCCATGAGCTGTTGTGCTTGCGGTGGGGAAATAGAAAGTTGTGCAGATAGCCCGTAAGCGGATAATCCATATGCCAATCCATAAGACATTGCTTTAATTTGTCTGCGCATTTCTGGATCAACGCTGCCAGCCGGCACGCCAAAAACTTCTGAAGCAATGGTGGAATGCAGATCTTCACCCTTTGTGAAGGCATCTAAAAGATTTTGGTCATCCGAAAGGTGAGCCATGATGCGCATTTCAATTTGGCTGTAATCGGCCGTCAGTAGGGATTGAAAGCCAGTTCCGGCAATAAAACATTCGCGAATCTTGCGACCTTCTTGGGTTCTTACAGGGATGTTCTGCAAATTGGGACCCGTTGAAGACAAGCGACCAGTTGCTGCAACCATTTGTTGAAAATGAGTTCTAATTCTTCCGTCAGTATCAATTGCCTCGAGAAGCCCATCAATTGTGGTTTTGAGTTTATTTGTTTCACGAATGCGAAGTAGCTGGTTTAAGACAGGGTGCTGAGTTTTCTCGAAAAGCGTCTGCAGGGAATCGGCATCCGTTGAATACCCTGTTTTTATCTTCTTCGTCTTAGGAAGTTTTAACTCGTCGAAGAGAACTACTTGGAGCTGCTTCGGAGATGCAACATTGAATTCGCGACCCGCTTCCTCATGTGCTTTTTTCGTTTCGCGTTCAACTTCTGAGGCAAAGAATTCACGAAGTTCAGTAAGCGCCCCAGCATCAACTGCAATTCCTCTTCTCTCCATGGCCGTCAAAAGTTCAGAAACTGGCATTTCTAAATCATGAAATAGCGCCAAAAGGTTCCGGTCAGTGAGTTCAACTGTAAGTGAGTCTCGTAGAGAAAATAGTTTTTCGGCTTGTAAAAATGTATTTCCATCCCACTCTGTTATGTCTTGTGGTCTAGCGCCTGGGTTCACTAAGTAACTTGCCAAGCTGGTATCAAAAATAACCCCACCAAGTACGTGATTTCTCCCAAATGCTTTTGCGTCATGCAAAATCTTTGGAATCTTCGAATCGGCTATCCAATCACCCACCTGAGAGGAATGAACAAGGAATGCTTGCGAAGATGTCAAAGCTACGCCATAGCGATGAAGCGCGCCGTCGATAAATTCTGCATTGAAAGAAATTGGGCCAATGTGGTTCGAGATTCTTTCAGCCGCTTCCTCTGGTGTGAGTACCTCAGATTCTTGATCAACGAACAGCATTGCCTCTTGGTTCTCATCGTCAGGGGCAATTGCAGATTGAGCGAGAATGGGTTTAATGCGCTCTTTCAGTGTTCGAAATTCCAATTTCTCAAATAACGGCGTTAGTGCTGATTCGCTAACACCACTCCATGCCAAACTTTCCATACTGACGTCGAGTGGGACGTCGTGTATCAATTGCGTGAGTTCCCTATTTGTTAACGCAACCTGAATATTGGCTCGTAAACTTTCTCCGACTTTCCCTGGAATCTTCCCAGCGCCATCAACAAGTGCTTGTAAAGAACCGTGTTCAATAATCCATTTAGATGCGGTCTTTTCACCAACCCCCGGAATGGATGGCAAATTATCGCTCGGGTCTCCACGTAGCGCTGCAAAATCTGGATAGTTCTGCGGAGTTAATCCGTATTTTTCAAAGACTGCCTCGGGTGTCATTCTGGCTAAATCACTGACGCCGCGTTTTGGATACAGGACTGTTGTTTTCTCACTCACTAATTGGAAACTGTCCCTATCCCCCGTGCAGATAATCACATCTACGCCTTCGCGTTCTGCAAGGGAAGTCAGAGTGGCAAGGATGTCGTCGGCTTCAAACCCTTCTACTTCAAATTGTGAAATACCGAAACCTTTCACCAAATCGTGCAACAGTGACATTTGAGAACGAAATTCATCAGGAGTTTTCGCTCGGTTGGCCTTGTATTCTGGAAATTTCTCAGTTCGAAAAGTTTTACGAGAAACGTCAAAAGCAACAGCGACGTGCGTGGGCTTTTCTTCCTTGAGCAACGAGATCAGCATGGTGGCAAATCCATATATGGCATTTGTGTGTTGCCCCGTGGCTGTTGTGAAATTCTCGGCAGGAAGGGCATAAAAAGCGCGATAAGCCATTGAATGACCGTCGATTAAAAGTAGTCGAGAGGCCATGTGCCACATTCTATGCGAGCAAGATAGAGTTAGCCTTATGGACGACAAAGCACATTCAAATTTTATGGAGCAACTGCGCGAGCGTGGCAGTGGGGCGTTAGATAAGAAAATGGGAATCGAGATTCTTGAAGCATCGCCCACTCGACTTGTAGCCACGATGCCAGTTGAAGGCAATACTCAACCCATCGGTCTATTGCATGGTGGCGCAAATGTAGTTTTAGCCGAAAGTCTTGGCTCAATTGGGACTCAATTACATGCAGGGCCAGATCGAACAGTCGTGGGCGTTGATATTAACGCGACGCATCATAAATCTGCAACAAAAGGCAAGGTTACAGCTGTTGCAACCGCATTATCGTTGGGTAAGACGATGTGCTCTTATGACATTGTTATTACAAATGATGAGGGCCAACGCACGTGCACCGCAAGAATTACATGTTTAATTCTTGCTCCGAGAAAATAACTACGAGTTAACCGCCTAGATAAGCTTTTGTTACTGCCTCATCTTTAGCAAGATCTGAGGCTTTACCGCTCATCTTGATAGTTCCAGATTCTAGAACATAGGCGCGATCTGCAACATCTAACGCCGCAGACGCATTTTGTTCGATTAACAAAATCGTGATTCCTTGTTCACGAATTTTTACAATAGTTTCAAAAATCATGTCAACTAATACAGGCGCAAGACCCATGGAAGGTTCATCGAGTAGAAGCAACTTTGGTGCTCCCATCATTGCGCGACCAACAGCAAGCATTTGTTGCTCGCCACCTGACATCGTTCCGGCTTTCTGCTCGATACGTTCGCGCAGGCGAGGGAAGAGTTCTAGAACTTTCTCAAAATCTTCTGCAATAACAGTTTTATCATTGCGAAGAAATGCTCCCAGTTCTAGATTCTCGCGAACTGACATGCGAGGAAAAATGCGACGGCCCTCAGGAGATTGACAGAGCCCTTTTTGAACGATGAGGTGTCCCTCTTTCCCATCAATTCGTTCACCTAAAAATGTAATTGTTCCGGCCTTGGGTTTGAGTAAGCCGGAGATTGTACGCAAAGTCGTCGATTTTCCTGCACCATTAGAACCGATCAACGTAACAATCTCACCTTGGTTTACGGTGAGGGAAACATTTTTGACAGCCAAGATTGCTCCATATGCAACCTGTAAATCTTTAACTTCCAACATGGCGGTCATGCTTTTTCGCCTTTCGCTTTTCCAAGATAGGCCTCGATGACTCGCTGATTAGATTTAATTTGCGCTGGTGTTCCCTCAGCAATTTTTTCACCTTGATCGAGGACCGTTACACGCTCTGACACAGACATAACCACACTCATATCGTGTTCAATCAAAAGAATTGATACACCTTGCTCATCACGTACTCGATAAACGAAATCAATAAAGGTCAACGATTCTTGTGGATTCATTCCCGCAGTAGGTTCGTCCAATAGAAGTACTTTAGGTTTAATCGCTAGCGCTCTAGCTACTTCTAAGCGGCGCTGATCGCCATAGGAAAGATTTCGTGCGTATTCTCCGGCCCATTTGCCGATGCCTACGAAATTAAGAAGTTCACGGGCTTCTTCGCGAGCAAGTTTCTCTTCTCGTCGTTGAGCCGGAGTGCCAAAAATTGTGGCCAAAATCCCAGCTTTCAAATGTGAATGCATTGCTACCATCACATTTTCTTCAGCAGTCATTAATCCGAAAAGGCGAATATTCTGGAATGTACGTGCAACTCCCCCGGACGCAATCTTGTGGGGTGGGGTTCCAGTGATGTCGGTGCCATCAAAAATCACTGAACCACTAGTTGGTTTATACAGACCAGTGAGTACGTTGAAGAATGTAGTTTTACCGGCACCATTTGGGCCTATAAGGCTCACGATTTTCCCGGTTGGGATGTCAAATGAAACAGAATTCACTGCAACTAATCCACCAAATTGAACAACGATTTTCTCGGCAGCCAAAACGCTAGACATCAGTGATGACCTCCCAGGTTAGATGATGTGTCATCTGCTTCATGAAGGATTGCCTTCAATCGCGATTCTGGGATCATGCCTTCTCGTTTGAAGAGCATCATCAAAATCAAAACTCCGCCAAAGAGCAAGAAGTTGTACGAAGGGAAATTAATATTTAAATTAAAAGTTGTGTTCACAAGCTCGCCGAGTGACGGCAGCCCTGTCGAGTTAACCCACGCTACCAAGAGCGCTCCAACCATTACGCCCCAAACATTTCCCATTCCGCCAAGTACAACCATCGCGAGCAAGATGATAGATATGGAAAAATTAAAACGATCTGCGAAGACGCCATTCACGTGAGTTGCAAATGCCACGCCCCCGATACCGCCAGTGAATGCACCAACTGCGTAGGCTGCAAGCTTTGTTCGCATGAGCGGCACACCCATCATGCTGGCAGCGAGTTCATCCTCACGGATGGCAAGCCATGCACGCCCAAGGCGTCCTTTACGCAATCTCAAGGAAACGAAAATCATCATGGCAGTTAGCAATGCAAAAATAAAGAACTTCCAACTGAAATCGAATGGTCCTAGCGCTTTGCCAGGAACCCCAATGTTGTCGACCGGGGAAATGCCTTTGGTTCCATTAGACATATTGAAACCAGCAATATTTTCACCATTGGTAAATACTTGCGGAATGATTTCTCCAAAACCCAGCGTAACTAGCGCTAAATAATCGCTCTTAAGCCGCAGTGTTGGCGCACCAATAATGATTCCAAACGCTGCGCAAATAAGACCGCCTATGAAAATTACTCCCCAGAAACTGATGTGGATTCCAGGAGATTCAGCTTTAGCTGTACTCAGTACATGAACATTCACCTGGCGGAAGAATGACGACATAAACCAACCTGCCGAATATCCACCAATTGCCCAAAAAGCAACGAAGCCCAGATCCAGTAACCCTGCATAGCCGACAACAATATTTAGACCTAAAGCGCAAATTACCCACACAAGTGCTTCATTAACAGTTGTAGGTGGTAGCCAGTGCTGAAAGACTTGTTGAATATCAAATGGCAATCGATACATGATGAAGGTATAGAAAGTCCAAATAATTACAGCAGCGATCAAGAAACCAATTGTCCATTGCTTTTGACTCGTACTTTTTTTGACAGCCTTTTCCTTCTTGGCTTTTCCTACTCTCAATTTTATCGCCATAGTTACATCACACCTTTTCGGTTACTGGCTTGCCAAGCAATCCAGTCGGTCTGAAAGCCATCAGCAGAATAAGAATTGAAAAGACTACTGTCTGAGACCATTGTTGCCCGAGGCCGATTGGCAATCCGTCGTTAAGGCCCTGGATTAACCCGATTAAGAGTGCACCGAGAACTGCCCCTTGCAAACTACCGATTCCACCCATAACGGCGGAAGTGAAAGCAATCAAGCCCAGTTGGTAACCAAGATTGTAGGAAGTGAGCCCTCGCGTTTGTTGGAAAATTAACCCAGCGGCACCGGCAAGTGCTCCACCGAGTGCAAAAGTAAAAGAAATTGTGCGATCTACGTTAATACCCATCAAGCGAGCTGCATCTTGATCTTGGGCAGTGGCGCGCATGGCCTTGCCTTGGCGTGTGCGTGTGACAATCCATGTCATCAAAATTAGCAAAGGGAGGGTAATTGCTATTGCATAAAGCGTTGTGTACGCGATTGTCACACCTGAAATTTCAAATTGACCAGGTGGCAAAACACTGTTCCAAGTCTTTGGGCCAGAACCATTCCAACGTAGTCCGATAAATTGCAATACAAATGACACTCCGACGGCAGTAATAAGGGGTGCTAATTTTGGCGCTCTTCGAAGTTTTCGATATGCAAATCGCTCGATTCCTACGTTAACGCCTGCACTCACACTCATTACACAAATCAAACATCCGAAGAAAACCAACCACGCTCCAGGGCTGGATGAACTTTTTCCAAACCAAATAGCGATGAAGTTCGCTGAAAATACTGCGCCAAGCATGAAGAGATCTCCATGGGCAAAATTAATGAGTTCAATAATTCCATAAACCAGTGTGTAACCCAAAGCAATCAGTGCATAAAGGACTCCATTGCTGAGGCCAATAATCGATGCTTGAAAGAACTGCGATGGAGATTTGATGAAATTTATTGTTAGCCAAAAAATGATGAGCACGGATGCAATAGAACCCAAGGTCCGTTCGAGATAGCGACGACGAATCTTTCTCGCCTGATATCCCTTTGCAAATATTGACACGTAATCTCCCATTGCGCTGTGAACTGATACACCAAACTTCTTGTGCTGATACTAATCTAGAAATTGAAGCAAAGATATATTAAAGAGAACGGGGCGAGCACTAGGCCCACCCCGTTCTCTTATTAATATCTACTTGAGTTTATTTAAGAACCCAAGCTTGAAGTGTTGTCTCTGCTCCACCCTTTACGATCTCAACTGTGATATCGATAGCATCGACGTCTCCAGTTGCAGGATCGATAGTGATTGACTTACCAAGTACTGATTTGTCAGCAGGGATTGTGATTCCGCTTCCGGAGAAGACGGCGTTACGTACGCCTTCGCGTGTTCCGTCAGAGGCAGCAATTGCAGCCATAATGACCTGAACAGCAGAAACGCCATAAAGTGGGTATGAACCGACTGGATCAGTACCGTATTCAGCCTTGTAGTCTGAAACAAACTTTGCGCCGGCACCATCTGGTGCGTTAGCAAGAAGCAAATCAGTTGAAAGACCAGCGAATGTTAAGTATGCGCCATCAGCTTCTGGCATCTTGACGAAGTCTGGGTATCCAGTGAATCCGTCTGGTGCCATGATCTTTACCTTGGTGTTATCGCCAAGAACTTTGACCTTGTCTTTGATGAGCTGTCCACCATTGTTGTCAAAGATTCCAGCGATGTAGATCATGTCTGGCTTGAGAGCCTTGATCTTTGTAAAGAGAGCTTCGTATGAAGCTTGCTTTGCATCCCAAGCTTCTCCGCTTGTTCCGCTAGAAAGAACTTTGAGACCTAGCTTGTTAGCTTCGGCTGTAACAGCAGTTCCAACACCTTGACCGTAAGTCTGGTTGTCATTGAGTACGAAGATGCTCTTTACGCCAATTGACTGTGCGAATTGAGCTGCAGCAGATCCTTGGTTGTCATCTGTAGTACATACACGTGCATAGTTGCGAACTCCAGATGGGTAATAGATATCTGGCTCGCCTGGTTCCCATGCCTTAGTTAGACCAGGGTTGGTGTTTGCATCTGAAATCATCAAGATGGCTCCACCTGGTGCCTGGTTAATAATTGGGACAATGATTTTTGCGCAACCTGAGTTGTATGTACCCATGACTGCGATTTCTTTCTTATTTGCTACGTGATCTTGGGCGTTCTGGGCGCACTTGGCATCATCCCATGAACCCTTGGCAGCTGTGGCGTTGTCATAAATCTTCAACTTCACCTTGTACTCGCCGGCCATGTAATCGTTCTGCTTCAAATACAGTTCGATTGCTTTGTTAGTTGAATCATTAGAATCAAATGATGCACCTTGTAGCGGTAGATCAGTTGCAATAATGAGTTCGTTAGAAGACGAACATCCTGTCAGTGTCGCTGCAGCGAGTGCTGCGGTGGCTAGAAGCCCGACAACGCGAAAACGAATTTTCATAAACTACCTTCCTGTAGCTCTTGTCCCCGGAGAGGGAAGCAGTCAGGGTACAGGTTTGGCTCATAGTTGGACAAGAGCGCGAAGTAAATACCTCACAAAGTTCGCCTCTTTTTAAGGCCTAGCCCCTCAGGCCCACGTTACCGCTCGGGGATATCGGTAGGGGAAATTACCGCGTTGGCAATCTCCTTCATGGATAGTCGCCGATCCATAGCCGCTTTTTGTATCCAAGAAAATGCCTGCGGTTCTGTGAGGTTGAGGGCCGCCATTAAAATCCCTTTTGCCTTGTCAATAAGTTTTCTCACTTCAAGTCTTTCATAAAGCTCTGCAACTTCTTCGCTAAGAGAAACCATTTGTTTGTGCCTGCTCATAGCAATTTCCATTGCCGGCAATAAATCATTAATTGAGAAAGGTTTAACTACATACGCCATAACTCCGGCATCTCGCGCACGATCTACTAATTCTTTTTGACTAAATGCTGTAAGCATCAGGACAGGAGAAATGGAAATAATTTCTTCTGCTGCTGAAATCCCATCCAGTACTGGCATCTTCACATCAAGAATTGCCAAATCCGGTTTGAGCTCACGCGCTAATGCAATTGCTTCTTCCCCATTTTTTGCTTCGCCCACAACTTGATATCCGGCACCGTTGAGCATCTCGACTAAATCCATACGAATCAACGTTTCGTCTTCTGCGACCAAGATTCTTGCCAGGCCAGCACTAGGAACATTTAATTCATTCGATGTTTGTGTGCTCATGTGCCCCGAGTCGGATTCGAACCGACACTATGCAGTGTTTGAGACTGCCCTCTCTACCGTTGGAGTACCGAGGCGCGCACGCGAGTGTACCTGATTAAAAAGAGAGACGCTGGTCAGCGATAAGCAGGCGCAACACCTGCAACAGCATCACCAATTCGGTGCACACGCATTGCATTTGTAGAGCCAGGGATTCCTGGTGGTGAACCTGCAACGATCATGATGAGTTCGCCAATGCTGGCTCTTCCTGACGACATAAGTATGGAATCAACTTGCTTCACCATTTCATCCGTGTGGTTAACAGTTGGAGCCAAAATAGATTCGACTCCCCAACTCAGTGCCAACCTGTTGAATGTTCCCGATTCTGGAGTAAGTGCCAAAATAGGAATTCCGGAGCGAAGGCGTGACATTCTTCTTGCCGAGTCACCGCTCTGAGTGAAGGCAACTAAATATTTTGCTCCTACTGTTTGCCCGACATCTACTGCTGCCCTCGTGATTGCACCACCGGTTGTTTTTGGTGAATGTTGTAATGGCGCAATTCGATGGAGCCCACCTTCCTCAGTTTTTTCGATGATTCGGGCCATAGTCGCAACTGCCTCAATGGGATATTGCCCCACACTGGTTTCACCGGAAAGCATCAAAGCGTCTGCACCATCTAATACGGCATTAGCGCAATCCGTTGCTTCAGCGCGCGTAGGGCGTGAACTGTTCATCATTGATTCAAGCATTTGCGTTGCGACAATCACAGGTTTCGCTGATTCTCTTGCTTTCTCGACACATAACTTCTGTACAAGCGGAACTTCTTCGATAGGAAGTTCAACTCCAAGATCTCCACGTGCAACCATTATTCCGTCAAAGGCAGCGACAATGCTGTCGATATTAGCAACTGCTTGGGGTTTCTCAATTTTTGCAATAACTGGAACACGAATTCCAATTTCGTCCATAATTCTATGAACATCTTGTAAATCCTCCGCACTTCTGACAAACGAGAGTGCAATAAAATCTGCGCCAGCACGGAGGCCCCATTTAAGATCTTCAATATCTTTTACTGAAAGGGCTGGGACAGAAACGGCTACTCCGGGTAAATTAATCCCCTTGTTGTCACTGATCATGCCGCCTTCAATTACTTCTGTTTTCACTTCGGTTTTGGAAACATCAATAACCGAAACAGTCACTTTCCCATCGTCTATGAGAATTCGATCGCCTTTTTTACAATCTCCAGGTAAGCCTTTATATGTTGTTCCTGCGCGCTCTTTTGTTCCGTCAATATCGTCAGTTGTAATGGTGAAAATATCGCCGACAGCCAGGAGGTGAGGTCCTGTACTAAATCGGGTGAGTCGAATTTTTGGACCTTGAAGATCAACCAGAATTGCAACTGCGCGGTTTAACTCTTTAGCTCCTTGGCGAATAAAAGCAATGTGAGAATTATGATCCTCATGGCTTCCGTGAGAAAGATTTAATCTCGCCATGTTCATGCCTGCTGCAATGAGTGCATTTACTTGCTTCTGACTAGAAACTGCTGGGCCTAGAGTGCAAACTATTTTGGCTCTACGCATAGTTCAACACTAAACCATTAGTTGGCGCTCTGTCGGCTCAATTGGTGACGGTAACTGTGAACTTCCGGTTAAGAATCGGTCAACTGCAGATGCTGCGCTACGACCTTCGGCAATAGCCCAAACAATGAGTGATTGCCCTCTACCTGCATCTCCACAAACAAATACACCTTCAGAATTTGTTTCATATTGTTGATTTCGCTTGATATTCCCGCGCTCGTCCAGCTCTACTTCTAATTGAGTGAGCAATGGACTTTTTTCTGGGCCAGTGAATCCCATTGCTAGAAAGACGAAATCTGCAGGAATTTCCTTTTCGGTTCCAGGCACGCTAGTAAATTTGCCATTCACGAATTCTGTTTCAACTAGTACAAGGGCTTTGACATTTCCGTCAGAATCCCCAATAAATTTCTCAGTAGATACAGAAAAAATTCGATGATCATTTTCTTCGTGAGCACTCGAAACTCTGAATATCATTGGATACATCGGCCAAGGCTGCGCAGAAGGACGTTCTTCTGTTGGTCGTGGCAAAATTTCCAACTGGGTCACACTTGCTGCACCTTGTCGCGTGGCTGTTCCCAAGCAATCTGCACCCGTATCTCCCCCACCAAGAATGACTACGTGCTTTCCTTCGACATTGATAGGTGAGATTTCAATTTCGCCAAGCGCTTGCTTATTCCCCCAAGGTAGATATTCCATAGCTTGATGAATGCCACGCAAGTCGCGTCCAGGAATAGGCAGTTCGCGCCAATCTGTGGCACCCACTGCAAGTACAACTGCATCGTAACGTGAGCGAAGTTGATGGCCTGTTACTTCTACACCTACATCAACACCTGGTCGGAACCGCGTTCCTTCTGCGCTCATCTGTGTGAGTCTGCGATCAAGAATTGATTTCTCCATCTTGAATTCTGGAATTCCGTAACGTAGTAAGCCACCAATTTTTTCGGCTCTTTCATAAACGGCAACGGTATGACCAGCGCGAGTTAATTGCTGAGCAACAGCCAAGCCAGCGGGTCCGGAACCAACAACAGCAACGGTTTTTCCAGAAAGACGATCGGGTTGCAATGGGATAACTTTCCCATTATCAAAAGCTTCTTCGATGGTTCGGAGTTCTACTTGCTTGATGGTTACAGCATCTGCGTTGATTGCGACTACGCATGCGGTTTCACATGGAGCGGGACAAAGTCGCCCAGTGAATTCAGGGAAATTGTTTGTTGCATGTAAGCGATCGATTGCCTCATCTTTGTCACCTCTAAAAATTAAGTCATTCCATTCTGGGATGAGGTTTCCTAAAGGACACCCTTGATGGCAGAAAGGGATTCCGCAATCCATGCATCGACCAGCTTGTTTTTGAAGAGCGCTAAACTCTTGCGGTTCGTAAACTTCTTTCCAATCGCGAATACGAATATCAACAGGTCTCCTCTTTGGAACTTCTCGAGGAGTCGTCAAAAAACCTCTTGGATCACCCATTTGCCACCTCCATGACATATTGGTCAGCAGGCAGTCCTTCTCGAAGCGCTTTATCCATAGCGCGCAAGACTCTGGCATAGTCGCGAGGCATAACCAATGAAATTCTTGTAACCGATGAATCCCAATCGTCCAGCAGCGATTGCGCAACAGCTGATTGTGTTTCTTTCGCAAACGAAGAAACTAATTCTTTAAGAGAATCTCGTTCGTCGACTGGAACAGACATAATGTCGACCATTTCAGGATTAACATTCGCTGGTTCCAAATCAAGAACAAATGCTCTGCCACCAGACATTCCTGCAGCAAAATTTCTGCCTGTTTTGCCAAGAACGAGAACAGTGCCACCCGTCATGTATTCGCAACCGTGATCGCCGATTCCCTCTGCCACGGCAACTGCCCCAGAGTTTCGCACGCAAAATCTTTCACCAACGACGCCTCTAATAAATATTTCACCTGAAGTGGCACCGTAACCAATGACGTTTCCAGCAACCACATTTTCTTGTGATGGGAAAGTAGATTTCCTGTCGGGCTGGACTATGACGCGTCCGCCAGAAATACCCTTAGCAACATAATCATTGGAATCTCCGTAAAGTCGCAAAGTGAGACCACTTGGTATGAAGGCACCTAAGGATTGTCCTGCAGATCCTCGCAAAGTGATATCAACAGTATTTGCCGGTAGTCCAGCGCCACCATACTTTCGGGTGATCTCAGCACCTAGCATCGTTCCAACTGTGCGATTCACATTTCTGACATCAACAGAAATTTCAACTTTCTTCCCATGCAATAACGCAGGCTCTGCTTTGATAATCAATTCGTTGTCTAGCGCGTTCTCGAGACCGTGGTCCTGGAATGTTGTTTGATGTAACGGACCTTTCACATCTGGTCGAGAAAGCAGGGGTGCCAAATCTAAGCCAGAAGTTTTCCAATGTGTGATTGCCTTTGCAGTATCCAAAAGATCAACTCGCCCGACAGCTTCTTCCAGAGTCCGGAGACCGAGAAGTGCAAGATATTCACGGACTTCTTCTGCAATGTATTCAAAGAATGTTTCAACAAATTCTGGTTTCCCTGTGAATTTTTTACGCAGTTCTGGATTCTGAGTTGCAACTCCTACTGGACAGGTATCTAGATGACAAACCCTCATCATGACGCAACCCGATACAACCAATGGCGCAGTTGCGAAACCAAACTCCTCTGCACCCAGTAGCGCCGCAATGACGACATCTCGTCCAGTTTTCAATTGACCATCTGCTTGTACGACAATTCGATCGCGCAACCCATTAAGCAGCAAGGTTTGTTGAGTTTCAGCAAGGCCAAGCTCCCAAGGTGCGCCAGCATGTTTTAGGGAAGTCAGTGGCGACGCTCCAGTTCCGCCATCATGCCCAGAAATCAAAACAACATCTGCGTGGGCTTTGCTCACTCCTGCAGCAACAGTTCCGACGCCAACTTCAGCAACAAGTTTCACGTGGATTCGCGCGTTCTTGTTTGCGTTCTTAAGGTCATGAATCAGTTGTGCTAAATCTTCAATGGAATAAATATCGTGGTGTGGCGGTGGCGAAATAAGACCTACGCCAGGGGTGGAGTAACGAACTTTGGCAATCCATGGATAAACCTTGTTACCTGGTAATTGACCGCCCTCGCCTGGCTTTGCACCTTGAGCAATTTTTATTTGGATGTCATCGGAATTAACCAAATAATCACTCGTTACACCAAAGCGTCCACTAGCTACTTGTTTGATTGCAGAACGTTTCGAATCACCATTGGCCATCATTGTAAAACGCTCTGGATCTTCGCCGCCCTCGCCGGTATTTGATTTACCGCCCAAACGGTTCATGGCTATTGCCATAGTTTCGTGAGCCTCTTGTGATATCGAACCGTAGGACATTGCACCTGTCGAGAATCGCTTATAAATTGCTCCCGCAGGTTCTACTTGTGCAATATCGATTGACTTCTTCTCATCGATTTTGAATGCAAATAACCCTCTCAGAGTCATCGCATTTTTGCTTTGATCATTGACCCTATTTGTATATCTCTTGAAAATATCAAATCGTTTGTTACGAGTTGAATGTTGGAGAGTGAACACAGTTTCAGGATCAAATAGATGAGGTTCCCCATCTCTGCGCCATTGGTATTCGCCACCAATCGGTAGGCGCTTTGTTCCAGGAACTTCTCCTCCGGGAGGATAAGCAATGTGATGACGGGCAATGGTTTCTCGAGCAATGACATCGAGTCCGACTCCGCCCAATCGCGAAGTAGTCCCTGCAAAATATTCATCGATAATTTCATTTGAGAGTCCGATGGCTTCAAAAACTTGTGCTCCTGTATAGGAAGCTATCGTGGAGATTCCCATCTTTGACATGACCTTAAGTACGCCCTTGTCCAGAGACTTAATGAGGTTACGTACCGCTTTCTCGGGTCCGATTCCTGTAATGACGCTTTGCAAAACTAAATCTTCTGCGCTTTCCATCGCAAGATAAGGATTGACGGCGCCTGCACCGTATCCGATCAGAAGTGCTACGTGGTGCACTTCTCGCACATCGCCTGCTTCAATAACAAGCCCAACATTCGTGCGAGTTTTTTCGCGAATCAAATGGTGGTGAACAGCTGCTGTAAGTAATAGAGATGGGATTGGTGCATTATCTGCATCGCCATCTCGATCTGACAAAACAATAAGTCGTGCGCCTTCCGCAATTGCTCCGGAAACTTCAGCCCGAATTTCATCCAGTCTTGTTTTCAGTCCGGCTCCCTCTCCAGCAACGGGAAAGAGACCACGTACAACATGTGTAATAAATCCTGGATGATCGCCATCAGCATTAACGTGAATAATTTTTGCAAGTTCGTCGTTGTCGATTACTGGATAATCTAAGTCAATTTGCCTACAAGAATGGGGTCCAGGATCTAAAAGATTATGTTCTGGCCCTATTGAGCCGGCTAGAGATGTAACGAGTTCTTCGCGGATTGCATCGAGTGGAGGATTCGTTACTTGGGCAAACAATTGTGTGAAGTAATCAAATAAAAGTCTTGGTCGATTAGAGAGTGCAGCAATGGGTGAGTCGCTACCCATTGAACCTAATGGCTCGGCACCATTGCGTGCCATTGGAGTAATGAGAATTCGTAAATCTTCTTCGGTATATCCGAAAGCTCTTTGACGACGAATTACAGATGAATGTGGATAGACAATATGTTCTCTTGCGGGCAACTCCCCCAACTTAATTTTTCCTGCGTGAAGCCATTCTCCGTAAGGTGCCGAAGTGGCCAAATCATTTTTAATTTCTTCATCTTCAATAATTCTGCCCGCTTCAATATCAACTAAGAACATTTTTCCGGGCTGAAGTCGCCCTTTTCGAGCAATCTGATCTGCTGGAATATCTAAAACGCCCACTTCACTTGCGAGTACAACGAGTCCATCTTTTGTCACCCAAAAACGTGATGGCCGTAGACCGTTGCGATCGAGAACGGCGCCTACTTGATGTCCATCTGTAAAAGTTACACATGCTGGACCATCCCAAGGCTCCATAAGTGAGGAATGGAAAGCATAGAATTCGCGACGAGATTGAGACATCGATGCGTGATTTTCCCACGCTTCCGGAATCATCATCAAGACAGAATGTGCCAGCGATCTTCCTCCTAAATAAAGAAGTTCGAGTACTTCATCAAATGAAGCAGAGTCACTTCCATGCGTATCAATGATCGGGAAAATTCTAGAAATATCTCCAGGAATGACATCGCTTTTCAAAAGTGCTTCGCGGGCCCGCATCCAATTTCTATTGCCCTTCACTGTATTAATCTCACCATTGTGGGCAATGAATCTGTAGGGATGCGCTAATGGCCAAGAAGGGAAAGTATTTGTTGAGAATCGGGAGTGAACAACCGCTAACGGTGACATCACCCGTGAGTCAGATAAATCCGGGAAGAACTCTTCTAGCTGACCGGTAGTCAACATTCCCTTATAAACAATTGTTTGTGAAGATAAGGATGGGAAATACACTTCGAGGCTATGCTCGACCCGTTTCCGCAAGCAAAATGTTAAGCGATCAAGATGAATGCCTGATTCATCTTTTTTACCCGAAACAAAGAGTTGCTCGAATTGCGGCATAACAGACGTCGCAGTTTTGCCGAGTGAGGCTGAATTAATCGGAAGAGTTCTCCAACCCAAAACCGTCAGCCCTTCTTCATCTGCTAATTTTTCAATCGCAGATTTCACATCTGCGCCTTGAGCTATGAAAGCGATACCAGCTGCGTAGTGACCAGCGGGCGGAAGTTTGAATCCTGTGACAGCGCGTAAAAACGCGTCAGGAATACGGATAAGAATTCCTGCACCATCTCCGCTGTCTGGCTCTGCGCCAGATGCGCCCCGGTGTTCTAAATTTCGAAGCGCTGTGAGAGCGGTTGCAACAATTTCATGTGTGGCAATCTTGTTGAGTGTTGCGACCATGGCAACACCGCAGGCATCATGCTCAAAAGCAGGATCATAAAGTCCCTGCTTCTGCGGAAAGTTTGATGCGAGAGTCACGAAATTGCTCCAGTTGTCCGAAATGTAGAGGGACAACTTTGGCCCTTGAAATCTGCTGTGCAAACTCTACCAAAGATTTTGATAAGCAGCGGAGTTAATTCTTCTCTCGTTTGCCTCTAGATTCCGCTTAAATGAACCAAACTTCCGATTCCAGCCGTAATTGCCATACCTAACGCTCCACCTATCAGCACGCGAATTGTTGTAGGGACTACTCGCGAACCTGCAGTACGTGCGCTAATAATTCCAGTGCCTAGTAATCCAATAACAGTAAATAGGACGATACTCCACGCTTTTGCACCTGCACTTGGAGCAAACGCACCAACAAATGGAATCAATCCACCCATAGTGAAACTTGCCGCTGAAGCAAGTGCTGCCTGCATCGGTCGCGCTTTTGTATGGGGATGTTGACCCAGTTCGTCCCTGAGATGTGCAGCCAAGGGGTCCTTGTCATGCATGGCTACCGCGACTTGGTGTGCGAGTTCTTGTGAAAGTCCGCGCTTAATATAGATATGTTCCAATTCTAAAAGTTCACCCTCTGGATCTAGCGCTAAATGTTCCATCTCCATAATGCGATCAGATTCTTCAACATCATTTTGTGATCTGACTGAAACGTATTCTCCAACAGCCATTGACATCGCGCCTGCAACTATTCCTGCAATACCAGCAGTGATAAGGAAACTGTCGGCATTTGCTGCAGAAACGCCAATCATGAGAGAGGCAGTAGAAACTAATCCGTCATTCGCACCAAGCACTGCAGCTCGTAACCAACCAGCTCTGTGCGTACGGTGATGCAGATTTCTTTGATAAACATCTTCGAGGGACATGGCTAAAGGTTATCCGATTCTGCAGTAGGGACTGCTTGCGGACGGCGCCCAAGAAGTACAAAGAACCACACAGCTGCAAGGAACACCAGTGCACTCACCCACACATTAATTCTGAGACCTAGAAAGTGACTTGCATAGTCAATTCGAAGTATTTCGATAAAAAATCTACCAAAACAATACGCTGCTACGTAAAAAAGAAATCCTTGGCCAGGCTTCAATAATTTTCCCTTTTTGAGAAGGACTACTGCAATGAGGATGCACCAGAGTGCTTCGTATAAAAAAGTCGGATGAAAAGTTTCGAAATTTCCATATAAGTAGGGTCTGTTGTACGGCGGTATTTCTACCGCCCACGGCAGCGTTGTTGGTTTGCCAAAAAGTTCACCGTTAAACCAGTTTCCGAAACGACCTATTGCTTCTGCAAAAAGGATTCCTGGAGCCAGAGCATCTGCAAACTTCGCGAAAGGCAGAACGCCTTCGCGATCAGATTTCAAACCTTTACGATAATAAATCCAAGCCGAAAGTGTTCCAAGAGAGATTGCCCCCCAAATTCCCAAACCACCTTCCCAAATTTTAAAAGCTCTAGAAAGATCTCCGTCACTCCCGAAGTAATTGGCAGGTGATGTTATAACGTGATAAAGACGTCCTCCAATAATTCCTGACGGGACTGCGACTATTGCTACATCAGCAACAATGCTTTTGCCACCGCCAAGTGCCCGATAACGTTTATCTCCCAACCAAATTGCGACTGCAATTCCTGCAATCAGGCATAAGGCATACCAGTGAATTTGCAGAGGGCCAATATTGAAAGCACTAGTACTAGGAGTTGGGATGAACCGCAACATCACAGTTACTAACCCTCGATGGCTTTAGCAAATGCAACAGGGTCAAAAAATACAACGTTGCCATCCAATTTTTGACCGTCTTTAAAGACTGTTGGAGTTGCATTGATATTCTTAGCCGCACCGTCATCAGCAACATTCTTTACCCACTGGCCATACGTTCCATCCGCCACACAGGATTTGAATGTGCTTGATGTAAGACCCACTTCAGATCCTGCGCTGAGCAAACCTTCAGTCGACCATTTTCCTGAATTTTCTGTCGGAGATTGGTTGGCGTATAGGTATTCGTGATACTGCAAGAATTTTCCTTCATCCGCTGAACACGCTACCGCGTTGGCTGCAAGAACTGATTCTGGTCCCGCAAATGACAGCACATGGAAAACAATTGTGGCTTTCTTTTCTTTTATTAATTTTTGTATGTATGGACCATTCACGCCTTCAAAGCGTCCGCAATATGGACATTGCATATCTTCCCAAATATCAACTTTCGGTACGTTTTTCAGATCACCGTTGAAGACAATTCCGTACCCTTCGCTCTTAGAAACTATAGAAGGATATGGGGCAGCCTTGCTGGAGCTGCTGACGAATGAAAAAATCACTCCAACAGCGACAATAAATACGACCATCCCGATGACTATGTATCGGGTAACTTTGTCTCCACCTGGTTGTTTACTCATGTGTTTCCTTCTCTCTTTCCAGTGCGAACCGACTCTTAGGGTACCGAAATAGATACAAACTCATGAGGCCTAAACCAAAATCACGGAGAATTTCTTGAACATATTTCGTATCCTTGGCGTCAACCTGACCTCCGCCCCCGAAGCAGCCGCAGTCAATTGATAAACCGCGTGCCCAGGCTTGCGCAATTGCGATGATAAAAATAAGCATAAGGAAACCTGAGAAGATTGCCGTCTGCCTAACGGCTACACCAAGAATTAACAGCAAACCTGCCCCAATTTCAATCCATGGCAGGGCAACACCCAAAATATTTGCGACAGGTATCGGCAGCGCTTCGTATGCGCGCACTGCCATTTTTGCTTTACTCGGATTGAACGCTTTGAGATATCCAGCAACTAGGAGCACCGCACCAACGACTACTCGGAAAACCAAACCTAGCCACGGACTCAATTTTTTCATCGCGCTTCCCTTACTCCTAACGCAAGTTCTTTTGCTAGCGCTCTCACGCTTTCTAAACCTTGAGCTTCGCTCTTAGCTTCAAGCAATATTTTAATAAATGCAGACCCAACGATTACTCCATCTGCATAGGAGGCAACACTTTTAGCTTGCTCGCGCGTGGAAACTCCTAAGCCCACACAAATGGGCAGTGTCGTTTCCTCCCGAAGACGAGAAACGAGATCTTCTGCTCCAGAAGATACTGAAGTGCGCGTACCTGTTACCCCCATAAGAGATGCTGCATAAACGAATCCAGAACAATGCGAAGCAACTCGAGCCAAGCGATCCTTAGTTGTGCTGGGAGCCACGACGTAAATCGAATTGATTTGTGAAGATAGAACAGCGCTTTCCCACTTTGCAGATTCTTCAATAGTCAAGTCAGGTGTGATGACACCTGACCCACCATTACTGGCAATCTCTTGCGCGAATGCATCCGCTCCATATTTTTCAATTGGATTCCAGTAAGTCATAACCAGAGTTGCCAAGCCAACGCTATGTGCATGCTTAACTGTCGAAAATACTTGAGGAGCACCAGTTCGGCCACGCAGGGAAATTGTTGCGGCTTCTTGGATGGTCGGCCCATCCATTACTGGATCGCTATATGGAAATCCGATTTCTACTACATCTACTCCGGCTTCTTGAAAAACCGTAATAACTTTCTTGCACCCCTCGTAGGAAGGAAAACCAGCAGGAATATATGCGATGAGAGCAGCGCGATTTTCGCTCTTGGCCCTTTTTAAAGCATCCTCAAGCTGCGTCGTCATTAAAGAGGTATTCCGAAATATTGAGCAGCAGTTTGTACATCTTTGTCGCCACGTCCTGAAAAGTTGATTAATAATATGGAATTGGGGCCAAGCTCTCTTCCAACTTCGAGCGCTCCAGCAAGTGCATGCGCTGTTTCAATCGCAGGAATTATTCCCTCTGTCTCGCACATCAACTTAAAAGCTTGCATGGCTTGTACATCATTGATTGCACGATATTGAGCGCGCCCAATGTCATGTAAAAATGCATGCTCTGGTCCAACGCCAGGGTAATCAAGACCAGCTGAAATGGAGTGCGATTCTACGGTTTGACCATTCGCATCTTGTAAAACATAGGAACGAGTGCCATGTAAAACACCTGGAGATCCTCCGGTGATAGTTGCGGCATGTCGTCCTGTTTCAACGCCATCACCGCCGGCTTCGAATCCGATGAGTTGTACATCGGAATCCGGAATAAAGGCATGGAAAATACCAATCGCGTTGGATCCTCCCCCTACACAAGCAAGCACTGCGTCAGGCAAACGTCCCGTTAGCGCCAATACCTGTTCTCGTGCCTCTTGACCAATTATTTTTTGGAAATCTCGCACCATTGTGGGAAATGGATGCGGTCCTGCGACTGTGCCGAGTAAATAATGTGTTGTTTCTACATTTGTTACCCAATCACGCATGGCCTCATTGATTGCATCTTTTAGAGTGCGAGAACCAGCAGTCACTGGAACGACTTCTGCACCGAGCAATTTCATTCGCGCAACGTTGAGTGATTGACGTTGCGTATCTTCCTCGCCCATATACACAACGCATTCAAGTCCAAAGAGTGCAGCTGCGGTAGCCGATGCAACTCCGTGTTGCCCGGCTCCCGTTTCAGCGATGATTCGCTTTTTCCCCATTCGCTTTGTTAAAAGCGCTTGACCTAAAACGTTATTAATTTTGTGGCTACCGGTGTGATTGAGATCTTCACGCTTGAGAAGAATTCGCGCACCACCTGCATATTCTGAAAATCTCTTTGCTTCAGTGATGATGCTAGGACGACCACTGTAAGTTTTATGTAATTCTGTTAACTCTGCTTGAAAGAGTGGATCATCAATTGCACTTTTGTGCGCATTTTCTAATTCGTCTAACGCGCCGATAAGTGCTTCAGGCACGAAACGACCACCATAGGGACCAAAGTGCCCGAGGATTTCTGTAGTAGACATAATGTGAAGTCTACCCTTGAGCCAATAAAGTGCGCATTGTGAGAGTCACGTCACTCCCCTTCACAAGCGCTTCACCCACAAGCACTGCGTTGGCACCGCACTTCTTTGCGAACCCGACATCATCGGCGGTGCTAATTCCCGATTCAGCAACTCGGATAATGTTCTTTGGAATTTGCGGAAGGAGCGAATTGAATACCTTCGCATCTACTTCTAAAGTCTTTAAATTACGTGAGTTCACTCCGATCATCGCAGGTTCTATTTCGAGGGCACGAACGAGTTCATCTTCAGTATGCACTTCTATCAGCGCATGCATCCCCAATGATTTCGTCAGCTCAGCAAAATCCTGAAGTTGGTTTTTTGAAAGAGCGGCAACTATCAGTAGAACTATGTCCGCTCCGTGCGCTCTTGCTTCGTAGAATTGATACTCATCGACCATAAAATCTTTACGCAAGACCGGAATATTTACAGCTGCCCGCACTGCATCTAAATCATTGAGCGAGCCACCAAAGCGACGCGCTTCTGTGAGCACGCTAATTGCACCCGCTCCTGCAGCTTCGTAAGACTTTGCTAACAGTGCAGGATCGGGAATCTGGGCAAGAACACCTTTGCTCGGTGAAGATCTCTTTACTTCAGCAATGACGGAAATTTTGTCGCCCTTTAGTGCTGTGATCGCATCTTTAACGGGATGTGCCTGCGCAACTGCATCAAGAACATCACTCATCGATTTCCTGCGAGTAGCGAGATCTTCTCTCACACCAAAAATAATTTCATCCAATACGCTCATGGAGCTTTGTTTTCTGTTGGATCAATGCCGCTGTCAAGCGCACTCCATGAATTTTGCACCTTTGGCTTTCGATCATATCTAGAAGGCAATTTAGCAATAGCTCTGATGAGTAGTCCTGAAACGATGATGACAATGGCAAGAATGAGTAATTTCGTCATCACAGTTTCCGCAACGCATTTGCTGCAGACACTGCGCCCAACACTGCGGCAGCCTTATTGATGCATTCTTGATTTTCCGATTCAGGATCTGAGTCCGCAACAATTCCAGCACCGGCTTGAACAAAAGCTTTGCCTTTATGTATCACTGCGGTTCGAATTGCAATACATGTATCTATGTTTCCTGTGAAATCAATATAACCAACCGCTCCCCCGTAGATTCCGCGGCGGGTAGTTTCTAGGGTCTCGATAATCTCCATAGCCCGGGGTTTTGGTGCGCCGGATAACGTTCCTGCGGGGAAAACGCTAAAGAGCGCATCTACGGGAGACGTGTTTTCATTAAGAGTTCCCGTAACGGTCGAAACAATATGCATAACGTGTGAATACCTTTCAATATGCATAAATTCAACTACTTCCACAGTTCCAGGTGCACATACACGACCAATGTCATTTCTACCTAGATCAACAAGCATTAAATGTTCTGCACGCTCTTTTGGATCTGCTAAAAGTTCTTCGCCAAGTGCGATGTCCTCTTCAGGAGAATCTGAGCGTCGTCTCGTGCCAGCAATCGGGTGTATTAAAACTTCTCGATTGGTGACTTTCACTAGCGCTTCGGGACTTGAGCCCACTACATCAAGACCATCTCGTAATCGGAGTAAATACATATACGGACTTGGGTTTTGCACGCGCAACATCCTGTAAACCTCGAGTGCGTCCGCGGTGCAATCCATGGAAAAACGCTGAGACAACACCACTTGAAATGCTTCACCAGCAGTGATTTCTGATTTTGCTTTCTTTACATTCTCACAATACTGATGGGATTCAATATTTCTTGTGAAAATTGGTTCTGCCTTAGGTGCCATTTGCGCAATTTCGCCTTTATCTACGCGCAATAAATCGGCTTCCATCTTGTCTAATCGCGCAATTGCAGATTCCCATGCTAAGTCAACCCGTTCATTACTTCCGTCCCAATTAATTGCGTTAGCTATCAAAGTAACAGTGCCGTTGCTGTGGTCGAGAACCGCTAAGTCTGTTGTTAACATAAAAGCTAAATCAGGGATCTGAACATCTTTTGTGGTTAAGTTCGGGAGTTTTTCTAGTGCGCGTACACAGTCATATCCCATATAACCAACTAATCCACCCGTAAGTGGCGGCAAATCCGCAATCTTGGGAGATTTAAGTTGCTCTGCACATACACGCAATGCATCTAGAACAGGAATACCGACTGGAGCACCAGCAGGCATTGTTCCTTCCCAAATAGCGACACCATCTTTTTCGCTAAGAGTTGCTTCGCAATGAACGCCAACGAAAGAGTATCGAGACCAGACGCCACCATGTTCGGCCGACTCCAAAAGAAATGTTCCTGGTGCGCTCTTTGCTAGTTTGCGGTAAACGCCAAGTGGGGTTTCGCTATCAGCTAGAAGGGTGCGAGAAACTGGGATGACGTTATAACTCTTTGCAAATTCGCGAAATGCTTCTAATTTCATTCTGAGAGCTCAAGTAAATTCTTATGGAAGCAGGACTGCTCACCGGTGTGGCAAGCAGAACCCACTTGTTCGACGCTGATAAGAAGTGCATCCCCATCGCAATCTAACCAAACATCCTTAACGCTTTGAAAATGTCCGGAAGTTGCGCCCTTGACCCACAACTCATTGCGACTTCGACTCCAGTACGTTGCTTTTCTTGTTTCTAGAGTGAGCGCTAACGACTCTTGATTCATCCAAGCCATCATAAGAATTTTCCCAGTGACATGATCTTGTGCAATTGCGGGAATCAGAGAATCAGGATCCTTCAAAAGCTCTTGCACAGATGGGCTGAGTCCGCGCTGATCCATAGGGATATTCTGCCCTATTGATTACTCTCCTCGCGAATGGAATAACCCTCTTTCGCCAAATAACGCTTAACATCACCAATTCGATGAACTCCAAAATGAAAAACACTCGCTGCCAACAGCGCATCAGCTCCTGCATCTAGAGCTCCAGCAAAATCAGATAGTGCACCTGCTCCGCCACTTGCAATAAGTGGGACTGAGGCAACTTTCCTCACTGCGCTAATCATCCCGATGTCATAACCGGCACGTGTTCCATCTGCATCCATTGAGTTAAGCAAAATCTCCCCAACACCAAGATCGCATGCACTTTCAACCCACTCCAACGCATCAAGCATCGTCCCCTCGCGTCCACCGTGGGTTGTCACTTCAAAACCAGATTTTGTACTTGCTCGACGCGCATCTACAGAAAGTACCAAAACTTGTGAACCGAATTTATCCGCAATCTCTGCAATCAATTCTGGTCTGGCAATGGCTGCAGTATTTATGGAAATTTTGTCAGCGCCTGCTCGCAAAAGTCGATCTACATCTTCAACGCTACGTATTCCACCTCCAACGGTTAGCGGAATGAAAACTTGTTCTGCCGTTTTTCGAACTATCTCGAGAGTAGTTTCTCTGCCAGAACTGCTCGCGGAGATATCCAGGAATGTAATTTCATCTGCGCCTTCAAAATCATAGAGCCCTGCCATTTCAACAGGATCACCCGCGTCAACCAAATTCTTAAAATTAATACCTTTGACCACTCGTCCATCTGTCACATCTAGACAAGGAATAATTCGGACCCGAAGAGTCATTGCGCAGTGATTTCTAACGCTTGCTCCAAAGTAAAAGCGCCGGCATAAAGTGCTTTGCCAACAATTGCGCCTTCGACCCCAACAATCTTCATGAGCGATTGAAGATCTGCTAACGAAGAAATTCCACCGCTGGCAACAACGGGGCGGGTAGTCGCTTTGCAAACGCTTTCGAGTAATTCCAAGTTTGGCCCTGTTAACGTTCCATCTTTTGCAACATCTGTGACAACGTAACGCGCGCATCCATCGCGATCTAAACGCTCCAAAGTTTCGTATAAGTCGCCACCTTCAGAAGTCCAGCCACGCGCAGCTAACGTTCTTCCTCTCACATCTAACCCAACAGCAATTCGATCACCATATTGAGCAATCATAGAAGAGGTCCATTGCGGATTTTCTAATGCAGCAGTTCCCAAATTAATTCTTTGACAACCTGTTGCAAGGGCACGTTCTAAAGTTTGGCTATCTCTTATTCCGCCAGAAAGTTCGATTTTAATGTCTAGTCGGCCCACTACTTCAGCCAATATCGCAGAATTATCTCCCCTACCAAATGCTGCATCTAAATCCACTAAATGGATCCATTCGGCACCTGCGCTTTGAAATTCCAGTGCAACCTCAAGTGGATTCCCGTAAATAGTTTCCTTAGCAAGTTCTCCCTGAACCAAACGCACAGCTTTTCCATCTTTGACATCGACTGCAGGAAGTAATTCCAGTTTTGTATCCCTCATAGCGTGGCTAACCAATTTCTAATAAAGGCAAGTCCTGCTTTTCCAGATTTCTCAGGGTGAAATTGTGTGGCGCTGAGCGGGCCATCTTCTACTGCGGACAAAAATGTATCTCCGTACGTAGTCCATGCTTGCATTGCGCCGACTGAATCCTTAGCGGCATAAGAATGAACAAAATAAAACGTTTCATCAGATAGACCTTTAAAGAGGACTGAATTCGGATCAGCTTGGACAGTGTTCCAACCCATATGTGGCAACACTGGCGCGCCAAGTTTGCTTACAGGCGAATCCCAATATGCCAATCCAGGCGCACTTGAAGATTGCGATCTCGATGGTTCAAGGCCACGAGCAAAAAGTATTTGCATTCCAACACATATGCCTAACACGGGTCGTGATTTAGAAATTCTTTCTTTAATTATTTCATCCCCATGAGCGATTTGAAGGCCGTTCATACAACTTTGAAATGCTCCAACACCAGGTACGACCAAACCATCGGATTCAATGCAGGTTCGTACATCTGACGTGACCTGAACGTCTAAACCCGTATGTGCAAATGCTCTTTGGGCAGAACGCAGATTGCCAGAACCATAATCAAGAATTGCTATCAAAGAGAGCCTTTTGTTGAAGGAATACCAGCAACTTTGCCGTCTAAAGAAACTGCATCACGGAGTGCACGTGCGACTGCTTTAAACTGCGCTTCCAAAACATGGTGAGCGTTTCGCCCTTCAAGAACTCTTACATGTAAAGCTATGTGAGCTTCTGCAACTATCGACTCCCAAATATGTTTACCCATCGTTGTATCAAAAGTTCCGATTAGTTCAACAATTTCCGGTTGGCGGTGCACCAAATATGGACGCCCAGAAAGATCCACAGCGGCTTGAACTAATACTTCGTCGAGCGGAACCATGGCATCGCCGAAACGACGAATTCCTATTTTGTCTCCAAGGGCTTCCTTCAGCGCTTGTCCAAAAGCCAAGGCCGTATCTTCAACGCTGTGGTGTGAATCAACTTCCACATCACCTGTTGTTTTCACCATGAGGTTAAAACCAGAATGTTTTCCTAGTTGGCCCAGCATGTGGTCGAAAAATGGAACGCCTGTAGAAACATCGATGCTTCCGTCACCATCGAGATTGAGTTCGACAATAACGTGAGATTCTTTAGTTTTTCTTTCTACCCGTGCTTTTCTCATTTTTGACCTCCTAGTGATTTCTTTAATGCGGAAATGAATAATGCATTTTCGGCTTCATTGCCAATCGTGACTCGAAGATAACCTGATAATCCCACATCTCGAATCAAGACGCCTTCATCTAGCAAAGATTTCCACACTAACGAAGGGGAATTGACTTCAAAGAGAAGAAAATTTGCACTACTAGGCAATACGGGTAAGCCCAGCTTTCCGAGCTCATCGGCCATTTTGTTTCTGGAAGTTATAAGTGAGTCAACGCTTAACAACAGCTCTGCTCGATGCTGGAGTGCAACCATCGCAATTGCCTGCGTCATGGCGCTCAGGTGATAAGGCAACCTCACTATTTTCATTGCGTCTACAACTTTAGGGTGGGCTACTAAATAACCCACTCGTGCGCCAGCAAATGCAAAGGCCTTACTCATGGTACGTACAACAACTACGTGAGGATATTTTTCGATAAGCGTCGTTGCTGAATCTTCTTGGGAAAATTCTGCATATGCTTCGTCGATTATCAAGAGCGCACCGATCTCCGCTGCTGCCTGTGCAATTCTCTCGAGGTCGCTGATAGGAACAGAAGTTCCAGTTGGATTATTCGGTGTTGTAATAAAAATCAAGTTCGACTTTGATGCTCGGATTTCCTCACAAGCCTTGGACGCATTAATTGAGAAATCATTTTCGCGACTAGCGCTCACCCAGTCCGTGGAAGTTACTTGAGCGATAAGCGGGTGCATTGAATAGGACGGGACAAAACCAAGTGCGCCACTTCCACCAAAAGCTAAAAAGATTGATTGAATGACTTCATTACTTCCATTTGCTGCCCAAATATTTTCTGAAGAAAAATCACTTTTCCCTCGCTCGCTCATGAACGTTGCCAGTAATTTTCTCAGCTCAACTGCATCGCGATCTGGATACCTATTGAGGGATTCCCCTACTTCTCGTGCCTTGCGACCGATTGCTTCGACAAGGGCGGCAGATGGTGGAAATGGATTCTCATTGGTGTTGAGTTGAGCTTTGCTCTCCAATTGTGGCGCGCCATAAGGGGTCAGCAAACTCAGATCACTTCGGATAGGTAACCACTCCGGCCATTGTTGTGAGGAATGTGTCATCATGGAGTTTCATTTCGCGCAGACATTGCTTCACCGTGTGCGGGCAAGTCTTCGGAATTCGCCAAAGTGATTACAGTTGAAAGAATGTCATTGAACGCTTTCTCGCCATAGTGAATCTGGTGAACGCCACGCAAGAAAGTTTGAACACTTAAACCACTGGAATGACAAGCACACCCACCCGTAGGTAGAACGTGGTTTGAACCTGCAGAATAATCACCAAGTGAAACTGGAGAGAATCTGCCAATAAATATTGCTCCAGCATTACGCACTAATTGTGCATCTTCAGCGCTGGCTTGAGTCTGAATTTCTAAGTGTTCTGCCCCGTAGGCATTAACAACATCAAGCCCTTGCGAGATGGAATCCACCAACACTATTGCTGATTGAATACCTGAAAGGGCAGTTGAAATGCGTTCGCTATGTTTAGTGAGCGCTACCCGCTTTTGCAATTGAATTCTTACTTTGTCAGCTAGATCAGAGCTGTTGGTTACAAGCACAGCCGCAGCAATCGTGTCATGTTCTGCTTGGCTAATGAGATCTGCCGCGATTTCATGTGGCCTGGCCGTTTCATCAGCCAATATTGCAATCTCAGTTGGTCCGGCTTCAGAATCTATTCCAATCACACCACGCAACGCACGTTTTGCGGCAGCAACATAAATATTTCCCGGTCCTGTAACCATGTCTACCTTTTCGCAAACACCTTCCATGCCATATGCAAAAAGAGCGACTGCTTGAGCTCCTCCAATTGCATACACCTCAGTCACACCAAGAAGTGCACACGTTGCCAAGATAGTCGGGTGTGGAAGCCCATTAAATTCAGGTTGTGGCGGAGATGCCACTGCAATGCTTGGAACTTTAGCAATTTGAGCAGGAATAACATTCATCATGACGCTGCTTGGATAAACAGCGCGCCCTCCCGGGACATATAAACCAACGCGATCTACCGGAATCCATTTCTCAGTGATTGTTCCACCGTCAACCACGGTCGTTGTTTTCGTTGCTCGAATTTGATCGTTATGCACAAGAACTATTCGCTTGATTGAAAGTTCGAGAGCACTGCGCACTGCAGGATCTAAATTTTGGAGAGCAGAATCAATATCCTTCTGAGAAACTTTTATTCGCTCTGGGGTAACGCCATCAAATTCACGTGCTAAATCTAAAAGGTCTGCTTCGGTACCATTTTGAACTCGCTTGAGAATCGGTTGTATTTTTTCCATTGCGCTTGCAACATCTAATTGAGCTCGAGGGAGTTCATTTCGATATTGAGACTTTGTGAGCGCTTTACCGCGAAAATCAACGGTACGAATCATCGTCAATTATCCACATCTGTCGCAGGTTCCGGAGTCCAAAGTCTAGAGGTTGCACAAGCCTTCGAGGCTTACAATTAATCGAGTAACGGAAGCTCGTTTTATGCCAGGCAGCCGGCTCCAAGGATTGATTTAAGGTCTGCGCTCAGACTTGGAGAAGCGGTAACTCGCGGTTCCAATTTCATTAATGTGACTTTGCCCATGTCATCAATGGCTAAGTGAACTTCTCGTTGTCCAGGATGCGTTCTCAGTATTTCCTTCAAGCGATCAACGATGGGTGGAGTGCATTGCGAGATAGGAATTGTTACAACCAATGGACCAACTGGACCTTTGGAAATATCAGGAAAAGTCATCTCAAGGGCAGTAAAACGCAATTTATCTTCACGTCGGTCTGCTCGCCCTCTAATGACAACCACTCGGTCTTCTGTGAGTGAGAGTGCATGCTGCACATATGTATTCGAGAAGAAAAGCACTTCGAGAGAACCTTCTAAATCTTCCACAGTGACAATGGCCCACGAGGCTCCTTGTCTTGTCACTTTTCGCTGAATGGATGTGATCAAGCCACCGATTGTGACGATCTTCTCTGTTGGTGAATCGTCATCGACGAGTTCGCTGATTGTCATGTCAGTTGCTGAACGCAATACATGCTCGACTCCGAGAAGCGGATGGTCCGATACGTAGAGACCCAACATCTCTCTTTCATAACTCAACAAAAGAGCTTTTTCCCATTCGCCCGGCGGGATTTCAATATCGAGACCAGAGATCGATGTGATTTCTTCTCCCCCAAAGAGATCAAATTGTCCTACGGCCTCTGCTCGCTTAGTTTCTATAATCGAATCAATGGCTTCAAGATGAACGGCCATAAGACCTTTGCGAGAAACATCGAATGAATCAAATGCTCCCGCCTTGATCAGTGACTCAATAGTTTTTTTATTACACACTTGTACATCTACTTTCGCAAGAAAGTCTCCAAAGGATGTGAAGTTTCCTTTCTCTATCCGAGACTTCTTTATGGAAGCAACCACTCCCTCTCCAACATTTCGAATTGCTGCCAGCCCAAAACGAATATCTTTTCCGCGAGGGGTGTATTCAGCATCAGATTCATTTACATCTGGCGGTAAAACACGAATGCCCATACGGCGACTTTCGCTCAAGTAGAGCGCAGATTTATCTTTGTCATCTCGAACACTAGTCAGCAGTGCTGCCATATATTCGGTGGGATAATTCGCTTTGAGATAAGCAGTCCAATAAGAAACCACGCCATACCCAGCGCTATGGGCTCTATTGAAGGCATAGTCCGAAAAGGGAATAAGGGTTTTCCATAATTCAGCAATCGCAGCATCACTAAAATTATTCTGCTTCATTCCAGCCTCGAAATGAACGTATTCCTTATCAAGAATTTCACGGTCTTTCTTACCCATAGCTTTTCTTAATAAATCTGCACGCCCGAGTGAGAATCCAGCGACTTTTTGCGCGATAGCCATAACTTGTTCTTGATAAACAATGAGGCCATATGTATCACCCAAGATTTCCTGAAGCGGAACTGAAAGCTCTGGGTGAATAGGAACAACAGGTTTGCGATTATTCTTACGATCGGCATAGTTGTTGTGTGCGTTTTCACCCATAGGACCAGGACGATAAAGCGCAATAACTGCGGAGATATCTGCAAAAGAATCCGGAACCATAGAGCGCAATAGTGCGCGCATAGGGCCACCATCGAGCTGGAAGACTCCTAAAGTATCCCCTCGACCCAGAAGAGCAAAAGTTTTTGGATCATCCAAGGTTAACGTTTCTAAGACAACATTTTCGTTGCAATTAGCTGTGATATTAAGAAGACAATCATCAAGAACCGAAAGATTTCGAAGTCCGAGGAAATCCATTTTCAATAAACCGATGGCTTCGCAAGCACCCATATCAAACTGGGTAATTATTGCGCCATCTGCTTCCCGACGATGAATCGGAATAACATCTAAAAGCGGTTCCTTAGACAGGATTACACCCGCTGCATGGACTCCCCATTGACGCTTCAAGCCTTCAAGTCCACGGGCTGTATCTACAACTTTTTTAGAATCTGGATCTGTTTCGTACAGCGTTCTAAATTCACTAGCTTCGTCGTATCGCTCATTTTTAGTATCGAAAATGCCGGAAAGAGAAATATCTTTACCCATAATTGAAGGGGGTAACGCTTTAGTTAATTTTTCTCCAATTGCATACGGATAACCAAGAACGCGCGTGGAATCTTTAATCGACTGCTTAGATTTGATGGTTCCGTAGGTAATAATTTGCGCCACACGGTCTTCGCCATATTTTTCTGTCGCATAACGAATCATTTCGCTTCGGCGACGCTCGTCGAAATCTAGATCAATATCAGGCATAGAAATACGCTCTGGATTAAGGAAACGTTCGAAGAGCAAGCCATGCTCTAAAGGATCTAATGCTGTAATTCCAAGTGCATACGAAACGAGAGAGCCGGCGGCAGAGCCACGACCTGGACCTACTCGAATTCCTTGTCGCTTTGCATGGCTTACTAAATCTGCCACCACGAGAAAATAACCAGGAAATCCCATTTTAATCATGACATCGAGTTCATACGACAAGCGCTCTTGGTACTGCGCAGGAATCGATCCAGAGATTTTTTCAGCTAATCCTCTTTGCGCCTCTTTGCGCAACCAGCTGTCCTCGGTTTCTGATTCGGGGACGGTGAACTTAGGAAGTAAATTCTCACCTTCACGTAGAGTTACGTTGCATCGCTCTGCTACCAGCAACGTATTGTCGCAACTTTCAGGGATTTCCTTAAAAAGCTCCCGCATTTCTGCAGCAGACTTTAAATAAAACTGGTTGTTCTCAAATTTAAATCGCTTTGGATCCGCCAAAATTGATCCAGATTGAACACACAAAAGCACTTCGTGAGCGGCAGCATCTTCGAGATAGGTATAGTGCAAGTCATTTGTGGCTAGCAAAGGAAGGTTAAGTTCTTTTCCCAACTTGAGTAAATCTGCTTTTACTCGGCTTTCTATTTCGATTCCGTGATCCATTATTTCTAGATAGAAATTTTCCGGGCCAAAAATATCTCGTAATTCGCTAGCAGCACGCACTGCTTCTTTGTAAGCACCCATGCGTAAGCGCGTCTGCACTTCTCCGCCGGGACAACCCGTTGTCGCAATAATTCCTTTGCTGTACTGAGACAAAAGTTCGCGATCCATTCGAGGTTTGTAGTAGTAACCTTCGAGCGATGCCAAGGAAGATAGTCTAAATAAATTACCTAAGCCTTCGTTGTTCTCCGCAAGCAAGGTCATGTGCGTGTAAGCACCACCGCCAGAGACATCATCATCTCCGCCTTGCGCCCATTTAACTCGACGCTTTTCAAATCTAGATTCTGGCGCAACGTACGCTTCAATACCGATGATCGGTTTGACGCCAGCTTTCTTGGCCTGCTTATAGAAATCAAATGCACCAAATACATTTCCGTGATCTGTCATGGCAATAGCGGGCATTTCTTGCCTAGCTACTTCCGCTACTAAATCTCCAACGCGCGCGGCACCGTCGAGCATCGAATACTCGGTGTGTACATGTAAATGCGCAAAAGAGGCCACGGCTGGTGAGACTAGTCCTTATGGCAGGACTGCGGAGTTAAGCAACGCCAGGGCGCGAAGCAAGTCAGCTGGGTAAGGGGTTCGAAGATCTAGCAAATCACCAGTAATGGGATGTTTAAATCGCAGTTCAAGAGCGTGCAGCCAGGGGCGGGATATCTCTAACTTTGCTGCAAGCGTTGGATCAGCACCATAAGTCATGTCCCCTACGAGTGGGTGGCGCAGTGCTGAAAAATGTACGCGAATTTGATGAGTGCGTCCTGTCTCTAACTCTACTTTTACCAATGACACACCTCGGTAATACTCGATCACTTCATAGTGGGTGATACTCATCTTGCCATCCGCTACAACGGCAAATCGATAATCTTCTTTGGGATGACGGTCAATCGGCGCATCAATAGTTCCACTCGAAGGATCCATATGTCCTTGTACGAGTGCGTGATACACCTTTTCCACTTCTCTATTGCGGAAAGCATCTTTGAGGACCGTGTATGCGCGATCTGTTTTTGCGACGATCATCAAGCCAGTCGTTCCAACATCGAGACGATGAACAATCCCAGCCCTCTCGGGAGCACCACTTGTTGAAATTGAATATCCCGCAGCAGAGAGCGCTCCAATAACTGTGGGCCCTGTCCAACCAGGACTGGGATGCGCAGCGCAACCAACAGGCTTATCAATAACGACAATGGCATCGTCATCATAAATTATAGAAAGGCCCGCAAGCGGTGTAGCAGGCACTGCTTCTTGCACAGTTGTATCGGGCATCAAAATCTCAAGTACTTGCCCGCCGAGAACTCGATCTGACTTAGTCATAGCTAGTCCCCGTGAAGTTATCTCACCGTTTTCTAAAAGGCGAACAACGGCAGTTCGAGATAAACCTAAGACGCGAGTGAGGGCGCTATCAACGCGCTCACCCTCTACCCCTTCAGGTACAACTAAAGTTCTTAATTCACGCGCCATCATGGCTCTCTTTTTCATCGTCTTTCACGGTGGGTGGCGCAGTAGGAGAAATATTTTTCACTGTCAGAATTACTGCAAACCCCGCAGCAAGAACAATAGCCGAATCTGCCAAGTTAAAAATCGGCCACATTGGCAGTTGAATCCAGTCAATTACTTCGCCTTTAAGTGAACTTCCGCGAAAAATTCGATCGGTGAGATTCCCAAGGGTTCCTCCTAGTACAAATCCCAAGGTAATTGCCCACCAATGAGACTTTACTTTTCCCATGGTAAAAATGATTACAGCAACAACCACAAGGCCGAAACTTGTTAAGAAGACTGTCCCACCAGGTGCGAAACTAAATGCTGCTCCTGAGTTTCGAGTGAGGTTCAGTTGCAAAAAATTGCCAATGACTCGAACGGAATTCTTGCCTTCTAGATAATGTGCTACAAGAGTTTTGCTCAGGAGATCCAGTATCCAGATAACCCACGCAGTAATTGCGACTCTGCGCACGATGGGCCACGAGGCGCCCAAAATTAGCGCCGTTCTTCCTTCTGTTTGCAGATCATGCATAGGGTCGCGCGAGGGAAAACTTGCAATCTCGCTTTACCTATGGAATTTCCACATTCTTCACACTGTCCGTAACGTTTTTCGTCGATACGTTCAAGCGCTCTTTCAGTTTGTAACACCATGTCTCGAGCATTAATTACAAGGGACATTTCATGCTCACGTTCAAAGGTTTTAGTTCCAGCATCAGCTTGGTCATCGCCAGCGCCTTCACCTGAATCACGAATCAGTTCATCCATCTCTGTTTCGACAGCGACAAGCTCTGCCTTAAGACGAAGAAGGTCTTGCGCAATTTCGACTCGGATACTTTTCAGTTCTGCTGCAGTCCATGGAGTTTCGTTTTCAGAGACAACAACAGGGGTAGGGGCGATTTTGATTGGCTTTAGTGGGACGCCTTTTTTCAATGACTTTGAAGGGCGCGGTGGCGGTGGCATAACTAACCGACGTTCTTCGGGAATTGTGGCGACAGGAGCAGGGGTAGAGACTGGCGCGATAGTAGCTTTTGTTGGGAACGGACGGCCTGCAGGTTTTTTCTCCGCTACTTTTTTAATCGGTGCCTTAGCAACCTTTTTGGCGACCTTCTTCACAACTTTCTTAGCAATTTTTTTAGCCACTTTTTTCACTGGTTTTTTGGCAACCTTTTTCGCGGGCTTTGCTGCAGTTTTTTTCTTTACGGCAGTTTTAGCTGGCGCTTTTTTGCCAGCGCTCTTTGATGCGGGCTTTTTCTTAGTTTTCGTGGGCACGGCGCGCACCTTATGCCGATATGGAGAGAAATGCCACTCTCGCCACGATGGAATAGAGTGCACCGGTGAGCAGTTACCGCGCAATACCCGCCCAGGTGGATTTACCTGCGATAGAACGCTCTATTTTGGATTTCTGGCGAACCCATTCGATTTTTGAACGCTCCCTTGATGCTCGGGTCGGGTCGGAAACGTGGACTTTTTACGAGGGACCTCCAACCGCAAATGGTGCTCCCGGGACTCACCACATTGAAGCGCGCGTTTTTAAGGATGTCTTCCCTCGCTATCACACGATGAAAGGCAAATACGTTTCGCGGAAAGCGGGATGGGATTGTCATGGCCTGCCAGTAGAAATTGCTGTGGAGAAAGAACTCGGATTTGCAGGCAAAGGCGACATTGAAAAATTTGGTATCGCTCAATTTAACGAAAAATGCAAAGAGTCCGTTCAAAGGCATGTTGGTGCTTTTACAACAATGACTGATCGCATGGGTTTTTGGGTGGATTTCGACAAGGCATATTGGACGATGTCACCGGAATACGTCGAAAGCGTTTGGTGGAGTTTGCAGCAAATTTGGAACAAAGGCCTCCTTGTTCAAGATCACCGCGTTGCACCCTACTGCCCACGTTGTGGAACTGGATTATCAGATCACGAGTTAGCGCAAGGATATGAAACTGTTACAGACCCTTCCGTTTATGTTCGATTCCCTATTACATCAGGTCCACTTGCCACGTTAGGCGCAAGCTTTCTTGTATGGACAACAACCCCGTGGACGCTAGTTTCTAACACTGCGATTGCACTCAACCCCACTGTTACATATGTAGTAGTTGAAGAAACGACAGAAGATGGCTCTGAAGTGCTCGTGTTGGCAGAACCACTACTTGCAATTTTAAAGGGCGAAGTAAAAGTCTTGAAGAAAATGCAAGGCTCCGAGTTTGAACGCATCAAATATAAGCCTGTATTTAATCTGGTTGATATTCCAGATGCTCATTTTGCAGTTCTAGCCGATTATGTAACAACGGAAGACGGAACCGGATTAGTCCATCAATCACCAGCTTTCGGAGCCGACGATCTTCAGGTTTGCAGAGCATATGGTTTGCCTGTAGTAAATCCAGTACTCGCCGATGGAACTTTCGGACCTGATGTCGATCTCATTGGTGGAATGTTTTTTAAAGATGCAGATAAAGTTTTAGTAAAGCAACTTCGCGCTAATGGAGTTCTCTACAAACACCTCCCTTATGAGCACCAATATCCTCATTGCTGGCGTTGTCACACTCCGTTGATGTATTACGCACAACCATCCTGGTATATCCGCACCACGGCTATCAAGTCCGAATTGATTCGTGAAAATCAGAAAACAAATTGGCACCCTGAAACAATTAAAACGGGTCGCTATGGAGACTGGTTGAAAAATAATATTGACTGGGCCCTTTCTAGAAATCGCTATTGGGGAACTCCGCTACCTATTTGGCGATGCGAGAATAAACATGACATCTGTGTTGGTTCGCTCAAAGAATTAGGAAAATTAGCTGGTGCAGAACTCTCGGCGCTAGATCCTCACCGGCCTTTTGTTGACGACATTTCGTGGCCGTGCGAACAGTGCGGGGCAGCAATGATCCGCGTCAATGAAGTAATCGACTGCTGGTACGACTCAGGAGCTATGCCCTTTGCACAGTGGGGCTATCCACATCAAGAGGGTTCGGTCGAAAAATTCAAAGCTGCTTACCCTGCAGATTTTATTTGCGAAGCAATCGATCAAACTCGTGGTTGGTTTTATACGCTGATGACAATTGGAACGTTGGTATTTGACGAGAGTTCTTATAAGAACGTTCTCTGTCTTGGCCATATTCTGGATAAAGATGGCAGAAAAATGAGTAAGCACTTAGGAAACACTCTCGAACCCATAGCTCTCATGGATGAACATGGAGCCGACGCAGTCCGATGGTTCATGTTGGCAGCAGGCTCGCCTTGGGCTGCGCGACGAGTGGGCCATGAAGTCATTAATGATGTTGTTCGTAAAACTTTATTAACGTACTGGAACACCGTTTCATTTTTAGCACTGTATGCAAAGGCCGCAGATTTCGATATCAGCGCCGCTCCTCCCCTGTCCGAACGACCGCTCATGGATCGTTGGATCATTTCTGATCTGAATGTTCTCATCAACGAAGTAGATACTTCGTTCAATGAATTCGATACGCAACGAGCAGGTAAAGCGCTAGCAACATTTATCGACGACCTATCGAATTGGTACGTGAGACGTTCACGACGTCGTTTCTGGGATGGCGACCCAAGCGCATTGGCCACATTGCATGAAGCGCTCCGAACACTCACCTTGCTACTCGCACCGATGGTTCCATTTATCACTGAACATGTTTGGCAGGAATTGATTGCACCAGTTGAAGAAAACGCACCACACTCAGTACACCTAGCCGATTTCCCCATTGCTCAACAATCTGCAATCGATGCAACGCTCTCAGCAAATGTGGCACTTACGCGCCGGATTGTTGAATTAGGAAGAGCTGCGCGCGCAGAGTCTGGTGTGAAAATTCGCCAACCCTTACAACGCGCACTCATCGCCGCCGCTGGATGGTCAGAACTTCCTTTGGAAATGAAAGATCAAATCGCAGAAGAACTCAATGTTGTGGAACTTGAGGATATCGCTGGTGCTCACGGTGATTTAGTTGATGTCAGTATCAAAGCGAACTTCAAGTCTCTTGGAACTAAATATGGTGCAAAAGTTCAAGAAATTGCTAAAGCTATTGCGCTTTCGCCTGCCGCTGAATTAGTACATACGTTGCGCACAAAGAAATCCACCACGATTGCCTTCGAATCTGAAACGTGGGAAATAGATATTAACGACGTGATTGTTACTGAAGTTCCAAAAACAGGCTGGACAGTTGCTAGCCACGAGGCTGAAAGCGTCGCGATTGATCTCGAACTATCACCTGCCCTTATCGCTAAAGGTCACGTACGCGAAGCGATTCGATTCCTGCAGGAGAAAAGAAAGAGCGATGGCTTCGATATTAGCGACAGAATTACTGTGGCCTGGAACGCACATCCTGAGGTCGTCGCTGCAATCGTTTCAGGAACGCCTGATATTTCTGGCGAAGTGCTTGCAACATCAATGGCAAGAGATGAGAAAATTCAGCTGGGAGATAACGAATTGGGCTTCAACGCACATATTTCTAAGAATTAAGAGAAAACTAGAAATCAAGAAATATTAAAGACGTCCTACCAATGGGATAAGAAGTTGAACTCCGAAAAACAAAACCAGAAATGAAAGATCTAAACTCACAGAACCTAAGCGCAACGGCGGTACAAACTTGCGAACCAGAGCAGTTGGCTTGTCCGTGATTGAATAAATCGCCTCTGCAAGAAAGAGAAAAACACCTTTCGGTTGCCAAGAACTTGCAAACATTCGTATGTAATCAAGAATCAACCGTCCGAAAAGCGCAAAGAGAAATAACCGCAGAATTGTTACTAGAAGTTCACCAATGCCTGGCATTGACTCAGCTTTGGTTAAAGAAACTTGCTTCTGCAGCAGCAGTTTTATCTTCGCTGCTCACTCTGACATTTGCAGGAGAGAGAAGGAACACCTTAGATGTCACTCGTTCGATTGTTCCATTGTGGCCGAATACTAATCCACTCGCGAAATCAACCAAGCGCTTACGTTCATTCTCTTCCATGTCCGTTAAATTCATAATGACAGGATTACCAAGTCTGTAATGCTCACCAATTGTTCGAGCCTCATTGTAAAAACGAGGATGCAAAGTCACGATGCGATCTAGAACTGGTAAATCTAATTCCATCGCTGGTGCGGCTGACACAGTAGAGGTCCGAGGATCGCGTGTACGAATCTTTACATCAGGAACACTTACCGGACGTTGTTGAACTTCTTGAGCAGAATCCATCTCAAGGTCTTCCATGAGCCCGAGGTAGTTCGCTACTTTTCTCAATGCATTAGCCATGTCGAAATTTTACAGGGGGCCTGTCCGAACTCCGAGTATTGAACTGCCTACTCGAATATGTGTCGCGCCGTATTGGATTGCCACCTCAAAGTCATTACTCATGCCAGCAGAAAGGTTTTTGGACATAGGAAATTGTTGGCTAAATTCACTATGAATTCGTTCTAAATGGGAAAACCCACGATGCGGATCTTGATCTAATGGAGCCACGGCCATGAGGCCTTCCAGCTGCAAACCTTGCGTTGAAAGAACCTTTTCTGCTAAAACTGGCAACAATTCCTCAGGGGCCCCACCCCGATGTAGATTTTCATCCAGTGCTACTTGTAGGAAAACTGAAATTACTTTCCCATCGGGCAGACTTTTCTTAATAAAAGGAATATGTCTGAGATCATCGAGTGAATGTATGACATTAGCCCACTGGACTATCTGCTTAATTTTATTACTTTGCATTTGGCCTTGAAAATGCCATGTGCCCGATATTTCTTTTGCCTTCTCTTCGCCTTCTGCACTTCGATTTTCGCCAAATTCATGGACTCCCAGGTGCACTAGCGCCGAAATATCTGAAAGTGGGTACGTTTTTGTCACAGCGATTAAGGTGATTTCAGTTGCAGAGCGGCCCGCTTTTTCGCACGCAACGCGAACTTTCTCCCGAACTTTCTCTAAGTTCTCAGAGATTTGTATCTGACGATCATCTAATTCCAAATCACACCTGCTTGCCTGCCCGTAATTCCATCACGTCGAAAAGAAAAAAGGCCCAGATCTTCGGCAGTACACCCTGGCACAACTTCAGTTGGAACTTCTAGCGTAGAGAGGAGTTCCTCCAAACCGGAGCGCAAATCCAAAGCTGGTTTACCAAGAGCAGTTTGTGATCTAGTTGATGGATGTTGAGCTACTACTTCGGAATATACGTCTTCTCCCACTTCATAACAAAGGCCACAAATTGATGGACCAATCTGCGCTTGTATCTGTTGGGCACCCATCATTCTCATCAGGTCAACAACTTTGGCACTAATACCGTTGAGAAGGCCTCTTCTTCCAACATGCACTGCAGCAATCACATTGACCTGCTGGTCCCACATAAGCAAAGGAATGCAATCTGCAACTAATACACACAGCGCAATACCCGGCAATTGCGTAATGAGTGCGTCCGCACTCGGTTCAATATCCGTGACTCCATCCACCACGAAAACATTTGCTCCATGGGTTTGATTCATAAACATCGGCGCCATGTGAGGCAGGCCAGATGCAGTTGATAACTGCTCTTTGAGAGATTTTCTGTTCTGCAATACAACGTTGGCATCATCTCCGACGTGCAACGCTAGATTCAAGGAGTTATAGGGATGCACACTCCCGCCGTGGTTTGAGGATGAAGACCCGAGTTCGTAGGCGCTCCTGCTGGTAAAAAAGGTTGAAACCAAAATTCTTACTTCATGAAGTCAGGGACATCAATTTCGTCCTCGGAAACGAGTTCTTCAAATGTCACGCGCTTACGCGAATACGATTCATCGGGTAATTCGAGGGCGACAGCCAATGGATCATTTGTTGCAATGGGGTCGGCTTGTCCCCCCAAAGTTGCCTTATCAATTACCGGCATCGAAACTTTCTTCGGTGAACCACCTTCAAATCCTGCGGCAATAACAGTGATGCGAACTTCATCACCCAGGGCATCATCAATAGTGGTTCCAAAAATCAGATTGGCTTCTGGGTGCGCAGCAGCTTGAACTAATTCGCACGCTTCATTTATTTCAAACAAACCAAGATCTGATCCGCCAGCAATTGAAAGCAGAACACCCATTGCGCCATCTATTGAGGCCTCAAGCAATGGAGATGAAATTGCTAATTCAGCTGCACGCAAGGCACGATTTTCACCACGAGCAGATCCAATTCCCATAAGTGCTGATCCAGCATCGGTCATCACACTCTTAACATCAGCAAAGTCAAGGTTGATTAAGCCCGGTTGGGTAATAATTTCGGTGATGCCTTGTACTCCAGAAAGCAAAACTTGATCTGCGCTCTTGAACGCTTCTACTAATGTTATTGAGTGATCCGAGATTGCCAATAGTCGATCGTTAGGAATAACAATCAGAGTGTCAACATGGGCGCGTAATTCTTCTATACCTTCTTCAGCTTGCTTGGTACGGATTTTTCCTTCATGAGAAAATGGTCTGGTAACAACACCAATAGTGAGTGCGCCCAATTCACGAGCAATCTTTGCAATGATCGGAGCTGCGCCAGTTCCTGTTCCGCCACCTTCGCCTGCAGTAACAAAAACCATATCTGCGCCACGTAAAATTTCTTCAATTTCATCTACATGATCGAGCACAGCTTCGCGTCCCCGCGCAGGTGATGCACCAGCACCAAGTCCTCGCGTTGATTTACGACCAATATCTAACTTCACATCAGCATCACTCATCAATAAATGTTGTGCATCGGTATTGACTGCAATGAACTCAACGCCTTTGAGTCCGACGTCAATCATTCGGTTTACAGCATTAACTCCACCGCCACCAACTCCAACAACTTTGATGACTGCCAAATAATTTTGCGGTGAAGCCACTGTGTATCCTCCTCAAGAACTACCAACCCTCAAGTTGAGATTTAGCGTTCATTCTCTGTGTGTGGCGACCGTAGAGGGGGTGAGAAAGCGAATCAAACACCGACACGAAGAGATACCTCAACTCATTCTTTAAAGATTTTCCCCGAGAAAAGCAATAAAAAGCGCGCACGTAGTGAAGTATTTCGTGAAAATGATTGAGTTAATTGCTTTTTACAACGAAGGTTCGACTACTTCACAATCGGTGCATGAGGTGCCGAGAGATCAATCTCAGAAATATTCCTATTTTCCGGAAGGGCAATGAGTGCTTTATAGACTTTAACCTTAAAGTCCATGGAATTTTCATCTCCCCAAATCACTGCAAATGTTCTAGGTCTTCCGGTTCGCGAATTATGCAGAATTAACGTGGCAGAATTTTGATTAAGTGCTTCAAGCCCTCGAAGTTCACTTCGAATCTCGCTTGGAAGGGCCACCAATAAAGAAATAGCAAATTTCGCAGCCTCGGGCGTGGATGATTTTAAGACCGGAAGTGTCCGTGATGGTGCAGATTCGAGTGAGAAAATCTTGCCGTTGATGTCGATGAAACGACTGCCTAATGATGCAATAGGTAATCTAGCAGTGATGCGAATCTCCACTTTTCTATTAATCCAATTTCGACTCACTTTTACATTCTCGATCCAATCAATTTTTTGTAATTTCTGCGTAATGACTCTAGGTTCTAACCGCGCAAGCTTTTGACCGCTCACAATTGAAGATTGGACCTTGAGTGCTATTGCGCTCTTTTCATTTGGGGCTCCAAAAACTTTCACATCCTGAACAGTTAATAACGATGACCATCCGAGAACGTAGGCAAGGCAACCGAGAACTATGGCGGCAACAAGAAGACGCAATAGTGACTTGTGAGACCTGCGCTTTCTTCGTGGGGCTATTACTGCGGAAATTTTTTTGCCAACGCTTCCACAATAATTGGAGCTAAGGAACTAACATCGCCAGCGCCTAAAGTGAGAATGACGTCACCTGGTCGCGCATACGCCACAACTGCCTCAGTCGCAGTCAAAAAGTTCGGCTCAAATACTCCGTGGTTCATACGTTTAGTAATTGATTCTGCGCTTACTCCAGCAATAGGTTCTTCACTCGCGCCATACACTTCAAGAACCCAAGCTTGATCAGCAATATCGAGTGCTTCTGCAAATTCCGGAATAAAAGCTTGCGTCCTGGAATATCTATGGGGTTGAAAAACGACAAGCACTCGTCCATCGGTTGCGTAACGTTTAGCTGTCGCGAGAGTTACTCGAATTTCAGTTGGATGGTGCCCATAATCATCTATAACTCTGATTCCTTGCACTTGCCCTTTCAATTCAAACCTGCGTCCAGTACCTCGAAACGTGGCAAGCCCGGCAATCAATTGCGAACTAGGTAAGCCCAGCGCTAATCCCCCGGCAAGGGCAGCGCTTGCGTTGAGTATGTTGTGATGGCCCGGCACTTGCAAATCTAATGTTCCTATAGATTTTCCATTCCACAACGCTCGAGCTTTAGAACCTTGAGGCAATAGCTCTATCGAATCAATCCTCAAATCAGAATCTGCATGCGTCCCATAGGAAATCTTTCGAATGTTTTTGACAGAACTCCCTAAGGCTTGTGAACCCGCGTCATCCGCGCAGTAAACAAGGAATCCGTCAGACGCAATTGTTCCAACAAAAGATTCGAACGCTTCCATCACGGATTCTGGGGTCTTGAAGTAGTCAACATGGTCATGTTCAATGTTTGTTATCACTGCACCGTATGGTTGATATTCGACAAAAGATCCATCGGATTCATCTGCTTCGGCAATAAAAAAATCACCAGTACCTCTATGTGCGTTTGAGCCCGAAGCGCTCAAAGTCCCACCGATTGCAAACGATGGATCTTCGCCACAGCTTTGCACCGCTACCGTCAACATTGATGTCGTAGTGGTCTTACCGTGTGTTCCAGCTACAGCCACTGCCGTTGACTCTGACATCAAAGCACTGAGTGCTTGTGCACGAGAAAGAATTGGGATTTTTAGCTCTCTAGCTCGCTTCATTTCAGGATTTGAGTCAGAAATTGCACTGGAGAAAACGAGGAAATCTGCGCCGTCCGCGTTTTTACTGTCATGGTTACTAGAAACTTTTGCCCCAATGGCTCTCAGCCCAGTAAGAACAGAAGACTCTTTCATATCCGAACCACTTACTTCGATGGAATATGTAGACATAATGCGAGCAAGACCGCTCATTCCAGTTCCACCGATACCGACAAAATGCACTCGTTTTCCAAAAAAATCAGAAAGGGAAATTCTCACATCCCCTCCCTCTTCATGACGCTTTCCATCATGTTCGCAATTTTACGTGCAGCATCCCGATCGTCGACAAGTCCATTGAGTGGAGTGTTCAACGCTTGGATTACAAGCGCAGGCAAGTGAGAAATTAACCAACTTCCTGAAAAGGTTTTCTGTGTCACTATGACAGCGCGCTCTGCGTTCACTAAATTTTGAGCATTGAGCGCTTGCTCACCGTTTCCGAAAGGTAACGGAATGAATAAGGAAAATCGTCCGAGTGCTTCAAGTTCGGAACATGTAATTGCTCCGCTTCGGGAAATCACTAAATCTGCTGCCAAATATGCAGTTGCCATATCGGTGATGTAGGGCGTTGCTCGATAATTACCTGAATTCAACGGGACGACATTCTTGTTTCCTACAGCATGCAGTATCGAAACATTCATGGCTTGCAGCGCGGGTAGCACTGAAGCAATCTCGTTGTTTAACCACATCGAGCCTTGAGATCCTCCGAGAATCAAAATTGACGGTACAGATAAATCCCATCCCATCGATTTTTTTGCTGCTGCGCGTGCGCTGCTCCAATCCGATGAGGCAAGTGTTAAAGCCTCATGGACATCTTGACGTAAAGGAGTCCCCGTAACCGTTGCACGAGAAAATCTAGAAGTTTGGACGGGGCGTGAAACTGCTAAGTTTTCTGTGAAATAAGAACCAAGGCGATTGGCCCAACCTATTTTCGCATTTGCATCGTGAATTACCAATGGAATACGTAACTTTTTAGCTGCCATGTATGCGGATGCCGAAACGTAACCTCCAAAACCTACAACGAGTGATGCTCGATTAACTATGGCTTCTGCTTGTTGCACAGAATTCCACATGCGCAAAGGAAATCGGAATACATGTGAATCTAATCGGCGAGGCATAGGAACTTTAGAAACATTTTCCAGCGCAAAACCAGATTCCGGAACAAGTGAATTCTCTAATCCTTCTGGCGTTCCCATGAATATGCACTCATCCGAAGGGAAACGACGTCTCCACTCTTTAGCAACAGCTAGGGCGGGTTCAATGTGTCCAGCGGTTCCACCTGCGGCAAAAACTATTTTTCTTGGGCTCATGAGCGGCCACTTTTCAGAACTTCACTTATCGCTGGATCTCTTCTCGCTGCACCTAAAACAAAACCTAACGCCAAAATCGTAGCGAAAAGTGACGAACCACCGTAAGAGACGAGGGGCAGTGTTACGCCAACCACGGGAAGAACACTTGTAGCGGAACCAATGTTCATAACCGTTTGGATCAAAATCCAGCAACCAATTCCAGCACACACATAACGTGTCATCGGATCTTGTGCTCGAATAGCAATCTTAAATATGGAATAAATTAACGCAGATAAAAGCAAAAGAACTGCCAAAGTTCCGAGCAATCCCAGTTCTTCCCCGATGACAGAAAAAATAAAATCGGTATGCGCTTCTGCAAGGTTGCCCCATTTTTGCCGACTAGCGCCAAGGCCTACGCCGTAAAGCCCACCACTTGCTAATCCCATAATGCTGTGTGCAGGTTGCCACCCCGCCAATTTGTAATACTCGGGAGAAAATGGCTTAAGCACAGCAAGTAACCGACTCATTCTTTGAGGAACTGTAATGATCATGCCAACAATTGCACTGACCCCGATAATAGAAGTGATTCCCAATAATCGGAGTTTAATTCCTGAAACAAAAAGTAATCCAACTAAAATCGCTCCGAATACCGCTGCAGTCCCTAAATCCCTACCAAGCAAAATCAAGAGCATGATCGCCAAGAACGCTGGCAAAAGAAGTTTTATTACGTTGCCTGAACCCGTCCCTTTGGATTCGTAGCGTGACAACATATATCCAGCCCAAAGTACGAGAAAAAATTTCACAAACTCACTGGGTTGAATAACGACTGGGCCGTAACCAACCCAATTTCGATTTCCACCGACGGAATGTCCAATTCCTGGAATCTGAACAATCATGAGAACCAAAGCGGAACCGATGAGTGAATATCGTGAGATAGAAAGCCACCGCTCTAAAGGTAAGCGAGATGCGACATAACCTACTGGTAATGCCAAAATCAAAAAAACCAACTGACGCGCAACAATCGCAAATGAAGAACCATTCGCTTCCAAGGAATGTATAGAGGAAGCCGAAAGAACCATTACTAGACCCAAACTGGTTAACGAGACAGTACTAACTAGCAAGAGATAATAGGAACTAATCGGTTTAGAAAGAAAATTTTGAGTTCTCACGATTGTCCAACTAACGACCGAACAGCTTGGACAAATTGATCGCCGCGGTCTGCATATGAGATGAATTGATCCATGGATGCGCAGGCAGGGGCTAGCAATACACAATCTCCAGATTTTGCTTCGACTTGTGCAATTTTGACGACTCTCTCCATTAAAGAATCAGTTTGAGTCCCATCCACTCGAATAATCTTAATTTCCGGTCCTTGCTCCATGAGTTCTTTTGCAATCATTTCCCTATCTGTTCCAATCAAGATTGCAACTTTGATGCGGTTTTTCGTTTTTGCTACGAGTTCTGACATATTCGCGCCTTTAGCAAGGCCACCAGCAATCCACACCACTGAAGTTTGCGACATGAGCGATGCCTGCGCCGCATGGGGATTTGTAGCTTTTGAATCATCTATCCAAGTAATTCCGTCACTTTCCAAAACGGTTTCAATTCGATGCCTACCTGGGGAAAAATTTTTAACAGCTGTTCGAATATCGTCATGTGAGACTCCCGCACTGAGCGCTAATCCAGCGGCAGCAAAAGTATTGGAAACGCTATGTGGAGCGCTTGGAGATACATCTAAAAGTTCGGCGATAACACTTGCTTCTTCTGCATCTGCTACAAATGCTCTATCAATCAACAGATTCTCCACTAAACCTAACTCGCCGGGTTTTGGAGAATTCAAAGTGAAATATGTTTTCTTCCCGTGCCAAGACTGTGTGGCAACGACCAATCCCCCGTCATCAGCGTTCACAATAGCCTCATCAGCACGATCCAATATTTTTAATTTAGCAGACATATAATTCTTAAAGTTTCCGTGCCAGTCCGTATGGTCATCTGCGACATTGAGAATTGCAACTGAATGGAAATGTGGCGTTTGGCTCCATTCCAATTGGAACGACGAAAGTTCAACAACTAACCAATCGAAAGAAAGCCCACTACACACTGCCTCAATGACGGTATCTCCAACATTGCCGCACGCGGTCACCTTTAAGCCACCAGCTTTGAGCATGGCCGATGCCAATTCAACTGTTGTAGTTTTTCCATTCGTTCCAGTGATTCCAATCCATTTTTGAGAAGGACGGATCTCACATTTCAAATCCCACGCTAGATCTACTTCACTCATTAATCGGAGACCTTTTTTGCGCATTTTTTCAAGAAACGGATGATCGATTCGCCAACCAGGAGATACAACGGCAAAGCTCCATTGTTGAGTGAGCGCTTCGTCTGTAGAAATGGAGTCACCCGCACTCGAAGACAGATTTTCATCAGTGACAGTCACGGCCGCACCAAACTTCTCTAATTCTCTAGCGACAGCTTTTCCTGTAACTCCAGCACCAATGACAAGTACTTTCGAGCCAAGAAGTTCGCTTATTTTCACAATTATTTCGCCACCCATTGTGCATAGAACAATCCAAGACCAACGGCCACAGACAGCCCAGCAATTATCCAAAATCGCAAAACAATTGTAACTTCACCCCAGCCAAGCAATTCAAAATGGTGTTGCAATGGGGCCATTTTGAATACGCGCTTGCCACCTGACATTTTGAAATATAGACGTTGGATGATTACTGACAATGTGATGATGACAAATAGTCCCCCAAGTGGGACCAACAATAGTTCTGTTCGTAAAGTTGCTGCTAGGCCTGCAAGTGCACCGCCCAATGCAAGCGATCCTGTATCTCCCATAAAAATCTTTGCCGGTGATGCGTTCCACCAAAGGAATCCCGTACAAGAACCAGCAAATGCTGCAGCAAGTACTGCTAGATCAAGTGGATCTCGCACTGCGTAACAATTGAGGCCTGGGGCAACTGCGCATCCTTGGCCAAACTCCCATACGCCAATCAAAATAAATGCCAAAAAAGTCATGACTGAAGCACCAGTTGCTAATCCGTCTAGACCGTCCGTGAGATTAACTGCGTTACTCGTTCCAATAACCATAAACACTATCCAGAGGACAACCACTACTGCGCCAAGTTTGAGTGAAGTATCTCGGACTGTAGAAAGATAAAGTGAAACTGGCGTATATCCATCATGATCTGTAAATCGAATCCCCATGACAGCAAAACCTGCTGCGAGTACACCTTGGCCTAAGATTTTTTGTATGCCAGTAAGACCCAATGATTGTTGCCGTGAAACTTTTAGCCAATCGTCTAAAAATCCAACAAATCCAAGTGAGCAAACTAGGCCGATTACTAAAATAGCTGATGCGCTTACATCTACGCGCGTCAAGGCATGAGAGAGAAAATACCCACATACGACTGCAAAAATTATAACTAACCCACCCATCGTGGGCGTTCCTCTTTTTGTGTGGTGACTCTTCGGTCCATCATCGCGAATTATTTGTCCATAACCGCGCTTTGCGAGGAATCGAATAAGGATTGGAGTTCCGAATAGGCTGACGAAAAGTGCCACGCCCCCTGCGAGAAGGATTTCTCTCATGCTTCATCCCCTAACTTTTCACTCCACAATTGTTCTACGCTTTTAACGAGTTCTTCGAATTTTTCGGCTCTTGAAGCTTTGAAGAGAAGCACGTCGCCTTCCTGAATGTGTTGAACAAATTCTTGAGCCTGTAGCTGGTCTGAGCATAGGTGCACGCGCATTGCAGATTCAGGCATGACATCCGCTCCATATTCATGTGCTCCGACCGCGACTAGATGATCAATACCGAGTGATTGGGCAAGAGTTCCAATGTTTGCATGATCTCTCGCTGATTCTTCCCCGAGTTCGTGCATTTTCCCCAAGAATGCCCATGATTGACCACCGCGCTCTTGCGCAAAAAGAGCAAGCGAGCGAAGTGCCGCTGCTGTGGAATCTGGATTTGCGTTATAGGCATCATTAATGAGAAGTACACCGTCTAGTTCATGAAGTTCCATTCTCCACTTACTCACCACGTCTGCAGTGGAAAGGCCAACAGCAATAACGTCTAAAGGAATTTCCAAAGCGGTTGCCACAGAAGCAACCGCTAGCGCGTTAGAGATTTGGTGCGTTCCAATTAATCTCAATCCCACTGCAGATCTTCCTTGGGGTGTCACCAAGTCAAAATGTGCACGTCCTTCTCGAATATCAACATCAGTTGCTCGAACATCAGCGTCATGTGTTTCACCGAATGTCAGCGTTCTTAAAGTACGTCCTTTTGCCATCAAAGGGGTGTATTCATCATAAAGTCCCAGTATTGCAGTCCCAGTTTCGGGTAGGGAGTTTATTAACTCTGCTTTCGTTTTAGCGATAATTTCTCGTGAACCGAACTCCCCAACATGTGCGTTTCCAACTTTCAAAACTACTCCAATATCTGGAGAAGCAATTTCACAAAGTTGAGCGATATCTCCTTTATGGCGTGCGCCCATTTCCAAAACACAATAACGAGTCTGGGGCGTGCAACGGAGAAGGGTTAAAGGAACGCCAAGTTCATTATTGAAAGAACCTTCTGCCGATACGGTTTGGCCATTCATGCTAAGAACCCAGGAGAGTAAGTCTTTCGAGGTGGTTTTCCCTTGTGAGCCAGTAATTCCAATAACCGTCAAATGAGGAAGCGCTTGACGGACATGTTGAGCAAGTTTTCCGATTGCAATTCGAACGTCAGACACAACCACACAAGGTCCATCTATCAACTGTGATGCTAAAACTAAATTAGCTCCCTTAGACAGTGCATCTTTAGCAAAATCATGTCCGTCTCTAATGTCGCCTTTGAGCGCAATGAAAAGAGATCCTTGAGTTGCAAGTCGTGAATCAAATACCGCAGGTTCAGTAATACGTATCGCGGGGTCGCCATGTAGCGTTCCCTCAACGATTGTGGAAATCTCTCCGGCAGTAAGGTCAATCATGCTTTCCCCTCAATCGCTGAGGCGAGGATTAAGCGATCATCAAATGGGAGCACAACTCCAGAAATTTCTTGTCCAGTTTCGTGGCCTTTCCCCATGACAACTACGACATCACCGCCCGACGCAAAATCAATTGCCTGAGAAATAGCGCCACGCCTATCTGAAATTACTGTATGCGGCGGAGCAATCTTCAAGCTTCCAACCATCTGAAGCAAGATTGTTTCAGGATTTTCCGAACGAGGATTATCGCTCGTGAATATCGCGATATCGCTCCCCTCTACAAGCGCCTTACCCATAAGAGGGCGCTTGGACGGGTCTCTATCTCCGCCACAGCCAAGTACGCCAATTACTTTTCCTTGAGTCATGGCACGACAAGTTTCCAATACTCGACTCACTGCATCCGGCGTATGTGCATAATCCACAAAAGTTAAAAAGTTCTGCCCCACGTCAATTCTTTCAAGACGGCCTTGCGCACCTGTCAATTGTGAAAGCAAGCTCGATATTTCAACTGGATTAACTCCGCTCTGGATCGCAATCGCGATAGCCATGAGCGCATTATCCAAATTGTAATCACCATGAAGTGGAAGAGTTCCTTCAATAAGAATTCCACCGATGCCTCGAATCGAAACATCTGTTCCACTCTTTGTAGCCACAATTGATTCGTAATGCCAGTCAGCAGAAGTAGCGTCACGGGACACACTAAGAAAAGGAATATCAATCTCGTTTGCAAGCCGAGCTCCATATTCGGAATCGATATTGATGACTGCCAGATCAGCAAATTCAAAAGAGAAGAGTTTCTTCTTTGCTAAGTAATAAGTTTCCATATCCCCGTGAAAATCTAAATGATCCTGCGTCAGATTTGTAAAGCCAACGATATTAAAATGACTTCCCTGAATTCGATCCAATGACAGCGCATGACTAGACACTTCCATAGCCACATTTCTTAAATGTCTCTCCCTCATCACAGCTATAAGGGACTGGATTTCGCAACTTTCCGGTGTGGTCCTAGTACTGGAAAGTGCTTCATCGCCGATTCGAGTACCGACTGTACCGATGAGTCCACTTTCGCTGCCAGAGTTCATCCAAATTTGATGGAGCAAAGTAGTAGTGGTTGTTTTGCCGTTTGTTCCGGTAATACCTACGCTATAGATATCGCGCATAGGCTCTGAGTAAAACCAAGCACTTAAATCTCCCGCCGCTTTGCGCGGATTATTCACAACAATCGTTGGTAGTTCAGTACTCAATTTGGCGCCTTCAAGATCTGTAATGACAGCTAAGGCACCTTTTTTCATGGCAACTTTTGTGAAAGAAGCACCATGAACCTTTGCGCCAGGATAAGCAAGAAAAATATCTCCAGGTTCAACCAGTGAACTGTTATTTGATACTCCTGTTATGTGGAGATCTTTTTCTGGGGAGGTTGTTCCCAAAAGTGAGGCAATAGCTGACAACGACCGTGAAGTTGTCAGAAGTGGACGTTCCATTAGTGAGTGCCTTTATTAACTACCGTCAATGCAACTTGCTTTTCATTAAGTGGATAGGGAGTCAATTGTGTTGTTGTTGGTGAAATATGTTTTGAAGCAAGCACGAAGGACATGACTTTCTTAAATACAGGAGCACCAAGAGTTCCACCCCAGTGAATACCTTGAGGTCCTTGGATAGTCACGCTCACAACATATCGAGGTGCATCAGCTGGAGCGAAACCAATAAAGGAAGCGGTATAGCCGCTATAGCAATTGCAGGCATCGTTGTGCCGCATTGCAGTGCCAGTCTTGCCTGCAACGCGATAGCCAGCAATTGCAGCCTGTGGAGCAGTTCCTTTTGCCGAAACAACACTTTCCATCATGGCTCGCATAATTTTTGCAGTTTCTGGACTGACTACTTTCACGCTTTCACGAGTTGCAGATGGAGTGAAATGCCCGCTTGCATCACTTGTGCCCGCAACAACTGTTGGAGAAACGCGAATTCCATTGTTGGCAATTGTTGCAAAAACACTCGTGGCCTGCATCGCTGTTAATGAATACCCTTGTCCAAACGCCACGGTTGGTGCGGTAGTTCCCGACCAATCCTTTAGCGAAGGCAATAAACCAGCAGATTCTCCTGGCAATCCTGAACCCGTACTGCTCCCAATTCCAAATGACCGTAGGTAGTTATACAACGTGCTGTGGGACATCTGCGCGCCAATTTGAATTGTGCCGGTGTTACTAGAAACTGCCAAAATTCCGGTAGTAGTTAAACGCTCAGTGGCATGCTTTTCGTGATCACGGAAGACCGCATCCGAAACTTTATAAGCATAAGGAACAGTAAACACTGAAGTTGGCGTCACTTTTCTTTCTTCTATTGCAGCTGCCAATGTCATTACTTTGCCGGTAGAACCTGGCTCATACACATCTTGTACAGATGGATTTCTCATTGCTACTAATGACACACTCTTCGTGTTATTAGGATCAAAAGTTGGCGCAGTCGCATGCGCCAATATCTGTCCAGTTTTCGGATCCATCACTATGACAGTTCCGCTCAATGCATGAGCCGATTTAACGGCTTGCAAGATTGCTTGAGATGCAACCCATTGCACATCTCTATCAATAGTCAACCTGACAGTAGTTCCAGACTTAGCGGTGATTAATTCCTCTTGCGAACCAGGTATTTGCGCACCGTATCCGTTGGCATACATATATTTGCCTGCAGTTCCAGAAATTTTTGAATTCAAACTTGATTCGAGTCCATTTGCGCCTACGCCCTGATCATTTACAAAACCGACCAAGGATGCGATAAGAGACCCTGAAGGATACTCCCTTGTGTAAACACGTTCCCCGAAAAAACCAAAGATTTTCTTATCGAGATGGTTCTTATCCAGGGAAGCGTTATACCGATCAAAAGCGCTATTGAGCGAAATCCATGTTGCAGGTTTTACATTTCTAGCTATGCGCCACCACAATCGCTCGCCCGTAATTTCGCGTTGGAGATCGATGACAGACATCCCCAATATTGGCGCTGCTATCTTTGCAGCTTGCATTGGGTCCTTAATAAGGCTCTGATTAACTACAACATCAATGGCCGCAACGCTTCGGGCAAATTCAACGCCATTAACATCGGTGATGCTCCCGCGCGAGGCTGGAGCTATGGTCGTGCGCGACATTTCACTCGATGCACGAAGGGCATATGACTGGGCTTGGACTGCTTGGATATCAACCAATCTCAACCCAAATAACATCAGTACAACAAGTGCAATTGCGGTAAGAACCCGCAACCTCTGATGCGAGAGTGAGAAGTTTCCCATTCTTAGCCCTTCTTCTCAATAGAGTCGGCTATTGTTAAAAAGTTTGGGTTGACAGCAGAAACCATTCCAAGTGCGTGAGCCGCGGAAGCTAATCTCTCAGGAGATGAAACATGAGCGATGGCGCGATTTGTAGCCTCGCGTTGATCACTCTGAGTTGTTGCCTGCGATTGGAGATGGCGAAGTTCGAAAGCATCCTGCCCGGAAAGAGTATTGATAATTAGTAAGGCCAATAGACCAAGAACTCCGACTGCAGAGACAAATGCAACGAAATAACCTTGCCCAACTTTTTGCCCTGGCGCTACATCTGGTGCAATTGATAAGGCAATTCTTGCAGCCTTTTGAACGACTTTCTTCCTCGTTGTAGAAAATGGAGGAACTAAAGTAGTTATTGCCATTATGCAGCCACTCTTTCTATTGCACGTAGCCGCACGGATTGCGCTCTGGAATTTTGTTCGATTTCAAACGCGGTGGGTAATTCACTATTTTTAATGACGAAGGAAAACTTCGCAGCAAACTGCGGGAGTTCAACAGGCAAATCTCGCGGGGTTAAGGAGGTACAAGCCTTTACGAATACTCCTTTAACAATGCGATCTTCGAGTGACTGGAAGGACATGACAACTATTCGTCCTCCGACAGCCAGTGCTTCAAGTGAGTCTGGGATTGCCCTACTCAATGCACCGAGTTCGTCATTAACTGCGATCCGCAAGGCTTGGAATGTGCGCTTGGCAGGATTGCCGCCAGTTCGCCTCGTTGCAGCAGGAATATTTTCCTTTACAAGATCAGCTAGAAACGTTGTGGAGTTCAGCGGGGCTTCTTCACGAGCGCGAATAATTGCATCCACAATTCTTGGGGCAAAGCGCTCTTCACCGAAATTGCGAAGTATCGAGATGAGTTCTTCACGGCTCGAATGATTAACTAGATCCGAAGCAGAACGCCCGCTACTTCGATCCATACGCATATCTAGCGGAGCATCTTGCGAATAAGAGAACCCGCGCTGATTTTCATCAATTTGCATGGATGAGACGCCTAGGTCAAAGAGTATTCCGTTAACTTTACTAAAACCATGTTCGGAAATAATTGAAAGAAGTTGATCATAAACAGCATGAACTGGAATAAATCGCTGACCGAAACGAGCAAGACGCTTACTCGCATATGAAATCGCTTCAGGATCTCTATCAATGCCAATGACAACAACATTTGTAAATTTCGTAAGAATTGCCTCAGTGTGTCCACCCATTCCCAAGGTGGCGTCAATAATTACTGGAGTGTCTGCAGATTCAATTGAGGGTGTGAGAAGAGCAAGACAGCGATCGAGCATTACTGAAATATGTTTTTCTGCAATTCGTTCATCTGTTGTTTCAGTCATCTTCTCCCCCTTCCTTAGTAGTTCACTTCGTTCCTTGCTCGTACTTTCCTTATCTATCTCCTCTGGTCACCGCCGGCCGACGGAACTTTGAGTAGCGGCGCCGGGGAAGTGGCGCCGCTTCGTTAGGTCGGCGGTGGCCACAAGAGATAGCCACAAATATTTAGTTGTGTTGAGCTTTAGAACAAACCTGGGAAAACCTCCTCGGAAACTTCAGCAAAACCTTTCTCGCGATCAGCGAGATATTCGTTCCACGAAGTTGCATCCCAAATTTCAACGCGAGTGTTTGCACCAATGACGACGCAATCTTTTTCTAACGCTGCATAAGTACGAAGACTTTGCGGAATTGTGATTCGTCCTTGACGATCAGGAATTTCATCGTGTGCGCCTGCATACATAACGCGCATGTAATCGCGAGCGCCTTTAGCAGTGACTGGCGCTTGTTTTAGCGATTGTGTAATTGATGCAAATTCACTTGCAGGAAAAACGTAAAGACATCTTTCTTGACCTTTAGTAATTACTAAACCTGGTGAAAGTTCTTCGCGAAATTTTGCGGGAAGTATGAGTCGGCCTTTTTCATCAAGGCGAGGTTCGTGGGTGCCAAGAAACATTGTGCTGGCCCCCTTCCCCAGGTTCCAGAGTGATAATTCCCCACTTTACTCCATTTCTCCCCCTTTTCAACCACCTTTCCCCCTTTTTCCCCCTTTCAGCCCCCATTTCTCCCCACCGTTCTGAGCCTGATTTTGGGCAGAAAAAAAGACCCTTTCGTGTACGAAGGGCCTCAGGTGCGGAGTGAAAAGTTAGGTTTTAGCGATCGAAGTTGCGACGCTCCCAGCGATCTTCTAAGCGTGAGCCAAATTTAGGCTTACGCGCCTTTTTAGGTGCGCGGAGGGTGCTCATCCCTGAAAATCCACTAATGACCATCATCAAACCGGTCAACGAAATAATGAAACCCACGATACTGAGGGCCGGCGTTTGAGCAATCAACCCTGCGAAAAGCGTGACAAGGCCACCCAGAACAAGGGCAAGTCCGGTCAAGATTCGAGGGCGACCTGGGTAGAGACGAGTGCCTGTTAAAGCAGAGACTAATCGAGGGTCATCGGCCGATAAGGCTTGCTCCATCTCGGCCAAGAGAGCTCGCTCGTGATCAGATAATGGCACCGTAACTCCCTTTCTCGAATGCGGATCGTACTTTCACCGCTATGGATAACACAATAGAACATGCGAAGGCTTATTGCATACCTAAAAAACGCCGAGAATTCTCACTCTTCAGGCTCAATAAGGCGTCCTGGCCTCACACTCCCTGAGCCAAACCGCGCCTGCGCCTTGTCTACAGCAGTATCCGCCTCGCGCCAACCCTTTTCGCGCGCCCCCAACTCAAGTTGAATGGGAGCGTCTTCCGAAAAGTTTTCTAAATTCACTCCGACTAAACGTAATCGAGCGCCATCTATTTTTAACGCCGTGAATAGAGTCTTCACTACCTCGTAAATATCGTGAGTACTGTCAATCGCTAGTGGCAAAGTCTTACTCCTACTCACAGTTGTGAAATCTGCAAAGCGAATTTTTATGCTGATGGTTTTAGCGAAGTACTCCTTTTCGCGCAAACGTGAAGCCACTTTTTCCGTCATGCGTAATAACTCTTGCAAAAGTACTTCTGGGTCATCAATATCGCGATCAAATGTAACTGCCGAACTTATGCTCTTATCGGGATCATCGGTGACGACTTCGCGATAATCACGTGCCCACGCTAATTCGTAGAGTGAACTACCTGCAGCTTCTCCAAGTGCACGTATCAATGTTGCGCGCGGAGTGTTAGCAATATCGGCCACAGTGAAGAGCCCAAGGCGCTCTAACTCTTCTTGAGTCCTAGGGCCGACTCCCCAAATTGCAGATACTGGCAATGGATGTAAGAAACCCAAAATGCGATCGTCGGGAATTTCTAAAATTCCATTTGGTTTACATCGGCCCGATGCAAGTTTTGCAATAAATTTTGATGAAGCAATTCCGACCGAACATGTAATTCCTTCTTGGGCTTCTACTTGCGCTCTTATCGCTTCTGCAATTGTGCGACCAGAACCAAGTAAGCGCTGAGAGCCAGTCACATCAAGAAATGCTTCGTCTAGGGAAAGTGGCTCAACTAGTGGCGTGTACTGGTGAAATATCTCCATGATATTTCCTGAAACCTCGCTATAGCGGGCCATATCTGGCGCAACAAAAACAGCATGAGGTGCAAGTCGCTTTGCTTTGCTCACAGGCATCGCAGCATGAATTCCAAAGGTGCGTGCTAAATAATTTGCCGAACTGACTACAGATCGAACGCCAGCGCCAATCACTACCGCTTTACCTTTTAACGTTGGGTCATCGTGTTCTGCAACGGATGCAAAGAAGGCATCCATATCGACATGAAGAATCGTTGACACGCTCACGTTACGAGCGTACTTCTACTTGCAGACCATTTTTCGTAAGCGGAGGGTAAGTCCCATGCACCTGTCGCCCGAAGAGAAACTCCGCGTGGTCCAGTGCGGCGCACATGCCCTCTGGCTAGAAATAGCGATGAGTTAAAAAGCACCCCTGCATATTCCTTCTGCACGTCAGTAAAAAAAGTTAAATCGTTGCAGCCATATCCATCATCGATAGTAAGGAAAAGGACGCGTTTGCCTGAACGCACTGGTGGAGTTTGTAGCGCAACTTTTACTCCTGCAACCAATATCGATGTGTTAGAACGTTGGCTAAGAAGATCAGATGACTTAACTGCACCGATCTCGTTCAGGAAGGTGGCATAGAACTCAAGCATGTGGTGCGAGACCTCCATACCTAAATATTTGACCTCGTTGCGAACACGTTCATAATCACGCAAATCAGGAAGCCCGCTAGGAATAAGAGTCGGTGGCGCAAAACCGAAATGCATTTGTGCACCACCTGGCGATCGGTCTGGAGAGCGATGTAGATCGCTGAGATGTAAGAGTAAATCACGACGATTAGTTTTCTTATCTGAACTTCCTATTTCATGCAGAACATCAAAGGCCCCAATGAGTACAAGTTTTTCTGTAGTTGGGAAAGATGCACCCGACCGCAAATAAAAATCTGCTAAATCTGCATAGGGCTGACCAGTAATAATTGAATCGACTTCTCCCCCACTGATTCCTGCTACGTCAGCAAAAGAGATACGGATTGCGTATCCCCGAGCATCTGGTGAGACAAGTACTTGCCCTGTACTTTTTGTATCAATAAGTGCAACAGGAATTCGTGCGCTCTGCGCGTCCACTCGTTCGACCCGATATGAGGCAGCTGATGCGTTGACATCAAGACCTAAAATCGTGACCCCCATTTGCCTGGCATCATCAAGAATTAAACGTTTGGGGTACATCCCGGGATCGTGTGTAAGAACGCCAGCTACAAAAGCTGCTGGGTGATGCGCCTTAAGCCAAGCAGATTGATAAGTAGGTAGTGCAAAAGCTGCAGCGTGTGCTTTACAAAATCCAAAGGATGCAAAAGCCCGTAAAACATCCCAAATCTGACTGACTACAGCTTGGTCATAACCACGAGCTAGAGCAGATGGATAAAACCAATCACAAATCTCTTGCTGGTTTTCAGGGTCGCCTAGTGCTCGACGTTTTTCATCAGCTTCTGCCAAAGAAACACCCGTCATGATGGAAATAATTTTCATTACCTGCTCATGAAAAACAACAACGCCTTGGGTTTCGTGCAAAGTTTCGTAGAGATCTGGATGAATGATTTGAGCACTACTCCATCCATGCCTGGCAGAAAGAAAAGGCCTAATCATGTCGGACTTAACTGGGCCTGGGCGAAAGAGTGAAATATCGACGATGAGATCTGCAAATGTCTGCGGAGCTAACTTTCCAACAAGCTCACGTTGTCCGGGACTTTCTACTTGAAAGATTCCTACGGTGCGGGTTGATTTGATGAGGTCAAAAGTTGCTCCATCGTCTAGCGCAACCGCATCGATGTCGATGACTTTGTTTTCAGTACGCTCTATTTCAGAAACTGCATAAGCAATAGTGGATTGCATTCGAACACCCAAAATATCGAGCTTAAGTAAACCAACAGCTTCTACATCATCTTTATCAAATTCAACCATCGGGTAACCGCTGGCGTTTACTTGAAGGGGTACTCGGTCGAGGAATCCTGCATCTGATAAAACAATGGCGCAAGGATGCATCGCAAGATGCCGAGGTAGTCCATCTAACCGTTCTGCCATAGCCAGAGTCATGGCGGTAAGAGGCGATGAAAGGTTAAGGCCTTGTAATTCAGGAAGGTTAGCTAGCGCTTTCGAAATATGGCGCGCACGAACATGGGGCAATGATTTTGCAATCAAATCAATTTCCATTCCGGACATACCCAATGCTGCCCCTGTATCGCGAATAGCATGACGTGCACGGTATGTATCAACCATTGCAACTGTGGCACATCGTGAAAGATTGCCAGGAGTGCTCCACTTGGGATCCCCATAACGTTTAAAAACTAAGTCATATATTTCAAGCCGTCTGGCAGATTCGACATCAATATCAATATCGGGAAGAGCTCTTCGCAAAGGCGAACAGAAACGCTCCATCAATAAGCCATGACGCAACGGATCCACACCAGAAATTCCTAGAAGATGGCAAATGAGCGACCCTGCACCACTTCCCCTCGCTGCAACTCTGATACCTGCACCACGAGCCATGTCGGAAATATCTGCAACTGTAAGAAAATATGATTCGTATCCCAACGTTGCAACAGTTGCTAACTCTTCATCTAAACGCTTATGTGCTTTTGTAATAGTTGCGCCATCGTTATAGCGCCAATTCATACCTGCTTCAGAGCGCTGTCGTAGCAAAGACTGCATATGCTTTTGTGAACTTGCTCCAACTACCGATGGCTCAGGTAAATGGATTCCTCCTAGCCCGATGTCACGGGTGGGAGAAAGAACTGCCCGCTCAGCCCACTCGCGAGTTGTCCTAAGAAGGTGTTGCGCATTGCGCTCCCCTGCAGCTCGTGCGATCTCTTGGGCTACTGCAAACATCTCATGACTTGATTTCAGGAAAGCTTCTGCATTCTTGCGTTCAATATGGCGCACATGTAGCGGAGTAAGTTGGCGTGCAGAATCTAATATGTCAGCAATAGGTCCATCTTCTCGATCAAGCATTCGGACAGCATTTGTAATAACTGCATCAATGCCATTGTCTCGAGCAAAAGCTAGTGAACGCCCTGCATGAGTAGTAGAACGCGGGCCATCTCCTGCGATTAAGTGTGAAACGCATTCAATTGCGTTGGATGAAAAATATTCTCGAATCTGCGCAAAAGATGCTCGAGCTATATCTGGGCGTTGTCTGGCAAGTGCAATACCTACTGGTGATTCAGGGCCATGTAGCGCTAAAAGATTTGTGCTGTACTGACTAAATCGATTGAGAAAATCTAGAGTAAGAATCGGTGTCGTACTTCTTTGCAACACCCCATTACCGTGATGTGAACTTTGCCCAAATATCTGATGTGAGGGCTGATACGTATGTAACGAACTTACTAAGCGACAGAGTGAACTCCAGCCCCCATCCCCATGTGCTAACAAAGTAATGCGCGGTAAGTTTTTTGCCTCTTGCGTAGATGACTTACTTTCTACATCGATAGCAAGGTTGATCCCAATAATCGGTGCAACACCGTAATCAACACAACTTTGAGCAAAACGTATTGCGCCAGCTAGACCATCGCGATCAGTAAGAGCGAGCGCTGGCATATGGTCTTGGGTTGCGCGAGCAACAAGATCACGCGGTTGTGTGGTTCCATATTTAAATGAATACGCACTATGGGTACGCAAATGAATAAAAGTTTCCACAAAAGTTGAGGCCATTAGATAGAGGTGATGCGCCAATTACCCGTAACTTCATCACGTTCGAGTTCGAAAGTTGTGAGCGCGCCAATTGGCGCAGCTTCTACTCGCCAGAGTGCGCGAGCGCGATCGTCGGGTCTGTACATGCCATCGCTAATGCGGTTCCACCAACCCCCGGCTTCGCACCATCTAGATAAAACGCTATGGATGCGAAAGCGCTTGCCCGCGAAGGTGAACTCCACCGGGGTCGCGCCATCTGCCAAGACCTCTGGCTCCGGGGCTTTGTTTTCGAACATATGTTCGAAAAATAGCGCCTACCTCCGACAAGGGCAAGTGGGCTTACCTGACCCTTCGTTAAGCGTGTCGGGAGGCCAATATAGTTGAACTTTCAACTATATGCGCTAGCCTGTTCCAGTCAGTACCCACCACTTAAGGAGCTCCATGGACGCAGTATTAGCAATCGGGCGAATTCTCTTCGCACTCATTTTTATCTCATCTGGAATTAACCACTTCACAAAGCTTGAAGCAATGACTGGTTATGCCAAATACAAGAAAGTCCCTGCAGCAAAGTTGGCGGTACTGGTTAGCGGAGTCATGCTCCTTCTCGGTGGCGTATATGTAGCACTTGGAATTTATGCAGACTTAGGCGCTCTCATATTGGCGATCTTCCTTATTCCTACAGCTCTTATGATGCATACATTCTGGAAAGAAACTGATCCAACAGCGAAAATGAACGAAAGTATCGCCTTCTTTAAAGACTTAGCACTTGCAGGCGCAGCGCTCATTCTCTTTGCAATGATCGGAAGCGGCGCAAACTTTGGTTGGCACATCACCTCTGCATTCTTTAGCTTCTAGACACTTAAACGAAGTTAAGAAGCCCGTAGCGCGAAAGCGTTGCGGGCTTCTGTCATGATCGGGCAATGGAAATCTTGGGGGCTCTCCTAGCCGGTGCTTTTATTGGCTCCGTTTTAGGGTTTGTTGGTGCAGGCGGGGCAATGCTCTCGGTGCCGATTCTCATTTACTTCTTTGACTTCACGCCGCACCATGCATCGACGGCTGCGCTGGCAATTGTTTTTGCATCTGCCACTTCTGGCGTTATACCGAAATTTAGAAAGCGAGAAGTACTTCTTCGCGAGGGCTTAACAATTTGGCTGCTCGGCATGGTTGCAAACATTGGTGGTTCATGGATCTCTCGCTTCATCAGCGACAGCGCCCTCTTGTTTGGATTTTCTCTCGTCTTGATTGGCGCCGCAACATCTATGTGGCTCAGGCCTCCACAGCAAGAAGAGGAAAAGAAAGTCCCGCTCCTTCTACTGATTTTGTTCTCTCTCGCCATCGGTCTTATGACGGGACTATTCGGTGTCGGAGGTGGGTTCTTAGCTATTCCGATACTGGTTAAATTCTTTAAAACACCTCTCGCTAAAGCCACTGGCACATCACTTCTGATCATCTCTCTTAATTGCTTAACGGCTTTCCTAGCCCATGCCAGTTCCTGGAGTGGAATTTCATGGCATGTGCCAATTTTCATAGCACTTGCAGCAGTAACCATTTCTGCGCTGGCATCTCACTTCAGCGCAAAAATTGCACCCTTGGTTTTGCGGCGCTCGTTTTCCATCGTGCTCTTTTCGATTGCCGCATTTACACTTATTCATACATTTCTTTTGAATAATTCGTAGTTCAAAGGCAGGATTAGTACATGCCATCTGACCACCCAGCCGTAGAAAGAGTTCGGCAGCAA
>CAFBOP010000005.1_pt1 | contig 42869 bp, 41 predicted proteins | sample 7269491 | NCBI WGS metagenome assembly CAFBOP01 (sample SAMEA6814122, study PRJEB35770) | uncultured Actinomycetes bacterium | biome: Freshwater; feature: Freshwater reservoir; material: water | place: Czech Republic | collected 2017-07-26 | depth 30m m
CTTCGCATACTGCGCTCCGCCACCAGGTATCGATCCTGGACCCTGGGCTTCAAAGGCCCATGTGCTAGCCACTACACAATGGCGGAACCTGTATTCTCCCGTATCACAGCAGTGCTTTCGACCAGAAATAGCCAAACCTTTACCGGTCTTGGGGATATTTTGGCTCAAGAATGCGTGCGAACGCCTCAATTATCCGGCCATAAGCCCTCGTGGAAGGTCAGAATATATGCGCGATGAAGTGGATCGTCTTGTCTCGGCATGGAAACGAGAACGCCCTGACTTAGATTTTTCACCACTTGAGGTTCTGAGTCGTATCACTCGCATCGCTCGACATTTAGATATTGCACGGCGTAATGCATTCGGAGACCTTGAAGCATGGGGATTTGATGTGCTTGCATCGCTCAGAAGATCGGGCGAACCGTATCAACTTTCTCCCGGGCAATTAATGCAAGAAACTCTTGTAACAAGTGGCACGATGACAAATCGATTAGATCGATTGGAAGAGCGTGGATTAATAACTCGACAATCAGATCCCAACGATGGCCGCGGAAGTTTGGTTACGTTGACCAAGGCAGGAATGCGTGCGGTCGACAGCGCTATGGAAGATTTACTTCAGCGCGAGCGAGATTTTTTGATTTCGTTAACAAAAGCAGAACGAACAGAACTTGCTGCCATGCTCAGTGGAATTGCTGGTCCTTTTGATTTAGAAGGAGAATAATTCTTTATCGAACGTCAATGACTTTTGCGCCGTGAACTGGTCCTGTTGCTCGTGTAACACTTCCAACTACACCACTTGATGTAAGAGCAACTGTCAGATCTAGTGCATGTTCTTCATCGGCTACAAGAAATGCAACTGTTGGTCCTGAACCAGAAACTATCGATCCTAACGCTCCATACTCATTGCCTACATCTAAAATGAGACGAAGGGCTGGGCGCAGTGAAATCGCAGCCGAACCCAAATCATTTATTAAATTTTTTCCAACTTGAATACTATCTGCGCCAAGGAGCGCTTGTAAGAGTTGATCATTTGCTTGCGGGTTCGCAATTTCTAATTCAGCACGCAATCGATCGCACTCCGCGTAAACAGCAGGTGTAGAAAGCCCTGACGTTGAAAGTGCTAATACCCAGTGATAAGTACCGCGAGAAAGAGCAGATGTAACGTCATCGCCTCTGCCACGGCCTACAGCAGTGCCGCCTGTAAGCATGAAAGGCACGTCACTACCTAGTTTTTTTGCAATTGTGTGCATATCTTCTCGAGTCATTCCCAAACAGTAGAGAGCATCTAAGGCCAATATTGTTCCTGCCGCATCGGCGCTTCCGCCCGCCATTCCGCCAGCTACAGGAATATTTTTCTTTATCTCTATCTGTAAATCCCCCGGTAAATCATATTTTTTGACCATTAATTGCGCGGCTTTGGCAGAAAGATTATTTGCATCAACTGGAACCCCATGTGTGTGGTCGCCAGATACTGTAATAACAATTCCAGTTCCCTGTAATCCTTGTGACATTGTTATTTCATCAAAAAGAGAAATTGCTTGAAACACCGTAACGATTGTATGAAAACCATCTTCTTCCTTGGGACCCACGGATAACTGCAAATTAACTTTGCCGGGTACGCGAACAACTACCGTTGTTGGAGCGAAGGAACTCATGTCAAAACCCTATTCCCATTTCATGTTTTGCTCTCGCGATAGCGCAAAATCCTTCAACTTCCAACGCTTCGCCACGCAAAGTGGGATCTATCCCAGCTTTCATTAAAACTGCTTCAGCAATTGCGGAACTACCAAGCCAAGAACCAAGAGCAGACCTCAACATCTTTCGACGTTGCGCAAAAGCAGCATCAACTGCCGAGAAAACTGTGAGACGTAGTTGTTCATCCCCTGGTGTTGCGCGTCTTGTAAATCTTACGAGTTTGGAATCAACGTTTGGGGCTGGCCAAAATACAGAACGCCCGACAGTGCCCACATTAACCATCTGTGACCACCATGCAGCTTTTACACTCGGTATTCCGTAATCTTTTGTACCAGGTTTTGCAGCTAATCGATCTGCAACTTCTGCTTGAACCATGACAACTCCGGAATTGAGAGTTGGGAATTTCTCAAGGTATCTCAACAAAACCGGTACTGAAACGTTATATGGCAAATTAGCGACAAGGACGGTAGGACTGCCCGGCACGGTTTCAATATCGAGAGCATCTGCATTTATTACAGTTAAGTTATTGGCTTTCTCTGAATGTAGAGCCATCGTCAGTGGAAGCTGGGTTGCCAGCCGAGAATCTATTTCGATAGCTGTAACCATTTTAGCTTGGGATAGCAGCGCAACAGTAAGTGAACCCAAACCGGGACCTATCTCCAGCGCGTGATCTTGTGTTGAGACTTCTGCCAGTTTGACGATTTTTCTACAAATATTTCCATCAATAACAAAGTTTTGCCCAAGTGATTTTGCAGGTTTTAGTTGTAGTTTTTCTGCCAATGCGCGAATTTCAATCGCGCCTAAAGATTCATTCATTAGTTATCGAATTCGAGAAGGATCCAAAAAGTCTTTCTGCATTTGATCCCAAAGACGTCGCCAAGAATGCAAGGTCATCGCCTCGCTCTTCTGCGATTGCTCGGACAATCGTGGCTATGTTGGCTGGCGTATTGAGGGAGCCGCGATGTGGCATGGGAGCAAGGAAGGGTGAATCTGTTTCAACCAATAATTGATCTATGGGCACCAATTTCACAGCGTCGCGAAGTTGTGGAGCGTTTTTGAAAGTCATAGTTCCAGCAAAAGAGAGAATGTAACCTCGATCAATACATGTTTTCGCCATCTCGACATCTCCTGAAAAGCAATGAAAGATAGTTTTATCTGGCGCACCAACTTCACGTAATACAGATAAAACATCTTCGTGGGAGTCTCGATCGTGAATTACCAAGGCTTTTTTCGTTTTCTTTGCGAGTTCTATATGCCACTTGAATGCCTCTTGTTGGCGTTTGCGCAATTCTGGTGGCGTGCGGAAATAATCTAATCCTGTTTCGCCGATTGCTCGAACGCGTGGATGGTTCGCGAGTTCTTCAATTACTTTTAAATCTTTTTCTAAATTTTCTACTATAGGCGCTTCGTTTGGGTGCAGTGCCACGGCTGCCAAAACACTCTCATTCCAAAACTCTGCTGCTTCAACGCACCATCGAGATTGCTCTGCTGAATACCCCACTTGCATCACACGATCAACGCCGACAGATTTGGCTTGCTTCAATATCTCACCAACTTCTGAAGAGTTGGGGGCGGTATCTGTAATTATTTCTAAGTGAGCATGCGAATCAACAGTTGGCGCAGGAAGTGGTTCAGGTAACGGCGCAGGTTGCCGATCTACATCTCTATTGTGGCGATCTGCCATACGCGTTACTCGCTGACATCTAAACGTGGGAACAAGACTGCAGTTTTTGTAACATTCGAGCCTGCAGGTAACTGACCCCACCGAGAAACATCAGAAACCTTTTGTTTCGAAATTGGGCCCATTGTTACATTTGCGCCCAAGCTTTCCCAAAGAATTTCACAAGTGCCGGGCATAACCGGGTTAAGCAATACTGCCAGTGCTCGTAACGATTCAGCAGTGTTGTATAGAACTTGCTCCAGTTGGAGTTGGTTTGCAGAGTCTTTGGCAAGCTTCCATGGTTCATTTTCAGTTACATACCCATTGACTCGTTTGCAAAATTCCATAATCGAGTTAATTCCACCTTGAAAATCTAAAGCGCACATTGCAGAATCTGCCTTACTTACAGTTGCTCCAAGGGCGCTTTCTAAGCTTGCATCCTTTGCAACTGCTGGGATAACACCATCGCAGTATTTTTCAACCATTGCAGTAAGTCGAGAAGCAAGATTTCCAAAATCATTTGCGAGTTCACTCGTGTATCTCGCACTCATATCCTCCCATGAGAAAGAACCGTCGGTTCCGAATGGAATTGCCCTTAAGAAGTAATATCGAAATGCATCGACCCCGAAATGATCAGTAATGTCACTTGGTGCAATCCCAGTTAATTTGCTTTTACTCATTTTTTCGCCGCCCACGAGGAGCCACCCGTGTGCAAATACTTTCTTAGGAACTGCTAATCCTGCCGCCATTAACATTGCTGGCCAGATCACTGCGTGGAAACGTAAAATATCTTTTCCAACTAAGTGCACATCCGCAGGCCACGTCTGTGTAAATTTGGCACCGCCTGGACTTTTTGGATCGTCTCCAAGCCCAACTGCAGTCGCATAATTAAGGAGAGCATCAAACCAAACATAAACAACTTGGTCAGTATCCCATGGGACGGGAATACCCCAATCAAAAGTAGAACGTGAAATAGAAAGATCTGAGACGCCACCTTCTAGAAATGAAACCACTTCGTTTCTTGCACTTTCAGGTTGGCATGCATCTGGATTATCTTTGTAGTGCTTCAGTAAAGGTTCAACAAAAGCTGACAGTCGGAAAAACCAATTGTTCTCATTAACTAGTTCAATGGGTTTACTGTGAATCGGACAAAGTTTTTCGCCGTTGGCTTCAATCAAATCTCCTGGCAACTTAAATTCTTCGCACCCGACACAATATGGGCCTTCGTATTTACCAGCGTAAATATGTCCTGAATCTTTCAAACTTTGTAGAAATTTTTGAACCCGCTCAGTATGTCGAGGTTCAGTGGTACGAATAAAGTCATCATTTGCAATATTGAGGGATTTCCAATTTGGCTTCCAAGCGTTTTCTACTAGGCGGTCGACCCAGTCTTGTGGTGAAACTTTATTGAGATTTGCAGTGCGCATAACTTTCTGACCATGCTCATCAGTTCCTGTAAGAAACCAAACTTCCTCGCCACGTTGACGATGCCAGCGAGTGAGAACATCGCCCGCCACGGTTGTATATGCATGGCCAATGTGTGGAGCGTCGTTGACATAATAAATAGGTGTCGTTAAATAAAATGCTTTGTCAGTGCTCACGGGGATATCTTAGAGGTTGATTTAGCATCAACAACTGCAGAAAATACGAGCCGTTTGGCAATATCAAACTCTTGCGCGACCGTACTTATTGCCATTTTTCGATCCATTCCGGCATCTTCAAATTCTTTGACTCGGGCAACAATATTTTTCGTCGAAATTTCACGAGCACCTTGATCTGCCCCCTGCAGGACGACAGTTACTTCTCCCAAAATCTCCTTACTTTTTGCCCACGTGAGAAGTTCTGAGAGTTTTCCACGAACCGTTTCTTCATACGTTTTTGTCATTTCTCTGCAGATGGCGCTTTGCCTGTGATCACCTAAATATTTGATTGCATCCTCAAGTGACTCAACAAGGCGATGGGGAGCTTCAAACCAAATGATTGTCCTTTCTTCGAAACGTAGATCCTCGAAGAATTTTTCTCTCGCTCCTTTGGCACGTGGTGAAAATCCTTCGAATGTAAACCGGTCTGTGGGCAGTCCAGATAAGGCAAGCGCAGTAGTTACCGCACTTGGACCAGGAATCACGTGAACATCGAAATTTTCTGCAATTGCATCTCTCATAAGTCGAAAACCAGGATCACTAATCGTTGGCATGCCAGCATCAGAAACGACCAGAACTTTCTTGCCTGCCCGTAAGTAACTCAAAAGTTCTTCAGTTCGCTCAACTTCATTGCCCTCAAAAAATGAAATGACTTTGCCGCTACTTTGGACATCCAAATCGCTACATAACCTGTGAAATTTTCGAGAATCTTCGGCGGCGATAAATTCGGCATCGGCGATTGCTTCGCGAAGACGAGGGCTCGCATCCCCTGAATTTCCCAAAGGGGTAGCTGCCAAAATTAAACTCATGCCTCAATCCTGCCAGTAATTTCCCCACTCGCGCTTAGGCTAACGACATGCCCTCGATCCTAATTGCGCTCATTTCTTTCGGAATGTCCATGTGGAAATTAGGCCGACCAAAAAGCTTTGTTTTCGATGAAGTTTATTATGTAGACGGTGCACGCGATCTCTTGAAATATGGTGTCGAGGTTACGGGCAACGCACCTGAATTCATCGTCCATCCACCGGTTGGAAAATGGTTTATTGGTTTAGGAATCAAAATTTTTGGAGACAACTCATTCGGCTGGAGATTTGCCGTCGCAATCATTGGCGCTTTAACGATCATTCTCGTTGCCAGAATTGCACTTCACTTATTCAATTCGCAATACATGTCCACATTAGCTGCTGGGCTTTTGGCCATAGATGGCCTGCATTTAGTCCATTCCAGAACAGCCCTACTTGATTTGTTTCTCACATTCTTTGTACTTTGCGCAGCACTTTCCTGGTTGAAAAAATTGTACTGGGTTACAGGTTTATCTTTTGGTTTAGCGATTGGCACAAAATGGAGTGGGATATTTTTCCTTGCAATTTTTGTTTTCATGACCGTTTATCGTGATTATTCTCAGAACAAAGTAAAATACTTCGAGCATCAGCTCCCGATAAAATTTATCAGCGTACTTAAAAGAGTCACCCAATTCTTTTTTCTTCCACTCACTGTATATGTTTTGTCATGGACAGGATGGTTTCTAAGTTCACGTGGGTGGGATAGACATTGGGCCCAACATCATCATTCCGCTTTTAGTTTTATTCCTGATTCGATTCGTTCATTTTGGCATTACCATGCAGAAATCTTTCATTTCCATACAACGCTCACTGAACATCATGCATACCAAGCAAACCCATGGAGTTGGTTAGTTATGGGAAGACCAACTTCATTTTTTTACGAAACTCCAAAGACTTGTGGCGCGAGTGCTTGTTCCCAAGAGATTTTGGCACTTGGAACTCCACTTCTCTGGTGGTCGTTCACTATCGCCCTCGCTATTCTGATTGGATATTGGATTTCGGGTGCGATGCAAAAGAAAATCGACAAACCAATATCTTTCATTCTTGCAGGAGTTATTGCAGGGTACTTACCCTGGTTTCTTTTTCAAAAGAGAACAGTCTTTAGCTTCTACGCAATCGTTTTTGAGCCCTTCCTTATTCTGGCGCTCACATATTGCGTCAATAAGTATCTAGGAATTCGTCCTTGGAGTCGTAATAGAAAAATTGCAGTGATTCTCTTTGTGGCTGTATTGGCTATAAATTTCCTTTATTTCCTACCCATATTTAACGGTACGGTTATTCCATACGATCAATGGCACGACCGAATGTGGTGGCCTTCTTGGATTTAGCGCAGCAACTATTCGTTTGCAGCGCGATTTTGTTTTAGTCGATCTACAGCCTCATCAGCTAATTGCTGATCAAAGACTTCATCTCGCGATGGTGCGGCAGCGGATAACGCTTCGTTAGCTAAGCGCTCTTGCTCATCAGACCATGCGCCAGGAATTGTTAAATCTATAGTCCTCTTTGGCACAAATGCCTTTGGGGCATTGACATATGTTGGTACAGGAACAGAATTTGGTTGCCAAACATTTCTATCTTGTGCAGTTCCTTTTGGCAACAAAACAACTCCTGTGAGTTCTCTTTCTGACAAGGGAACCCAGTGCTCCTGAGAAACTTTTGGAGTAACGACTTGAGATAAATTGGTATTTGAAACACCCGCCGTGGTTCGGTGCAATTGCATAACTCTTCGGCGCTGAATTCTCGTGGCCGCGCTTTGCCGCCTAATGTGTGCGACATAAATGATTAACCCGGTTAACGGTAGTAAGAAATATGTGTAAGGCAATGAATTTAAAATTACTTGCATAATTGTCACCACGAGAGTTATCGATAGTAGGGCGAAAACAATTCGACGACGCATGAGAACTTGCGCCACTTTAGATTCATGATCTAGATCCGTATTCAAGGCACTGCTGGAAGAAACTTCTGAACCTGATCCACTTGCGACAATACGGAGAGCGCTTTTATATCTTTCCACTGATTTTCCTGAAAATTCATCATGGCTATGTACCCATCGAGGTACGAAATAGGCAATCCACATTCCAACAATCGCCAGATAGATGAGTCCTGAAGCCATGATGCATAAAGATAGAGGGGAACTAGATGACTATCGTGGATTTACGCGCACTATCAAGGAAGATTTCTTGAATACGTATTTATGAAATTCTTGGATTTTCGCGAACAAAACATAGATGATCTCGCCATTGACCGTCGATATGGAGATAGCGAGGTCGTTCGCCTTCTAAGTGATAGCCAGCTTTTTCTGCAACTTTACGCGAGGCTGCATTCTCTGGGCGCAGATTGATTTCGATTCGATGGAGTAACAGTGATGAAAATCCATACTCTGTAAGTAGGTCAACTGCCTGAGTTGTTAGGCCCCGATTGGAATAAGCCTGATCTATCCAATATCCAATGTGAGCTCCTCTTAGGGCACCAAAAATAATTCCGCCCATCGATATTTGGCCCACAAGGCGACCTTCAAACCATATTGCCAGTGAAATGGAGCGTTGAGCGCGACCTTCTCTGTTGTATGCGCTCATCATTTGAAAATAACTCGGAAGATTTATTCCGTGATCTTCTCCAGGAATCCGGGGCAGAGTCGCTTCCCAAGGTTTAAGCCATTGCAGATTTGAATTTCGCACCCTGTTCCATTGCAATCGATCTCTCAGCCGTAACGGGCGAAGCTCGAGTGAGCCAAACGTGATGACAACTGGCCAATGGTGGGTTGAGAATTTTTCCATAGTCTTAAAAATATCTACGTCGTAATACGACAACCGCCACCTGATCCCCGGCTGAAAGTTTTGTCGCATCTTCAGGAATGGCAATCAGGGCATTGGAATCAGCAAGTGTGGACATTTCTTCTTGATCTGGGATCGCGTGGACAGATTTTCCATCTTCAGAAAGAAATGCACGAAGATAGGAGCGCACACCTAGATTTGAGGCAATCGGTTTTTCTAGTTTTGCTTTCACGCTTGGTCGATGAATATTTTCAGACCCCAACATCGTCCGAATCATTGGCCGAACGAATAATTCAAATGAAATGTATGCAGAGATCGGATCACCGGGCAATGTAACTACCGGCGTACGGTCAGGACCAATTTTTCCGAAGTTATGGCGTCCACTATGTTCGATTGCCATATCTACAGTTGTAATTTCGCCAAGTGTGCTGAGGGTCCGAGTTATCAGGTCAAACGAATCATCACCCCGTTCACCGCTAACCACCACAAGATCTGCGCGCACCAACTGGTCCTCTATAAGAGATTTTAATTCTTCTTCGTTATCTGGAATTGAATGCACGCGATAACCAATTGCCCCAGCTTCGCGAACTGCAGTTGTGAGCAACCAAGAATTTGTTTCATATTCTTCTGAGCCAGCCAAGTTTTCTCCGGGCTCAACTAAATCCGGCCCAGCAGAAAGTATGACAACTCGTGGATGAGGAAGAGTTGGCAGATGCCCGCGACCGATAGAAGCTGCTAATCCAATATGAGTTGAGCGAATACGTGTGCCTTTGCGCATCACCAAGCGCTCACCAGCGTAAATATCTTCAGCCAGTGTTGCCCCATGTGCATCTAAAAGTGGAAGTTCGAACGCCTCCAGTGTGGCGCACATGGAAAGCAATGAACTTAGAAATTCATCGACTCGAATCTGCTCTGACATAATCACACCATACTTGTTAAGGGCAGAGTTCTAGGGGATTTAAATGGCCGAGGCTGACGAAAAAGCGAAGTTGCGTGAACAACTACGCCAACTTCGTCCACAGCGATTCACAAAAGATCCATTTCTGCATCTGCTTTCCATCCCACAAATCCGTGAGGCAAAAGTAATCACCAGTTATATCTCGTATGGACTCGAGCCATCAACTTCTTCATTGAACGCCGAACTTTTGGAAAACAATAAGGTCGTCCTACTCCCAAGAATTTCTCATAATTCTTTAGATTGGGTGCGATGGAGTGGAGATTTTGAAGACTTAGAACAAAGAGGAAACCTTCTTGAGCCGATTGGCGAATCAGAAAAAGATTTATCCATCATTGATGTTGTGATTCTTCCTGCGCTTTATATCGATAAAGATGGTTTTCGGTTAGGTAAAGGCGGTGGCTACTATGACAAGAGCCTTCCTTTGCTCAATGCGTGGAAAATTGCGTTGGTGCACGAAGGTGAAGTCGGCGATGACCAACTACCGGTAGAGCCTCATGACGTTTCTGTTGATGCAGTAGCGACACCAAATAATGTAAGGGTGTTCTAAAGCAGTTCAGAATTTAATTATTACGCCTGTCGCGCTCTGCCAAATCAGATAAGTATGCGTTGTATTTTGCCAAATCATCGGGTTGCCCCATTGCGGCCATGCGCTCTGCATTGCGATCAATGCGCTTAGTTTCTTTCGTATCATCTCGACTCCATTGAATAAATGTCGCAACTAGCGCCAAGAGAATTGGAATCTCCCCCATCGCCCAACCAATTCCTCCACCCATTCTTTGGTCAGCTAATAGATTGCCAACCCACGGAGTATGTAGTTGCGCAAAATATCCACCATCAAGCAACGTTGTCGCAGACATGAGAGCAATCGAGAAAAATGCATGAATGCTCATAGCTCCGAAAAGGATCATTATTCGAACTAAATACGGTGCCCGATTTGGATTTGGGTCCACTCCAATGATCACATGGAAGAAAAGAAACCCGGCTAATATAAAATGAAGGTTCATAGCGAAATGCCCAGTATGGCTTTGCATCATTCCACCGAATAGTGATGTGAAATAAAGAATAAAAAGAGATCCATCAAAAATAGCAAGCGCCACCACTGGGTTCACGATTGTTTTTGACCATCGTGAATGCAACATCATGACCACTTGATTTCTGATTCCTCGTTCTTCCTGAGTGCGTCCTTGAGGAAGAGTTCGAAGAGCCAAAGTAATAGGTGCGCCTAGCACGAGACCAATAGGTGCAATCATTCCCAATATCATGTGCGCAATCATGTGATACGAGAATGAAAAATGGGCATAGATGCCGATTCCACCACTGGTTGCCAGATCAATTGCAAAAATACCTAATGCAAATGCAACGGTTCTACCAACAGGCCACTTATCTCCTCTGCGCGTAAGTTTTATTACGCCAAGAATATAAAGAGCGACAGCAAGTATTAAGAACCCAAGAAACAAAGCATCAGGATTGTATAAAAAGAAGACATTCTTCAAGCTTGGAGAATCTGGCATTGAAAGTCCAGCAACAGTTATTGCTGCGCTAAATTTTGGATTTGCCCCGGGGCTTGGAGGTCTATTTGAAGATAACCAAGCACCTAAAGCCAGTGCGGTGATCATGATTCCGAGCTCAATGACAATTAATTTTGCAAAATCAGGCCAATTTACAGTGGCTTTATTTTTAAAAGAAAGATTCTGGCGGTGTAGATACCCAATAAAGATGAGCGCAATTGTTAAAACTATCTTTCCAATTACAACCAATGCATAAGTACTGTGCCATGCTTCGGCAAAATTTAGACGAGCCCAAGCATTAGCTGATCCGCTGGCAACAACCCCTATTGCTGCCCATAGTGCCAACTGACTAAAACGTGGTGTTGCCGTTGCTCTATCTGCAGGATCTAGCAATGCCAATGAAAATACGCCACCAACCCACATTGATATGGCTACTACGTGAATGACAAGTGAACCGATAGCCAGTGCGTGTGACCCGCTTGAAGCTGAGTGAGATTGAAAAATTGGAGCGACAATCCCAAGCAAGGCCATCGCTAGCAACCATATTGATCCACCAATTTTTTTAATCCTCATCGCGAAAATTGCGACAAAAACGGAGGCGAGCGTTTGAAAAAACATATATTGGCCGAGAGTAATTTGAGTTAAGAATGACTGTAATGTGTTCATCTCAAATACTGCAGAAATAGATTGACCCAAAATGTTTGCAAGTGTGAAGATAATATTTCCGATAGAAGCCACTATCCATATGATTGCAGACCAAAAAGTTACTGCACGAAGCCGCAATGAATTCTGGGTTAAAAATCCTGCTTTATTTTCTAAAAGAAATCCGCTAGCAAGTAGGGAGCCAACTACAGCGATACTTGCTGTCATGCCAACAAATTTACTGATTGTCACAAGAGCATTCACTGCTGGGCCAGCAGAAGGAAGCACTGCTGCAAGGTGCATCATTTGCGACTAAAAATTTTCCGAGCATAAAGGGAAAGTGACACGAGAACAACAAATGCTAGAAAAAGCATGACTATGACGAAAATCGATGTCGCGGAATTACTGCTGCCAGTTTCAGGTACTGAGACTTTTGATGCAGTAGGTACGGGAGACTGAACCGAAATTACATTTGGCGCAGAGTAATTGAAAGTAAATGATCCCTCCAAAGGGGAATCTGTGTCGGATAACAAACTATAAGTAACTGTGTAAACACCACTATCAACAAGAGATTGCAATCCAATCAAAACACCCATGCCGTCGACAATTAATGAACCATCATCAACTCGCTGGCCCTTCTTATCAGTCACTACAACGCTATTGCCCATATCGCTCAAGACAACTTGGGTGGTAATCGTGACCGCGCTAGGCGATGTTGTTACGGTCGATCCGCTGATTGGAGATGTACTCACTAATGAATTTGCTAGAGCTGCGGATGAACTAAATAAGGTCAGAAGCAATATTGCTGAAGAAATAATGGTCTTGCGCACTTATTGCCCCCTTAACCCCGCTCGATTCGCCTCAATCGTCTCACTTCTTTACACTTACTTCCACTGTACTTTGAGAAAAACTTTTGCAGAGCCAGTAATTGCCGGAGATAAGGATGTGCAATGCCCACGTATCAATACGCGTGCAATGCGTGTAGCCATGAATTTGAGGCATTTCAAGATTTTTCAGAAGCCTCACTCACTCAATGCCCAGTTTGTGATGGAGAAATAAGGAAAGTTTATTCAGCAGTTGGTGTTGTCTTTAAAGGTTCAGGGTTTTATAAGACTGATTCCAAAAGTTCCTCAAGCGCCACTATTGCCCCAAGCGCTTCTAAAGATTCCGCACCAGCCAAAGAATCAACTGCGCCTAAAGAAAGTTCTTCAGTAAAAGCCAGCCCTGAAAGTGGAAATACTTCCGCGCCTAAAAAGGATTAATAACTTCTTGCGTCATTTTTAATCGTGATGAGGGGGTTTATCTTCTTGAAGTTGAGCTTCCCTTTGTTTTTCATCTTCTAGGTCTTGTGCAGGATCACGCTCGTCAGAACTCGATTTCGGCGTTAATTCACTCATAGTAGAATTGTATTGCTAAGTACCTCAATATCGAACACCTAAGGAGTGGTGATTGTTTAATTCATTGGCACTTCTTGTTGTGCGTAAACGAAAACTCACGCTCTTCACATTTATCCTCGTTGTGTTAGTGGCTGGCGGAATTGGCTCCCTTTCTTTTTCAAAATTGGAAAGCGGTGGATATTCTGACCCAAAGAGCGATTCAGCTAAAGCCGCTACTTACCTCACGGATACTTTTCATATAAATGATCCCGGGGTAGTTCTCGTGCTTGATGCGGGTCGAGATATCAATGATCCCCAAGTGATTGCCTCTGCAACTACTTTAGAAAATTTAATTAAAAAGGAACCTGGGATTTCACAAACACTCTCATATTGGTCTGCGGGTAGCGCGCCTAATTTAAAATCTGCGGATGGCAAGGCAGGTTTCCTTTTTATTTATGCAGATAAGTCAGATTTTGGCGGAATAAGTGAAATCGGCAGTCGGATCCAGGCAAAGTACGACGGTACTTTTCAAAATTTGAAAGTTTATGCCTCTGGTGGAGGTGTAATTACTCACGCAATCAACAACAAAATTTCGAAGGATCTGGCGCTAGCTGAAGCAATCTCGATCCCATTGGTTTTTATCCTCTTGTTATTTGTTTTTGGCGCACTCGTCGCTTCTGCAATGCCCCTTGTTGTGGGAGTGAGTTCAATACTCGGAGCATTCTTCTGTATCTACCTTTTCACTCTATTTACATCAGTAAGCGTTTTTGCCCTCAACCTCATAACAGGCTTAGGCCTAGGACTTGGTATTGATTACGCACTGCTCATTGTCAATCGATTCAGGGAAGAGCTTCATGCAGGGAAAAGTGTTGATGAAAGCGTAATAACCACAATCAACACAGCTGGCAAGACGGTTTTTTATTCTGGGCTAACAGTCTTTGTTACCTTATTAGCTCTCATCTTGTTTCCGTTATCTTTTCTCAAATCATTTGGTTACGCGGGAATTTCCGTTGTAGCTCTTGCGGTCGCAGGTGCGCTCATTCCGCTGCCTGCAATTCTTGCAATATTAGGAGGAAAAGTTGATAAAGGAATTATTCGCAAAGGTGCCATAACGCCTAAAGAAGATGGCCGATGGGCTTCTACTGCTCGATTTGTTATGCGTAGACCAATTCCTATTGTTTTGGTATCCCTGATCATTATTTCAATTTTTGCTGCACCAGTTAAAAGCATATCTTTTGCACAGATTGATTCCCGCGTTTTGCCTTCATCAGACAAAGCGGCAATTTCTTCACAGATAATTGCCGATCGATTTCCAGGTCAAGAAGGAAGTCCCATTGAAATAATCATTCCTAACGGCGCAAATGACATGACAGCAGTCACTGACTTTGCTGATAAATTAAAAATGATCCCAGGCGTTTTGCGAGTAAGCCAAGAGCAAAGCGCCGGTTCCGTTATGCGTATTAGCGCAATTCAATCAATGCCTTCTAGAACTATAGAAGCAGCAAAAATGATTCATGAGATTCGAGCTTTAAAAACTCCAGAAGGAACTCTTATCGGAGGTCCGGCAGCTGATTTTACTGACTCACAAGATGGAATTGCTCATGCTCTACCTTGGGCGCTGGGTTGGATTGCCCTTAGTGTTTTCATTCTCATTTTCATTTTTACTGGCTCAATTATTCTGCCGATTAAAGCAGTTGTACTGAACGGACTTTCACTTGTCGCCACTTTGGGAGTATTGAGTTGGATTTTCATTGACGGGCATCTGAAGTGGTTAGTTGGCGATTTTACGCAGACGGGGACAATCGACACCGGTTCAACAATCCTCGTTGCTGTCGTGGTTTTTGGTTTATCAATGGACTATGAAATATTTCTACTCTCTAGAATTAGAGAAGAACATGTTTCCGGAAAATCTAATACCGAATCTGTCGCTATCGGTCTCCAAAGATCGGCTCGAATTATTACCGCTGCTGCTTTACTTCTTGCAGTTGTATTCGCCGCTTTTATTACCAGCGGAGTGACATCTATTAAATTACTTGGCTTCGGAGTTGCGTTTGCAGTGTTGCTAGATGCAACCTTGATTCGAGCACTCCTAGTTCCGGCTCTTATGCGCCTATTCGGGGAACGCAATTGGTGGGCACCTAAATCGCTTCGCCGATTTACTCTTACTCACTAATAGCGGTTACTCTTTCGCCATGGATTTGATAGTCACCCTGCAGTGCAAAGATCAACCTGGAATCGTGCATGCCATGACTTCAGCAATTTTGGCTTGCAAGGGAAACATCATTGAGAACCAGCAATTTACTGATCCTGCAACCAATATTTTTGTCATGAGAACTCGATTTGAAACAAATCTTAAATTAGAAGAATCAGAGGAAATACTTGGAAAAGAATTGGCGAGGTTTACGCCAACTCTTAAATTACGAGGCGCGAACCAAAAAAAGAAGGCTCTGGTCCTTGTAACTAAGGAGAGTCATTGCCTGCGAGACCTTCTTTATCTAATCGAATTGGGAGAACTCCCTATCGAGATACCTCTCGTAATCGCTAATCATGAGGATCTCCGTTTTTTGGTAGAAACACATGGAACTGCCTTTGAGGTTCTAAACACTGAAGATGCGATCAGAAATCGCATCACCGAGCTAGGTATCGACTTTGTAGTGTTGGCTCGATATATGCAAATTCTTTCCAAGAGCTTCTGTGACTTTATGCCCGGCAAAATAATCAACATTCACCATTCATTCTTGCCTGGATTCAAAGGTGCAAAGCCGTATCACCAAGCGCATGCGCGTGGAGTTAAAATTATTGGAGCAACAGCCCACTTTGTTACGAGCGAACTTGATGAAGGACCAATCATCCAACAAGATGTTGCTCACGTAAATCATGCTTCAACGCCTGAAGAGTTAATTGCAATAGGCCGCGATATCGAAAGACGAGTTCTTGCTAAGGCAGTCAAGTTGTATGCAGAAGATAGGATTTTTCTTGTAGGGCAAAGAACAATAATTTTTAATTAAAGTTTTAGTGTGTCCCCGGCGGGAGTTGAACCTGCGACCTACCGCTTAGGAGGCGGTTGCTCTATCCACTGAGCTACGGGGACGTGCATCTCGAAATTTGTTTTTGTTGGGGTAAGGATACTCATACTGTTTTTCTAAAGTAGTAACGATTTTTACGCATGAAATTGGCTTATCTAATACAAATGGCTAGCATAGGTAATCTAACTGATCAGGAGTATTTTCCTCATGGAAGGCCAACAATGAAGGCGCTAGTTATAGGCGCGGGCGGCGTTGGCAGAGCAATCGCAAATATCGCATCTCGAAGGCCATTTATTTCATCAATGGTTATTGCCGATCGTAATTTGTCTCGCGCTGAAGAAGCCGTTACCCGCGTTAACGATTCACGTTTTTCCGCAGCACAAGTTAATGCCGCTGAACTTGAAGACATCAGAGAGTTAATTCGAAAAGCGAATCCAGATGTGGTCATCAATGCTGTTGACCCTCGTTATGTCATGCCGATTTTTTTGGCGTGCGAAATCGAAAACACAAATTACATAGATATGGCGATGTCACTATCGCGCCCACATCCTCACTATCCAAATACCGAAACTGGCGTAAAGCTCGGGGACGAACAATTTGCTCGTGATTGGAACTGGAGTGAACGAGGAATATACGCGCTCGTTGGTATGGGTATTGAACCTGGTATGAGTGATGTATTTGCTCGTTATGCCTCAGATTATTTATTCAGTCGTTTGGATTCCATCACCGTTCTGGATGGATCAAATCTCACGGTTGAAGGTCATAACTTTGCACCTTCCTTCTCTATTTGGACGACTATCGAAGAGTGCCTTAATCCTCCACTCGTTTGGGAAGATGGCCGTGGCTGGTTTACAACCGAACCATTTAGCGAAATTGAAGTCTTTGATTTTCCTGAAGGAATTGGGCCAGTTGAATGCGTGAATGTGGAGCACGAAGAAGTTGTTCTTATTCCGCAAAAGGTCGATGCAAAGAAAGTTAACTTTAAATACGGTCTTGGTGCGCAATTCATCACGACTCTTAAAACAATTCATATGCTCGGCATGGATCGCAAAGAGCATGTTGACGTGCAAGGAGTTTCTGTTTCACCAAGAGATTTGTTAACGGCATCGCTTCCCGATCCGGCAACACTAGGTGAGCGTATGCGCGGGAAAACTTGCGCCGGAACTCTTGTAAAAGGTTTAAATAAAGAAGGTAAGCCTTACGCTTGTTATATGTACAACGTGATTGATAACGCTTGGTCTATGAAGGAATATGGCGATCAAGCAGTTGTGTGGCAAACCGCAGTAAATCCTGTGATCGCAATGGAATTGATTCACAAGGGTATCTGGCAACCTTCAGGTGTAAACGGTCCAGAATGGTTTGATGCAAAACCTTTCTTAGATTTATTAGAGCCATATGGCACTACGTGGACAATTCGAGAAGAAGACTCGAGCGGAATCGAGATCTAACGCCATGAACCGTGAGTTTGACGTCATCATCGTTGGCTCAGGTTTTGGTGGCTCTGTCTCTGCGTTACGCCTTATTGAAAAGGGATATCGCGTAGCAGTTCTTGAAGCAGGTAAAAGATTTGAAGATAAGGACTTTCCTAAAACGTCTTGGCGACTAAACAAATTTCTTTTTGCTCCAAAATTAGGACTTTTAGGTATCCAGCGGATTCACGTACTTCCAGATGTGTTAGTTCTGGCTGGAGCGGGGGTTGGCGGTGGATCGCTTGTTTATGCCAATACCTTGTATCAACCCGGGGATGAATATTTTCAAGATCCACAATGGTCTGCAATTACAAACTGGAAACAAGAATTAGAACCTTGCTATGTACAAGCACGCGCCATGCTAGGTGTAACGAAATATCCTTACTTTTCACCCAGTGATCAAGCTCTTAAAGATGCATCAGAAGCAATGGGAGTTGGCCACACTTTTACACTCGCACCCCTTGGAATCCATTTTGGAGATAAGCCTGGAGAAAAAGTATCGGACCCATATTTTGGTGGTGTTGGACCAGATCGTGAAGGCTGTGTTGGATGTGGCGGATGTATGACTGGTTGTCGTCACAATGCTAAGAACACACTTCCCAAAAATTATCTCGGACTTGCAGAGAAGGCTGGGGCGAAGGTCTTTCCTTTAACAACAGTTACTGAGATTAAGCAAAAACCTAATGGAGAATGGGTTGTCTCAGCAAAAGGAACAAGAGGATGGGGCCGCTCAACATTAACTTTTACTGCACCACAAGTAATTGTTTCTGCAGGAACTTTCAATACTCAAAAATTATTACACCGCATGAAAGATGACGGCAAACTTCCTCACATCTCATCTCGTTTAGGTGATCTTTCTCGAACAAATAGCGAGTCATTAGTTGGAGCAACAATGCCAACTACAAAGATTAATTTCAGTAAAGGTCCAGCAATAACATCCTCTTTCTATCCCTCAGAAGGTACCCACGTGGAATCTGTCCGTTATGGAAAGGGCAGTAATTTCATGGGGCTCATGCAAACTCTCATGACTGATGGTGAATCTTCCAAAATCCGTCGGAAGCAATGGTTGCGAACATTTATCACTAAGCCTTCTCTCTTGCCAAAAGTTCTTAATGTGCGCCATTGGTCTGAACGGACTTTCATCGCTCTGGTTATGCAAAATGTTGATTCTGCAATTAAAGTCCGCGGAAAACGTGGTCTATTTGGTTGGCATTTAACGTCAGAAAATGATCCGCTAAAACCTAATGCAACCTGGATCCCAGAAGCTAATGCAACTGCACGACAAATTGCATCTCAGTACGGTGGGATAGCAGGCGGCCATATTGGAGATCTCATCGACGCACCATTTACTGCACATTTCGTTGGTGGATGTGTCATCGGAGATAGCGCTGATCGTGGAGTAATCGATCCATATCATCGGGTGTGGAATTATCCGACACTCCATGTTGTTGATGGTTCAACAATCACAGCAAACTTAGGCGTTAACCCTTCGCTAACAATTACTGCACAGGCAGAACGCGCAATGTCTATGTGGCCAAACTGTGGTGAAGTTGATCTTCGCCCATCTCAAGGCTCTGCCTACAAAACTATTGCTCCGATCGCACCACATCATCCTGTTGTACCAGCTGGTGCTCCTGCAGAACTTCGAATACGTTAATCAGTTGTGCCTCAAGTGAATACTTCAAAATTTGCTCTTATTACTGGTTCAACTGCCGGAATTGGTGCAAGTTTTGCAGAACTACTTGCCCGAGAAGGATTCAATCTTGTTCTCGTAGCTCGCGATAGAAATCGTTTAGATGAAAGTGCGAAAAATCTATCTAATGCGCACAATGTGCGCTGTGAAGTGATTCAGGCTGATCTTACAAAAAATGATGCTGTAAGTAGAGTCGAAAAGCGTCTACTGAATTTACAAGAGCCAATAGAAGTCTTAGTAAATAATGCAGGTTTTGGAATTAATAAGAGCTTCTTGCTAAGTGACATTGATGCGGAAAAGGAGCTACTTGAAGTACTGGTTCAAACTCCCATGCGTCTGATGCATGCAGTTTTACCTATTATGCGAGCCAGAAATAGTGGAACTGTTATCAATGTATCTTCGGTTGCTGGCTGGATAGCCGGGGGAACGTATAGCGCATCAAAATCTTACTTAACCGTCTTGAGCGAATCACTGCATACTGAACTTCAAGGAACTGGCGTTCATGTAACGTCATTGTGTCCAGGTTTTACGCGTACTGAGTTTCACGAACGCGGTCGTATGAAGATGGATTCTTTACCTGCTTTTATGTGGCTGACATCAGAAGATGTAGTAGCTAAAGCTTGGAGTGATTCGCAAAAAGGTAGGGCGTTATCTATTCCAGGGTGGCAGTATGGGATTTTAAGTTTCATCACACGGTTTGGACCTCGCCCTTTGATTCGCAAAATTGGCATGAACGTCAGGGTAAAACAACGTCAGAAATAGGGAACGTCAGTAGATTTCACAGTCAATTCCTAGTTAGCAAGCGTGGTCTTGCTCGGTTAAAAAGGCATTCATCGCTAATATTGCCTTATATCTGCTGTATCTATTGGATGTTGTAAATCTATCGGGAGGTTTCCATGTTTACCAAAGTTGTTACCGCTTGTCTCGCATCCCTTTTACTTACCGGGTCTTTTGTCGCGCCATCAGCGACGGCTGCAGTCAAGATCAGTAACGGGGTTGCTTGTGCGAAATCTGGAGCGACAACAAAGGTGAAGACAACAACCTACAAGTGCACCAAAAACCCAACAGTGAAGAATGCAAAGCTGACATGGGTCAGCAAGGATTGTTTAGATGCCAACACAGCATGGATTAAGTCAGATAAGGATTATCAAGGGTTGGCAGCGCAAATGCCGGCAACGCTAGCTGATTTAGATCAGAAGATTTTGGATGAACAAGCAAATGTTGTTCTGCAAAATGAGAAGGCCGATGCTCTTGATCTACAAATAAAGACATTTACGGAAACCGTTACGGCTCTCACTGCCAAACGTGAAAAACTTATTGCAGATAGCGCCAATGCAATAAAGAATAAACCTGCAATAACAACTTATGCGCAAGCAATTACTACCTTTAAGAAATCGATTACATCCCTCACTGCATCTTCTGCTCTCTACAGAAAAACAGGTAAATCAGTAGAGACTATGAAGAAGACTCGTGAGTATGCCGCCACTCAACTAGACCAAGCTAAAGGTGGCGTAGCGCAAGCGCTCGATATGCGCTCAATGATCTGCGCAAAGGGTCTATAACCACATTGCGGTTTGGCTTAAAAGCCCTCTGCTAGTTTTTTGCTAGCGGTAAGAGAAGGATGCTTTTTGGGTATGGCTACCCTTATTCATCTTTAGCTCTATGCTCACTTAACTGCCAGATATGGGCAGCGCTCTATTCCTCCGTTTACTTGCTGCTCTTCTTCTTATTGCTCATATTCTTCTCCGAGCATTTAATTCCAGCACAAATCTTTTGGTTGACCTATTCCTTTACAACGCAGTAGCGGCCACAGTATTTTTTATAAGCGTATTGGGCACAGACGTGAAAAATCGCGTCGGCCAGTATGCCCTTTCCTTCGCGATTTTTGCCTGGGCTTCTGGATCAATTCTGACTAGCGCAACAGAGTTCTACACACTTCCCGGGTACTTTTCGACCATTGCCAATGTGTTTTATGTTCTCTTTTATCCCAGTTTGTTTGTGGCAATTCCACGTCTGCTTATTCAAGGTGTTGCATTTAGTTTTGTGGACATTATTGACTCAGCAATCCTTTGCTTGGGGTTAAGTTCGGTCGGCGCCGCTTTCGCTATCGAACCAGTATTGCCTCACTTTTCTGGAAATGTTACAAAGACTTTCTTCGCCATCTTTTTTGCGATTGCAGATTTAGTTCTTCTCACAATAACGCTTTCAATTTTCGTCGCTAGACCTAATTTGCGTTCAGGTTTGTTTGCTCTAGGCATAAGTATTTTTGCAATTTCTGATTTTCTCTTTCTTTGGCTCAGTGCAAATAGTCACTACTCACTTGGATTGATAAGCGATGACGGTTGGCTACTAGGAATCCTTCTCATTACATTAGCAACATCATTACGTTCCAAGAAAATACAAAGTTTAGAAATGATTAATCCTTTATTTATTGCACTTTCGGTAATGTTAAGCGCAACCCTGCTTGCTATAAACGCGCTTCGCCCTGGTTACTTTCCAGGTTTCATTATCGTTCCGACTATTTCTACCTTGCTTCTAGCATTCTTCCGAATGACTATCGCGCTTCGCCAAGCAAAATCCATCGGTAATGAACGCGTTCTTGCTAGAACTGATGACTTAACAGGCCTTCCGAATCGACGACGCTTTATTGCAGAACTCAACCTCATTTCCAAAACGCCAAATATAGAAAGCGCGCTCTTGCTATTGGATTTAGATGGATTTAAACCAATCAACGATAAGTACGGACATGAAGTTGGTGATGAGTTGCTTAGGCAAGTGTCACAGCGTTTTTCACGAGCTTTGCCCAGCGGCTCACTTCTAGCCCGCTTGGGAGGTGACGAGTTTGGGGCAATCATCCGAGGAGATCGCGCCATGACCATTGAAGTGGCACAAGCGTTGAGAGCAACACTGAGCTATCCATTTGCAATCAATAGTGCAGAAATCAAAGTGGGCGTGAGCGTAGGTCATGTGAACAATGACGGCTCCCCTGACTTACTTCGCAGGGCAGACAACGCCATGTACCAAGCAAAGAATCAATCACTTGGTGTGTGGTCAGACCAGGGGTTCCAGTGACTTATGCTTTCTCCGCGCGGAAAATTCATTTACCCCATGCGCAGAAGAGGTCTCATTGTCTAAATCCTTCCATAATCGAATTCTTGTTCTCGGCGCAGGTTCAGTTTCTCAATGCGTAGTGCCTTTACTACTTGAACATTTAGTAGAAGGTAAACAGATGACGATTGTGGATCAAAGAGACACTAGATCCAGATTTGCAGATTCCATAGCAAAGGGCGCAACATATACAAATGACCAGCTCACCCGCGAAAATATGGATCAATTCTTAAGTAAATATTTATCAGCAGGTGACTTTTTATTAGATTTAGCCTGGAATATCGATGTAAACGATATTTTGGGTTGGGCACACGACCACGGCGTTATTTACTTAAACACTTCACTTGAGCTATGGGATCCAAACTCAAATCCTTCGGCACGCACGCCTCAAGAGCGCACTCTTTATTACCGCCATATGAAATTACGTAAACTCACTGACACATGGGCAGGCAAGGGTCCGACTGCAATCGTGGAACATGGTGCAAATCCTGGTTTAGTTTCTCACTTAACAAAGAAAGCCCTCGTTGATATTGCAACACGAGCGATTAAAGAAAATAAGGCTGGTCCTGGAGTTGAATCTGCACTAACTGCAGATGATTACCCACATTTAGCTCAAGCACTCGGCGTGAAAGTTATTCACATCGCAGAGCGAGATACTCAAATTTCTGACAAGCCAAAGTTAGTAAATGAATTCGTTAATACCTGGAGTGTTGAAGGTTTTTACGAAGAGGGAATCGCGCCAGCAGAATTAGGTTGGGGCACTCACGAGAAAACTCTTCCAGCGAAAGCATTTACGCATACAGGTGGGCCCGAAAACCAAATTGGAATTGCCCAGCCAGGTGCAACAACATGGGTCCGTTCTTGGGTCCCAAATATGGAAACGACCGGAATGGTTGTTCGCCACGGAGAAGCATTTACCATTTCTGATTTCTTAACGGTCCGTGAAAATGGAAAAGCTGTGTATCGCCCAACAGTGCATTACGCATACTGCCCAACAGATGCAGCAATTGCATCGATGCGAGAGTTAGAAATGCATCAATGGAATATCACAGAGAATCAACGCATCATGAACGATGAGATTATTGATGGTTCTGATCGGTTAGGTGTTCTCTTGATGGGCCATGTTTATAAATCATGGTGGACTGGTTCACTTCTCAACATTCATGACGCACGCAAACTCATTCCAGGTCAATCTGCAACAACAGTACAAGTTGGTTCTGCAGTATTTGCAGCGATTGCATGGGCTATGAAGAATCCAGAACGCGGTTACATGGTTCCCGATGACATGCCGTGGCGAGAAGTTCTGCCCTATGCCGAAAAATATTGGGGCGGTTACCACTCAGAGGCAGCAGATTGGGATCCCATGATGCATCGTAATGATCTCTTTAAGGGTTGGAATGGTCGTCAATACGACGAATCTGATCCTTGGCAGTTCACAAACTTTTTGGCGTAATTTCCTTTAACTCAGAAAGTCTTGCAAGAGACTCATGTCGTTCAAGGGCGTGGTCAACAATTCTCTCTGAGTAGCCTCGCTTTAAACCTTCGGGATATAGCCAAGGTTCATGAATTTCACTTTCTGGTAAGTGAGAAAGTTCGGGGATATATTTTTTAATGTAGCTGCCCTGTTCATCAAAGCGTTTGCCTTGCTCAATTGGATTAAAAATTCGATAGTAAGGAGATGCATCAGTGCCACAGCCAGCAGTCCATTGCCAACCATGTGCGTTAGATGCAACGTCATAATCAACTAAATGCTCCATAAAGAAATCTGCCCCCAGTTGCCATTCAAGATGAAGATCCTTCACTAAAAATGAGGCAACAACCATGCGGGTGCGATTGTGCATCCAACCCTCTTGAACTAATTGGCGCATTGCAGCATCAACAAAGGGGTAGCCAGTTTTCCCTTCCTTCCATGCGTCAAATTTTTTGTCAGGAGTGTCATAACGCATCTCAGAAAATCTTGGTGCGTAATAATCTTTTTCGGTATGCGGATTGTGGTGAAGAACATCGGCATAGAACTCTCTCCAAGCAATTTCTTTTCGAAATACATCGTGAGCCTTACTATCGCCAAGTTGCGCAAGTAGGGTGCGCGGATGAATTTCGCCCCACTTTAAATGCGCACTGAGTCGACTTGTACCGTCCATCCCAGCAAGATTTCGAGTTTCGTCGTAGTGATCTAAAATTTTCTCGGAGAAATATTCCCACCGCTCATGAGCGCTCACCTCTCCAGCTGGTGACAAGATTGCGCCTTTAGGTGTTTCCCAATCAGGAAAATTTCGATCTTTTCCATTTGGCTTTATTGCATTCACAGTTTTTGGTTTCGAAGCAGGTGGTCGCCATCCATGCGCACACCAACCTTTATAGAAAGGTGTGTAAACGCGATACGGGGTTCCATCACTTGGCTTTCTTACGCGTCCAGGTGCGACTGCGTAAGGGCTTCCTGTTTTTGTTAATGCTATTCCGGCGGATTCCACGCGATTATCACGTGCAACTCCGTACGGTTCGTACTCAGCAGAAATATGAACTGAGGTGGCGTTGTAACGCGACATCAAATCTTTCAAGACATCAACTTGATCACCGATCATTACATGCAGATTGTTCCCAAGTGATTCATCAAGAGCTCGAAGTGATTGGCCTAAATATGCAAGGCGCTTATTTCCTGTCGCATTGATAAGTTTCTTATCTAAAATAAAAACAGGAACTACTTCATCCCCGCTAGATATCGCTTCAAGGAGTGCAGGGTTGTCGGCTATTCGCAGGTCTCTTCGAAACCACATAATGCTCGCTTTTGCCACGGGGTGATTAAATCATCACCACGGCAATCAAGCGCTACGAAAGGAATCTAGCCAATCCAGTCTTGCAAAATTACGCAAGAAAAATTAGGAATGAAGCTGATTAACCGTCTGGTCCCAACCGCTAACAGTCTCTGCTTTACGCGGACCTTTTCCAATGTAGCGAGCTGAAGGACGAACTAAGCGACCTGTGCGCTTTTGTTCAAGAATATGTGCGCTCCAGCCTGCTGTGCGTGCAGCTGTAAACATTGAAGTAAACAAGTGACCAGGAACTTGAGCGAAATCAAGAACAATCGCTGCCCAAAACTCAACGTTGGTTTCAAGAACTCTTTCTGGGTGACGCTCATGTAGTTCTGCAAGAGCTGCTTTCTCTAATTCGAGCGCAACTTCAAAACGAGGTGCACCTAATTCTTTTGCTGTACGACGCAAAGTGCGTGCACGTGGATCTTCTGCGCGATAAACACGATGTCCAAAGCCCATCAAGCGTTCTCCGCGATCCATAATTCCTTTAACGTATGTGCGGGCATCCCCAGTTTTTTCTACTTCTTCAATCATGTGAAGTACACGTGAAGGTGCGCCACCATGTAGTGGACCTGACATTGCACCGATTGCGCCAGAAAGTGAAGCAGCAACATCTGCGCCAGTTGATGCGATGACGCGAGCTGTGAATGTAGAAGCGTTCATGCCGTGCTCTGCTGCGGAAACAAAATATGCATCTATTGCGCGCACGTGTAGTGGATCAGGTTCTCCGCGCCAGCGAATCATCATTCGCTCTACAACTGTGTGCGCTTTATCAACTTCAGATTGAGGAATTTCGGTTAGTTTAGTTCCTCGTGCAGATTGAGCAACGTATGAAAGAACCATTACCGATGCGCGAGCTAAATTGCTACGTGCTTCTTCATCAGAAATATCTAGAAGTGGTTTTAAACCCCAAGCTGGTGCCAACATCGCAATTGCGGACTGGACATCTACGCGAACATCACCTGAGTGCACAGGAATTGGAAACGGTTCCGCAGGAGGCAAGCCTGGATTAAATTCATCGTCTACAAGAAGTCCCCATACATTTCCAAAGGAAACGCGACCAACGAGATCTTCAATATCTACTCCGCGATAACGAAGCGCACTTCCCTCTTTATCTGGTTCTGCAATTTCAGATTCAAAAGCAATGACACCTTCAAGGCCTGGTTTGAAATCGTCAGACACGGTTTCTCCTTTATATCGCGTAAGTACTGGAGTAATTCTGCCCCTAGTTACAGGGTGCTCTCGACCATACTCGGAGCCCCCAGCGCTAATTTACGCACAACGTGCCATCAGAGCAAAAGTGACGTTAGATACAGGTATGGCACCTGAACTCACCCCAGAGCAGATTTCGGCAATGCGGAGGACCTATGGCGATCAAGGTATTGACGAATTGCCTTCGGACCCTTTTGCGTTTTTTTCTACCTGGTTGGAGCAAGCACACAAGAACCCAGCAATAGTTGAAGCAAATGCAATGGTCTTATCGACACAGGATCACAATGGAAAGCTCAGTACTAGAACTGTTTTACTAAAAGATATCTCAGCAAATGGATTTACCTTTTTTACAAATTACTCATCACGTAAAGCACTCGCGATGCATTCAAATCCTCACGTCACTCTTCTCTTTCCATGGTATCCACTTGAGCGACAAGTAATCATTAGCGGGGAAGCTGAAAAAATTTCACGAAGTGAATCAGAAGAATATTTTGCAACAAGACCATGGAATAGCCAGATCGGTGCATGGGCAAGCCAACAATCTTCTCCACTGTCATCTCGGAGTGAATTAGAAGAGCGATGGAAATCAGCATCTGAGAAATGGCCAGAAGGTTCACATGTTCCAACACCGCCGCATTGGGGCGGGTACCGCGTTAGCCCTTCAGAGATTGAGTTCTGGCAAGGACGATATTCACGTTTGCATGATCGAGTGCGATTTGAGAGACGCACCACATCGGGCACTGGTGAAATCGATTGGGAAATTTCACGCTACTACCCCTAGTCTTTGCCTGTGAGCACAGACATTAAAATCCCAGATAATCTAAAACCTTCCGATGGACGATTCGGTTGCGGGCCTTCAAAAATTCGCCCTGCATCTTTAGCTGCACTTGCAAATAGTGGAACCTCGATACTTGGAACGTCGCACCGTCAGAAACCAGTTAAAAACGTAGTGCACAGTGTTCGTGAAGGACTCACTTCCTTATTCCAACTTCCTGACGGATATGAAGTTGTGCTCGGTAATGGTGGCTCCACAGCATTTTGGGACATTGCCACTTTTGGATTAATTGAATCTCGGTCACAACATTTAGTGTTTGGAGAATTCTCCTCAAAGTTTGCAACTGCTTCTAAGGATGCACCTTTCCTGGGTGAACCTTCTGTTATTAAGTCTGAACCAGGCACTCATCCAGAAGCAAAAGCTGAAGCAGGAATAGACGTTTACGCACTCACACACAATGAAACAAGTACTGGCGTTGCAATGCCAATCAAGCGACCTGCTGGAATAGACGGCGCGCTTGTACTTGTAGATGCAACCAGTGCAGCGGGCGGACTAGAAGTAAGTGCCAAAGAATTTGATACGTATTACTTCGCACCACAGAAGTCATTTGCTTCCGATGGTGGGCTATGGATTGCACTCATGAGTCCTGCTGCTATTGCACGAGTTGAAAAGATCAAGAATTCAGAGCGTTGGGTTCCTGAGTTTTTTAATCTCACCACGGCAATTGAAAATAGTCGCCTTGATCAGACATACAACACTCCTGCTGTCGCCACTCTTATTTTATTAGCAGAGCAAATTGAATGGATGAACTCAAATGGCGGCATGAAATTCTCAGCCGGCCGAAGCGCAGACTCTGCTTCACGACTGTATTCATGGGCTGAGAAAACGTCTTACACAACTCCTTTTGTTACTACTCCTTCAATGCGATCAAACGTTGTTGGCACCATCAATTTTGATGATGCAATCGATGCAGCAAAAATTGCAGCTGCGCTGCGAGCTAACGGAATCGTTGATACTGAGCCTTACCGCAAACTCGGAAAGAATCAATTACGCATTGGAATGTTTCCAGCAGTTGAGCCTTCAGATATTGATGCCCTCATCGCTTCTATCGAGTATGTGGTAAACGCTCTATAGGTTTAGGACTAGGGTTTCACTATGTTTCAACGCGACCGTGTCTTTTGGCTCGGATCGCTGCAAACCTCTCTCGTTGTATTTTTTGTTGGCGGTTTTGGGCCAGCGCAACCACTGTTACGAATTGAGCAGCACACTTCACTTGCGATTGCTGGCCTACATGGAACAGCAATGGGAATTGCATCAATAGCAGCCGGATTTACTGGGCCAGTATTTGTTCATAGGTTCGGTCGCCCGCGTACAACTTGGATAGGCATGAGTATCTTTCTTGTTGGCCTCATTGCTTTTGTTTTCGCTCCTGCAGTCCAGTTCACGCTCATTGCCACATTAATTGCTGGCTTTGGAACTTCTACAGTGATCAACGCAATGGTTACTCGATTCACCGAACACTTTAGAGAAAATGCATCAAATGCTCTTTCTCAGGGAAATGCTGTGGGGTCAATTGGTTATATTTTAGGAACATTTTCTGTTGGCACGCTAGCTGCATTTGGAATTAGTTGGCGTTTGGCTCTTCTTGTAGTGATACCAATTGCCATATTTCTCTATTCACAATCACGTCATGAAATATCAGATGAACACACTCCAGACGAAAGCGGTCCACAACGTGGCGCTTTGAGTGGAAAATTTTGGTTTGCATGGTTTGGATTTGTCGCGTGCATTGCTGGTGAATTTGCCACAACTTTTTGGGCAGCGGCTCTTATTCGAGATCGAATTGGATCAAGTCCAGCATTTTCGACTATCACCATCATGGCAGTTGGTACAGGAATGGGACTTGGGCGTTGGTATGGCCCCAAAGTTCTCAAGCGTTTTCAATTAGACAGTAAGTTGAAGTTTGTTATTGCACTTCAATTTTTTGCTTTTAGTGTTGTTTGGTTCTCACACACTTTATTAATTTCCCTCTTTGCCTTGTGTGTTGTTGGCATGGGTCTTTCAATGCAATTTCCACTTTCATCACTGCGCCTCATTGGCTTTAGTGACAATCGCCCCGACTTAGCAATTGGAAGAAGTTCACTTGCGGCGGGTTCAGCAATCGCCGGTTCTCCATTTATTCTCGGTGTTCTAGGTGATCATTTTGGAATATCTCGCGCTTACTTAATGGTGCCAGTTCTAGTAATACTCGCCTTTTCAACGCTAGTAATTCTTCCTTCGCAAAAGGTTACAGTTGGAGAAAATTTATGAATCATAAAACGCGAAGGCTAATTACTCTTCTGACACTTGTGGGGCTTTTAGCCCTTATTGTCATAAGTGGACGGTAAAACTACATCAATAGAAAAATCTTGTGGAACCTCAACCCGCTGGCGATATTTCAATAAAACGACAACGCTTGCAAGTACGGGGACTATTCCTCCTGTAATAATTGTTAGTCTCACTCCGATTTTCTCAGACATCACCCCTACGAGTGGGGAAATAAATGGAGTCCCTCCCATGAATACGAAAAGATAAATACCCATGACTCGTCCGCGTACTACCGGATCGCTATTAACCTGCATTAATGAATTTGCGGCAATCATTGTTGTAAGTGCGGTAACCCCACATATAGGAAGCCACAATGCGTAAAGTAAATATGTTGGCATAAATGCAAGAGCTATCAGTGAGATACCAAAAGTGATACTTCCATAAATCACAAATACTGTTTTTCGATAACCTTCCATTCGCGCGGAGAGAAGTGCTCCAGCGAGTGCCCCAACTGCTAAAGCGGTGCCGAGTAAACCAAATGATGCAGCTCCCCGATGGAAAACCTCAGTCGCCATCATTGCGTTAAAAATCTGGAAATTTAACCCAAAGGTCGCAGTAAAGAAAACTACAATCATGATTGCATAAAGATCAGGGCGAGCAATGACGTACTTCATTCCTTCTCGAACATTTGCTGAACCAGTAGAGCGGGGCATTGAAAAGAACTCGCTTTTACGTAGCTTTAGGATTCCAAAAATGATGGTTGCATAAGAGAGCGCATTGAGAATGAATGACGGACCTGTTCCAAATGCTGCTATCGACAAACCAGAGAGTGCAGGCCCAATAATGCGGCCTGAGTTGAAATTTGCCGAGTTAAGACTTACAGCATTGGCCACATCATCTTTTCCAACAACTTCTGCGCTAAATGCCATGCGGACTGGCGCATCTACTGCACTCGATACCCCTAATACAAAGGCGAGTATGAATATATGCCAAATCTGTATGTGGTGACTTACAACGAGAAGACCAAGAATTCCTGAAGCCGCTCCACCTACAAGATTTGTCGCAACTAAAACTTTTTGTTTATCGAACCGATCACCAAGTGCACCACCGTGCAAACTAAAGAAAAGTACTGGGGCAAATTGCAGACCAGTGACAATTCCCAAATAGGTTCCGCTATGAGTGAGTTCGAGTACTAGCCAATCTTGTGCAATCCGTTGTGCCCAACTTCCAATATTGGCAACGGCATTTGATGCAAAAAGGATTCTAAAATTGCGATGGCGGAAAGCGCGCCAGTTGCCATGTGGATCTATTTGCACAAGTTCGCCTCCGAAGACACCTTACCGCTAGAAGTGCGGGATTGGGAGGGTCTACTATCTATGCATGGAAGCTCACGTGAAGTCAGTTGTTACTTTAATTAGCGCGGGTATTGCACTCTGGATTATTGGGTTTGTTGTTTGCCTTGCAATCGGTGCAGATGCAAAGGTTTTATGGACATGCGTTATGGGAGTACTACTCGGCCTTATTGGAATTCGCTACACGATTCGAAGAGCACGTAAAAGCGGTATTTAAGCTTCTAGCTGTCCTGCGATTCCGCGCAAAACTTTTCCAAGGCGCTCTGTTTCGACTGCAGATGGATGGCGTCCATGACGAAGGCCGTTTCCAACTTTGTCCAAAATCTTGATTGTGTCTTCAATCATCGCTGCAAGATCATCGCTATTCACGTGATTATTAGCAACTAGCGACGGTGGCGCTTCAATGATGCGAATTGAAAGTGCCTGTGGTCCACGACGACCATCTGCAACACCAAATTCCAACTTAGTACCTGGTTTTACAGTTGTAACACCTTCTGGAAGTGAAGTCGCGGCAAGGTAAACATCTTCGCCTTCATCGGATGCAATAAATCCAAAACCTTTTTCCAGGCTAAACCATTTCACTTTACCTGTAGGCATGGAACGCTCCTTCTAATTCACTACTCAACTCGTGTAGGCCGCTCGCTGCGGGCAGGGGAATAGTTTATCTCAGAGTGAGCTAGAGATGTACAGGAGTTTTCGCGCTTAAATTTAGGCGCAAGTCAGGCGTGAGCGCTGCAGAAATTTAGAAAGTTGCCTCAGAGTGTGCGCCACAACCGTGGTCCACTGAGACTACGCGACCATCTTCAGGAGAGATTGCGTTCGCACATACTCCAAATGCTCCGCGTAACGATCCTGAAATTCCAAGAAAGAAACCGCATGATGCACATGGTTTTGGAGAAGCTTTTGCAATATCACTTTCAGGTCCGCGATCACCGGCATACCAACGCTTGCTTGCTTGATCTCGTCCTTCGATAGACATTACTCGGGGACGACCCAAACCTAATTCCCAAATTTGTGTTGCATCTAAATCTTCATCGCCTGGGAGTGCAGCAAAACCAGGAACTAATCGTGCGTCATCTATAGAAGATGGAACGATGTCACCAACTCCAACATCCCCTGGTGCTAAACGATTAACGTATGGAATCCAATCGGGTGCAAGTAAAGAATCTGGACCCGGAAGTACAACAACATCACAAACAGTTGCATCACTATCGGCGTCAACTTTCGCAATAGTTACTGCCCAACGCCAACCCTTATATGCAGGTAGGTGCGCTTCAAACAAATAACTTGCGATACGACCTTCATCATCAAATTCCACGCTAACAAATTCGCCAACTAATTTTGCATCTCCAGCATCAGCTAAAGCAGCATCGCGCGCAAGATCTTGCGCATCGAATGTCTGAACTTTTGTGCTCTTACGGAAAAGTGCCATGGACTAAGGGTAAAGCAGAAAGGACTCCCGAGGTAATCGGGAGTCCTTTCACGCTTACTGCAATCTAATTTTTAGTGAATTAGAAGTCCATATCTCCGCCGCCAGGTCCACCAGCAGGCATTGCTGGCTTCTTCTCTGGCTTATCGGCAATGACGGCCTCAGTTGTAATGAAGAGTGCAGCAATCGATGCAGCATTTTGTAGCGCTGAACGCGTTACCTTAGCTGGATCAATAATTCCTGCTTTGATCATGTCAACGTATTCGCCTGTTGCTGCGTTAAGTCCGAATCCTGCTTCGAGGTTACGAACTTTCTCAACAACGACTCCACCTTCAAGTCCTGCGTTTATTGCAATTTGCTTAAGAGGTGCTTCAACAGATGCTTCGACAATCTTGGCACCAGTTGCTTCATCGCCTTCAAGCTTTAGCTTGCTAAAGGCAATCTTTGCTGCCTGCAAGAGTGCAACGCCACCACCGGCAACGATGCCTTCTTCTACTGCAGCCTTAGCGTTGCGCACTGCATCTTCAATGCGGTGCTTGCGCTCTTTAAGCTCAACTTCTGTAGCTGCTCCAGCCTTGATTACTGCAACGCCTCCGGCCAACTTAGCCAAACGCTCTTGCAACTTCTCGCGGTCATAGTCAGAATCACTCTTTTCGATTTCTGAACGAATTTGAGTAACGCGACCCTTGATCTGGTCTGCATCTCCGGCACCCTCAACAATTGTTGTTTCTTCCTTGCTGATAACAACTTTGCGAGCGCGACCCAATAGCTCCATGCCAGCTTGATCTAATTTCAAACCAACTTCTTCAGAGACCACAGTTGCACCGGTAAGAATTGCAATATCTTGCAACATTGCCTTACGACGGTCACCAAAACCAGGTGCTTTCACTGCAGCAGAGCGGAAAGTTCCACGGATCTTGTTAACAACTAGGGTTGCAAGTGCTTCGCCTTCAATATCTTCAGCGATGATTGCAAGTGGCTTGCCTGATTGCATAACCTTTTCAAGAATTGGTAGCAAGTCTTTAATATTTGTGATCTTTGAATTTGCAATCAAAATGTAAGCATCTTCAAGAACAACTTCCATGCGATCTGAATCAGTGACAAAGTATGGAGAGATATAACCCTTGTCGAAGCGCATACCTTCAGTGAGCTCGAGCTCGAGACCAAAAGTATTTGACTCTTCAACGGTAATTACGCCTTCTTTTCCAACTTTGTCCATTGCTTCAGCAATCATTTCGCCGATAGTTGCGTCTGCAGCAGAGATAGATGCAGTAGCTGCAATCTGCTCTTTTGACTCAACGCTTTTAGCCATGGCAACGAGTTCTTTGATGACAGCGTCAACTGCTTTTTCAATTCCGCGCTTTAGCGCCATTGGGTTTGAACCAGCTGCAACGTTGCGAAGACCTTCGCGAACGAGTGCTTGAGCCAAAACGGTTGCAGTTGTTGTTCCATCTCCTGCTACGTCATCGGTCTTTTTTGCTACTTCTTTAACCAGCTCTGCGCCGATTTTCTCCCATGGATCTTCAAGATCAATTTCTTTTGCAATAGAGACACCATCGTTTGTAATCGTGGGTGCTCCCCACTTCTTCTCCAAAACAACATTTCGTCCACGCGGCCCAAGTGTTACTTTGACTGCGTCAGCGAGAATATTCATTCCACGCTCTAGGCCACGTCGGGCCTCTTCATTAAAGGCAATCTGCTTTGCCATAGTTGTTGTACTCCTTCAAGCATTAGGGACGGATGGGGTACTTATCACTCGCACCCCGAGAGTGCTAACGCTAAATCTAGAGCAGGGCTCGGCCATCAGCAAACCGAGGGGAAACGTAAGGGGCCGTGGAGGGTAAGCGGGCGATGAGTCAGGTATTAGCGAGCAGAACGCTGGGCCATGCGTGCCTGCCGAAGTCGGCGCAGGCGTTTAACGAGCATTGGATGGGCCTCAAGCGCGTCTTCACGGTCGATGAGGTCGTTGAGTAATTGGTAATAGCGCGGTGGGGAGAGGTCGAAGAGATCTTTAATTGCGCTTTCTTTTGCACCGGCGAAGCGCCACCAACTTGCCTCAAACTCAAGAATGCGAGATTCAAGGTCGCTTAACGTCGAATTAGCTTCGACGCTTTCGATTGTGGCGTTCTCATCCATACCCCAAGCCTAAACCACAAGCTTTCACTTTCGTGGGATTTAGAGAGTATCCAAAATCTCTTCGATATCGCTCACTTTTGTCCACGGATTGACGATGGCAAAACGCAATATTGGTTGACCTTTGTGTGATGAGGTCGGAATAAAACCAATTTGATCGGCTAACAATGCATCGCTCCATTTTTTATAATCTGACTTTTCCCAACCAGCTTTAGTGAATGCGACGACAGAAAGTTCAGGGTCAAGCAATAATTCAAGGCGAGGATGTTCTCGAATTTTTTGCGCTGCAACTTGTGCAATCTCCAGTGTCTGTTCCATTGCCGCTGAATATGCATCTGTTCCGTTTGCTGCCAGAGAAAACCAAAATGGCAAACCCCGAGTTCTGCGAGTTAAGTTAATTGCATAATCAGATGGATTCCAAGAGCCACTCTCTTGAAGTGCATCTAAGTAAGAGGCACTTTGCGTATGCACTTCTTTTGCAAGTTCAGGATTTCGATAAATGAGTGCGCACGCATCAAAAGGTGCAAACAGCCATTTGTGTGGGTCAACAATTAAGGAATCAACTAATTCAATACCAGCGAACTTTTCTCGGACTGAAGGCGCACAAAGCGCTGCCAAACCATAAGCACCATCTGCGTGAAACCATAAATCTCGTTTTTTAGCTTCAATTCCCACAGATTTTAAATCGTCAATGATTCCTAAATTAGTTGTACCTGCAGTTGCTACAACGGCAAAGACCCGAGCGCTCTTTTCTTTATGAAAATCATCAATCCCGCGAGCCACATCTGCGCCTGTAAGTTTTCCATTATTAGTTGGTTCGATGAGTAAAAGATCTACATCCATTACTTGTGCAGCTGATGCAATAGATGAATGTGCTTCAGCGCTACAAGCAATTGCCCATCTGGTGGTTTTGGGCCAGCGCTTACGCCCTTCCGCTCTGGCAACTACTAGCGCTGAAAGATTTCCAACAGTGCCGCCTTGAGCAAATACTCCGCCGGCGCTACTGGGTAGCCCAGCTAAATCTGCGATCCATCGAAGTGCTTGGTTTTCAGCAAAAACCGCACCAGCTCCTTCTTGCCATGAACCCCCATACAAAGCGCTTGCACCAACAACAAGATCAAATAAATTTGCATGCTCACTAGGAGCCGATGGAATGTATGCCAAGTTACGAGGATGGTCAGTAGAGATACACGCGCGGGCTAACACATCTGTGAAAACTGCTAGCGCTTCTACTCCGCCTAATCCTTTTGATGTAATGGTTTCTCCTACTTCTGCAAATAGATCTTCTTCAGAACGAGGTCCATCTAGAGGTGGGTCATCTTTTAACCGCGCAAGACTATAAGCCAATGCCTTATTTGCTAGGACTTCTAACTCTGATGTGAACTCATGCATGCGACATAGTGTGCCACTTTGCGAGAGAATATTCATATGCGTTTACTGAAGACCTCGCACCTAGGGCCAACAATGGTGGTGACAACCGTTGCCTATCTTCTTGCCATACAGTTATGGTGGGAAGGCCCTGCACTTGTTATTGCTTTCACTGTTTTCACAGGCCAATTATGTGTTGGGTGGACAAATGATCTCGTCGATCGAGACATTGACAGGGCTGAAGGACGAACCAATAAACCAATTGCTTCAGGTCAGATTTCAGTTAAAACAGTGCGCAGCGCAACGTATGTAGCACTTGGGTTTTGTATCGCATTCTCACTCTTTGGACCTTTGGGTATTCAAGGTGGCGCAGTACACCTGCTCGGAGTTGGTTTCGGAGTTGCATATAACTTTTACTTTAAGAAAACTATTCTTTCTCCACTTCCATTTCTCATAGCGTTTAGCGCACTGCCCTCGTGCATCGTCTTAAGCAAGAAATCAACTGTCCCAGTCTGGCTCTTAATCTCAGGCGCTCTTTTTGGATTAGCAATACATTTTTCTAATGTGGTGAAAGATTTGGAAGCAGATCGCACTGCCGGAATCAATGGTGCGCCTCAAAAAGTCGGGATAAGAGGAAGTGTCACTATTGGAGGTTTATCACTTATTGTGATTTCCCTTATTCTCAATTCAGTCGTAAATGCAAAGATGCTAATTGCTATTGCGATTGTTGCTTTGATACTTCTCTTCACTCTTCCGAGAAAGTTCACTTTTTGGGTAGTGATGGCAATGGCTCTTATTGACGTTGGAGTACTTGTTACTTCTGGAGCTCATTCTCTTGTGATGCCCGCTTAATAATATTACGAAGCATTGTTGGAAAAATAAATGAATGAAAAGGTAAAACTGCGTACCAATACAGCTGACCACCTAGACCGCGAGGAGCAAAACGGGCTTCTTGAATGAGTCGAACTTTTCCATCAATTTTCTCCATGCGAAATTCCAACCATGCCTTTCCAGGCAAAATCATTTCCGCATAAAGCCTGAGCAATTTCTGATCTTCTATTGCTTCAACTCTCCAAAAATCTAAACTTTCCCCCACTCGTAATTGATCAGGATCTCGCCTGCCTCTACGTAAACCGACTCCACCAAGGGCGCGATCAAGAAGTCCACGTAGCCACCAAAGCCAGTCGGCTCCGTACCAACCATGTTCTCCCCCAATAGCTTCAATTTTTTTCCAAATTATCGGCGCTGGCAATTGCGAAACTATCTCTCGATGATCTTTGAGAATTACTTCGCCAGCCCAATCAGGATCACTTTGTGCTTTCTGCCATGGTGCAGTTGGAATTCCAGCATCTGACCATCGAGTTTCTACGCTGTGTTGTGAAATTTTGCCAAGTGCAAGTCTTATTGCGCCTTCAACACTCAACAAGCCTTCCGGTGGTGGTGGAATAAGTGCATCAATACTTTTTGCAGGATCTGCAACAACTTCACTAATCAATGATCCGACCAATGGTCTTGCGAGAGCAGTAGGAACTGGAGTTACTAGACCAATCCACAAACTAGAAAGTTTTGGAGTTAAGACGGGCACCTTAATAATCCATCGCTTTGGTAGCCCAGAAATTTCTGCAAACTTTTGCATCATGTCAGCATATGTAAGAACTTCTGGTCCACCAATATCAAAAACTTTATTTACTGGTGTTGCCAGCATTGCGCTCTTGCGTAAATACCAGAGCACGTCCCGAATTGCGATCGGTTGTGTCTTATTCGTTACCCACTTAGGGGTAGTCATTATTGGTAGTCGATGAGTTAAGTGCCGAAGCATTTCAAACGAAGCAGAACCAGAACCAATCACGATGCCAGCTCGAAGTTCCATTACCGGGACTTGTTGAGAGGCCAACTCAGTGCCGGCTCTTGCTCGTGATGCTAAATGCTTACTCGTCTTCTTATCATTTGCAATGCCACCGAGATAAACAATTTGTTGGACTCCTTGTTGATGCGCAGTTATTGCAAAGTTTCTGGCCATAGTCGCTTCAATATTGTCAAAATCTGGCCCAAGATTTATTGAATGAAGTAAGTAATAAGCTGTATGAATTCCCTCAAGCGCTCTACTAAGATCTGAAACGTTGTTCGCATTTCCTTCGACAACTTCAACGTTCTGTGCCCAAGGTTGCCCTTGGATCTTTGATCTATCGCGTAGAAATACCCGAACTTGGTGGTGATCATCTAGGAGTGCCTTCACTAAACGCCCACCGACATAGCCCGATGCCCCAGTGACTAGGTACTTACGATTTATCATCTGCGAATTCACACTACAAACCTTAGACTGAGACCACTCAAGTCGCTCGCGGAAGGGACCCAATGGAACGCGTAGTAATCCTAGGCGCAGGTTTTGGTGGGCTGACTGCTGCGAAAGCTCTTGCAGGTAAGGCTCATGTAACTCTCGTAGACCGCCATAATTTTCAAACCTTTCTCCCGTTGCTCTATCAAGTTGCGACAGCTGGCTTAGCAGCCGACCACGTTGCTTACCCAGTGCGTGGCGCGCTAAGAAAAAGCGACATTGCATTCCGCATGGGCACTCCGATTGAACTCGATCATAAAAATAAGATTATTAAGTTAGATAGCAGTGAAGAACTTAAATTCGACCATTTGATAGTGGCACTTGGTTCTGCGAATACTGATTTCGGTATCAAAGGAGTTACTGACTATGCGCTAGGAATGAAAAGCGTGAGTGAGGCAATCACAATCCGTGCGGAAGTCATGCGTAGGTTTGAAGATCTTTGTAGATTTCAAGATGAAACTCGCCTATCAATAGCAGTCATCGGTGGCGGACCTACAGGCGTTGAAATGGCTGGAGCTATGGCCGAATTAGTTCAAGGGCCACTTGCATCGGATGAAAAGCATGCTTCTCAACATATTGATATCTACCTCATTGAAGCGGGACCACGATTATTGCCAAGTTTTTCACCATCGCTTTCTGCGCGCACTCAATCTGATTTAGAGAAATTAGGAGTGAAAGTACGTTGCAATACTGCAGTGCAAGAAGTACAACCCAGAAAGATACTTCTCAAATCTGGTGAATTCATTCCTTCTGAAGTAACCATTTGGGCAGCTGGTGTGCGCGGTGAACCAACAGCAAGCATTCTCAATTTGCCCGTTACTTCTACTCGAATTGATGTCGAGGAAAGTCTTCAAGTTAAAAACTACCCACACATTTGGGCAATCGGAGATATTTCAGGAAGTAAAAACGCTGAGGGCCGTTTTCTGCCTATGGTCGCACCTGTTGCAATGCAACAAGGCAGGTGGGTTGCCAAACAGATTATGAGAGCTGCTCAAGGCAAGCCGGGCTTGAAATTTGTTTATAAAGATAAAGGTTCTATGGCGACAATTGGTAGACACAAAGCCGTTGTTGAAGTCGGAAAACTTGAAATGACGGGTGCACTCGCATGGAGTGCATGGTTAACACTTCATTTGTTTTATCTATTAGGCGGTCGAAATAAAGTTCTTACTGTGGCTGACTGGACATGGAACTATTTGACTTTTGATAGAGGAAATCGACATATTATGGATTCAAACTAAGTGCCCAGCTATATCAACTTACGTGGCCATCAAGTTTGGAACTACGAATGGGCAAACAATGGTGAACCTCTCGTTATGTTGCATGGTGGAATGAGTGCAACTGAAGACTGGGATACATACATGCTCCCGGCTTTTGAATCTACTCATCATGTTTTTGCTTACGACCGCACTGGGCAAGGGCGCACGGGAGATCAACCCGGAAGTTTGCATTTTGCACATCAATGCGCAGAAGCAATCGCCTATTTAGAAGATGTAGTCAAAGGGCCAGCACATTTAGTTGGCTGGAGTGATGGCGGAATTATTGCCTTGCTTGTTGCTCTTGCTCGTCCTGACTTGGTGAAATCAATTGTTGCAATTGGAGCAAATTATCACTACGAAAGTGGTGGGATTCCACTCCCTGAGTGGCCAATTTCAGATGAAGACCGTGTCGAATATGCAGGTCGTTCTCCCGATGCACCTGAAACACTCGATATTAAAGTTTCAAGAATGCGCGCTATCTGGAAATCAGAGCCAACCCTTACTGTGCAAGATTTGGGGAAAATTTCTTGTCCCACTTTAGTACTCGCGGGCGACGATGAATTGTTTAGTATTGAACATACCGGGACGCTTTATGAATCACTACCGCAAGGGCAACTAGCAATCATTCCAGGTACATCACATTTCGTGATCAAAGAAAAGCCAGAGTTAACGCAATTGGCTATTAAGCAATTTTTAGCTGACTTAACGCCGCCAATTACGCGCTCTCCTGTTCGTAGAACAAATCCTGAAATTATTTAACTGAACTCACTCGTTCGTTATGTAGTTCGTTAAATACTCCAGCGCGAAGTGGCGCTAAATCACCAACAACGCGCGACAAAATCCAATCAGCAAGTTCTGGATTTCGAGCAAATGCTGGGCCGTGCATATAAGTGCCAACTATTTGGCTTGTGACAAGACCGTCGATTTGTGTGTCGAGCCCGTTGCCGACTCCACTTAAAACTTTTCCAAGCGGTTGCAGATCTTGAAGGAATCGCGTTTGTCCAGCGTGATTTTCAAATCCAGTTAAGGTTGAAATAGGAATAGTAGGCGTGCATAAAATCTCCCCCACGGATCGGTTCGTCGCCGAAACTGTTTCGATAGGCACAATTTCTAAACCTTGCTGAGTCCTACCACCAGAAGCAGGAAACGTTGAACCTAATAATTGAAAACCTGCGCAGACAGCAAATATGTGTGCACCGCCGTTTACAGCAGTAAGGAGCGAACTCCCGATTAATTGCGATGCTTTGATTTGCGCATCGTCTTCTCCGCCACCAAGAAAATATAGTTCGGCAGTAGTCGGAATCGCATCACCAATTCCCACTGTTAAAACTTCATGTTTGATTCCTCGCTGGCTGAGTCGCCAACTAGTAATTTCTACATTTCCTCTATCACCATAGGTTCCTAGCAATTCAGGTAATAAATGAACAAGGGTGAGTGTCATGACTTCTTTACACCTTTAGCCAATCGGTGGAAAGCGGTGTAAGAAGCAATGAGATCTGCATCTATATCTCCAAAAATAGCCGACGCTTCTGATTCATTACTAACAATTTTGTGCGCGATTGCGCCAACAGTGAGGCGCGCCGAAATATCTAAGCGGCGATCTCCAGTTACTAATACTTTACGACCTCGGAGTGGAGCAAAATCAACATCCCATAACCACGAAGTATCTTTGCCGTCCTGCGTATTTGCATTAACAACAAGTAAGACGCTCGGTGCCCCTTGAGCACTCGTTCTTAAAGTTTCACGCCAACTTGCAGGATTTTTCGACAACATAAGTCTAAATCTCGTTTGGCCAATTTCTAATATTCCAAAACGGCCGTCAACGCTTGCGACTTTCGAGATTGCTTGTGAGGCCGTTTTTAGATCAACATCTAAATAATGTGATGCGACTACAGCTCTTGCAGCATTACTCAGCGCTGCTTGACCAGGGATTCCACTTTGAATATTAATAGCCTTGTTGTGCGGACCCATCAGTTGCTCCCCGCGCAAAATCCATTCTGGATTTGGTTTTTTGAATCCACACATGCACGAATATGAATCACCATCGTTATGCCATTGCAAAATTTCCCCGCACTCAGGACATGTTGATGCGTCCATATGTCCTGCTACTCCGCTTGTGAACCAAATGACGTTCGTGCTTGCCATTGATGCCCACGCCACAAAGGGATCATCTGCATCGGCAAGGACTGCACAACGTGTGGGCAAGTTACGAAGCGCGTCTCTCCATTTTTGGGCAACTACCCGGACTTCAGATAGTCGATCTAATTGATCCCTGCCTAAATTAAGGAGCACAATCAAACGTGGATTTGTTTGGGTAATTGCCCAAGGCACAACCATTTCATCAACTTCTAGCACTGCGGTTGGCGCAGAAGAGTTACTACTTAAGGCAGATGCAATTCCTGCAAATAAATTAGCGCCAGTAAAATTACTCACGACAGAAGTTTTTGTTCGCAAGCCCGCAGTAATTAAGGCTGTAGTAGTGCTTTTTCCATTAGTTCCAGAAACTAGGACCACATTGCGGTCCCTTGCAAGAATTGAAACAGCGTTAGGAACTAACTTCAAAATAATGCGGCCACTGACCATGACGCCACTGCCCCGCTTGGAAATGCGCGATAACGCACCAAAAATATTTGCGATTACGATAACTAAGCGCAATGCCACGGCAACTAGCAATCTACAAGTTCAAGTGTTCCGGTGCTCACATTGTAAATCGCTCCACCAACACTGACGCCATCACGCAAAAGCGGATACGAACGGATGCGATTGACGTCAATTTCTAACGCTTTGCGTTGATCCGAAACAGTACGAAATTCAAGACTTCTTGTATCGACGCCATATTGCTTTTCGATTGTTGCGTGAATTTCAGCCTCATCGTTTTGTGCCATACGACAATCTGTATGTGGCATAACAAGAATCCTGGTAACACCAAGTAAATACGTTGCAAGGACTAACGTTCGAAGTACGTCTTCAGTTACGCGCGCTCCAGCATTTCGTAATATTTTTGCATCACCCGATTGCATGCCCACAACCGCAAGTGGGCTGATTCGTGAATCCATACATGTAACGATTGCAAGGCCTTTGGCTGCAGAACCAGTGAGCGAGCTACCTTGAAAGTCAGCAGCGAACTCACGGTTTGCATTAACAACATCCTGAAAAGAATCTAACGGAAAGGCGTCGCGAGGATTGTTTTCTGACATCGTCGCGTCCCTTCAGAACTCTCGTTACTTATTCTTATCTTTCTTCTCTTGCTTCTTTGCGCGCTTTTCCTTCAGAGAAAGCTTTGGTTCTTTCTTCTGATTAGCGTTGCTCTTCTGCTCTTTGTTAGCCATTGTCACTCCCTTCGGTACTCGTAGGACTTCACTGTAGCAATGGAGCCCCCCGTCAGGATTGAACTGACGACCTTCCGCTTACAAGGCGGGCGCTCTACCACTGAGCTAGGGAGGCATTTCTTTCGCGTGAATTATGTCAGCGAGTGCGTGAATTTATCGAAATTGACCTTGTTAA
>CAFBOP010000012.1_pt1 | contig 26518 bp, 27 predicted proteins | sample 7269491 | NCBI WGS metagenome assembly CAFBOP01 (sample SAMEA6814122, study PRJEB35770) | uncultured Actinomycetes bacterium | biome: Freshwater; feature: Freshwater reservoir; material: water | place: Czech Republic | collected 2017-07-26 | depth 30m m
AGTACAACGACTGTAATGTCACTAACAGAAACCCTTTTAGCTTTAGCAACTCGCTTCACATTTTCAGCAGGGGGAGCGGTGATATCAATAACGTCAGCGGCTTCTGGTCCAGTAACAATTTTATTCATATAGAAAACAGCTGATGGGTCATACATTGTTCCGCGAGGCGATAGAGCAATAACACTTATCGCCCCACCCATTCCATTTGCAGTAAGTGAAGTTCCATCGATTGGGTCGACAGCAACATCGCAACGTGGGCCAATACCATTTCCAACGACTTCTCCGTTATGAAGCATCGGTGCATTATCTTTTTCACCTTCGCCAATGACAACAATTCCATTCATATCAACTGTATTGATCATCATGCGCATCGCTTCAACAGCAGCCTGATCAGCTAAATTTTTATCCCCGCGACCAACCCATGCAGATCCTGCAAGGGCGGCAGTTTCAGTTACTCGAACGAGCTCAAGGGCTAAGTTGCGTTCTGGACTTGCATTCTCCATCATCACAGTCAGTCTCCTATTTCTCGTGTTACTTCGGCCCCGAGGTTTCGTAATTGTTCTATAAATTGCGGATAGCCTCGATCTATGTGAAAGCAATCCTCCACAAGAGTAACGCCGTCACTGACTAATCCTGCCAGAACTAACCCTGCGCCCGCTCGAATATCAGTGGCAGCAACAGGAGCACCTGATAATTGCTCAATTCCATGAATTGACGCGTGATGACCATCGACGCTTATTTGTGCTCCGAGGCGCACTAATTCATTAACAAACATGAATCGGCCTTCAAATACATTCTCAGTAACTATTGCATTTCCTTGGGCTATTGCATTCAGGGAGATAACCATAGGTTGTAAGTCAGTAGGAAATCCCGGATAAGGAAGCGTTGCAATATCAATAGCTTGCGGACGAGATTCCATACGGACTCTAATGCCATCTGCGGTAGATGTAATTATTGCGCCTGCGGAAGCCAATTTTTCGAGTGGAACTTCAAGGTCACTTGCACGGCCGCCATGAATGGTGATGTCACCTTTTGTCATTGCTGCAGCAAATGCCCAGGTGCCTGTAACAATTCGATCTGGAATAGTGCGGTGTGTTGTTGGATTAAGTTTCGGAACTCCAACAATTGTTAAGGTGGGAGTTCCGAGTCCTTGAATATTTGCACCCATACTGATGAGGAATTCACCCAAGTCAACGATATCTGGTTCGCGTGCTGCGTTATCAATAATTGTTGTGCCCTTTGCGAGCACTGCTGCTGTCAACAAATTTTCTGTTGCACCAACGCTTGGAAAATCTAATGTGATTTCTGCACCCTTGAGTCCATTTGGTGCGGTTGCAATTACATAACCATGTTGATTGTGCGCTGTTGCACCAAGTGATTCGAGTCCTTTAAAATGAAAATCTAGTCCTCGAGATCCAATGGCATCTCCACCAGGGAGTGCAATCTCTGCTTCGCCTAAACGCGCAACAAGCGGACCGAGTACATTTATTGAGGCACGCATTTTTCGAACAAGATCGTAGTCAGCACGATGACCAGGAATTTCTGGAACATCGATTGTTATCGTGTCTGCATCTCGACTTACAGTGCAACCCAACCGAGTAAGCAGTTCGGCCATAATCCCAACGTCGGCAATATCTGGAACATTGGTAATGGTTGTCTTACCTTGGGCTAAGAGAGTGGCTGCCATTAATTTAAGGACAGAGTTCTTAGCTCCGCTGACATGAACCTCACCATGGAGTCGCGTGCCGCCGACGATACGAAAGCGTTCGTTTGGCATGGGACCCCTTTCAGTTCGAGTGGTCTCATCGTAACTGTCCTTATAGGCTCTACCCATGGTTAATTTAACGAGGATTTATACAAAGACTGGCGATGATGGCACGACCTCCCTTGGAGACATGAGTCGCACCTCAAAAAATGATCCCCGCCTCGAAGCTTATGCAACTGTTGATGAAGCCAACTCATCAATTGGTGTAGTCCTAGCTCTTGGCGACATCTCTGAAGATATTCGTGCGCTACTTGTCCGCATCCAAAATGATCTCTTTGATGTGGGTGCAGATCTATGCACTCCCGTAACTGATGCACCAGCTTTTGAACCATTGAGAGTTCTTGAATCTCAAATTACATACTTAGAAGAACAGATTGATAGGTACAACAAAGAACTAGCGCAATTGCGTTCATTTGTATTGCCATCAGGAACTGGCGCAGCATCTCTCTTGCATGTTGCGCGCACAGTCACGCGGCGAGCAGAGCGTTGCACTTGGGCTGCCATTCACGCATTCGGAGGCGGAGTAAATCCGATAACGGCAAAATATCTCAATCGACTTTCTGACTTACTTTTTGTTTTAGCGCGATACGCGAATAAAGAGATCGGTGACCAACTGTGGGTTCCTGGAGCTAATAGATAATTTCACTTACTGCGTTGCGTTAGGCGTGTACGTGTTTGTATTGAGCTTTTCCGTAGACGGCATGTGATTGCAGTAGATATCTGTAACTTTTGTAAATGTTTCATCTGAAAATTTCAAAGGTTCTGTGCTGACCAACCACACTGTCGCACGCTCTTTGGCTTTTGTTGAACTTAATAGAGTTCTAATGGTTCCCAAGGCAATTGGTGTTTGGTCACTTGTTGAAGTCGGTCTAGAAAGAATCGAATCTATTTGCCACCATTTGCACCCATCAGTTGACGCAAGTTGAATGACACCACACGCCAATTTTGTACAAGTTCCATCCTTCATCTGATTGGCGAAGAAAGTCTTCTGCCGTGCATCTGAGAGGATTCCACGTTGGTCTGCTTGCGATACTGCAGTCTTCCAATATACATCTTGGAATGATCTCCACCCTTCAAAACTCATCGGCGGCCATCCAGGTGATTTTGAGGGTGTCACTTTCACATTTTTTTTCTTGTAGACAATCTTTTTCTTTGGCGTAACAACTTTTTTTACTACTGGCTTCTTCGTTACAGTCACCGTAGTGCTTGGTTTAACGCTGGCCGTAGTGCTTGGTTTAACGCTAGCTTTAGTAGCGGGCTTACTGGTGGCTGTACTTGTAGAAGCAATTGTCGGCTTTGGGGTCGGTTTAGCAGTTCCTCCGTAAGCCGTCGGCGAGAAGTTCAGAATCACCAGTGCTAGTGATACAGAAATGAATTTGCGGTTTATGAGCGTTCCCATTTGAAAGTCCGAATCGAGAAGAAGATTCCTACAACAAGCCAAACTAACAAAATCGCAAACGTCTTTCCGGTTTCCCATGAATGTGCGACTTCGCTGTTTGCAAAGCTGTCAGGTAAGAAAACGGATCGCATTCCTTGACACAACCACTTCAGTGGAAAAATCGCTGCGACTTGCTGCATCCAGGCAGGAAGTTGAGTGAAAATGAAGAACACACCGCTAAAAAACTGCAAAATGATCACGACGGGTGAAACAACTGCCGAGGCACCCCGTCCACTCTTTGGAACCACTGAAAATGCAATCCCGAGAGCAGTAGAGCAAGCAGTTCCAAGCACAATAAGCCAAGCGAAAGTTAACCATTTGGAGGCTGAGGTCGGCATGCTCAGACCAAAGAAAATAACTCCACCTGCAAGAAGCAAAATGACCTGAATTAACATTCCCGCAAGAACAAGAATAGTTTTTCCTATGAAATAACTTGCAAGAGGCATCGGGGTTCCTCGTAAACGTTTGAGGGAACCAAAGTCTCTTTCCATCGGAATAACAATCGCTAATTGCTGAAAACCGCTATTTACTAACCCGGAGGCAATCATTCCAGCGACAAAGTATTGGCTGAAAGTTACACCGGGAGCAATTGTGTCTTTAAATACCGAACCAAATATTGCTAGAAGAATTAAGGGGAAGAGGAGTGTAAAAACGACAGATTCTCTTTGGCGCATGAACTGACGAATTTCTAGTCCACCTCTTCGAATTCCTAAATTAAGCATGCTCGGCAAAGTATTCATTCTGTGGCCCCAGACTTTTCACCGATCATTTCGATATAAATATCTTCAAGTGTTGGACGGACAACAGCCAGTTTTGGAATTTCGCCAGTGAATTGTTGGCTTAAGCGCTTCACAATTGCAGTAGGTTCGGCGCTTAGTTCTTCTCGCATAATGCCATTTTCTTCCCATTGAACTCTCGCTAATGATGTTGCACGACCACCGAGATTGGTTGGAGTAGAAGTTTCAATGATCTTGCCGCGATTAATCACTGCAACCCGGTCTGCTAAAGCTTCAGCTTCATCAAGATAATGCGTGGTGAGCAAAATGGTCGAGCCACTATTTTGAAGTTCTCTTATAAGCGCCCAAAAAGAGCGGCGTGCTTCAGGATCAAATCCCGTGGTTGGTTCGTCTAGAAAGAGAAGTTCAGGGCTTCCGATAATTCCAAGCCCAACATCTAAACGTCTTCGTTGTCCACCAGAAAGTGAACGGATGAGGGCATCCTTTTTTTCAGTAAGGCCAACAGCGTTGATAACTTCTTGAGGATCTCGAGGTTTTGAGTAGTACCCACTGAAGTGCGCAATGGTTTCACTTACTGTTAAATCACCAGCATCGGATGTCGATTGCAAAACTATTCCAATACGATTTCGGAAATCACGAGCTCCCGTACCTGAAACTTCTGGATCTATTCCTAATACTGTGACGTCACCCGAATCTCGCTTCCGGAAACCTTCAAGAATTTCTACGCACGTAGTTTTGCCTGCTCCGTTTGGACCCAACAGGGCGAATATCTCACCTTGGGCAATCGAGAGGTCAACGCCATCGACAGCCTTATTTGCTCCATAATTCTTGCGAAGACCACGAACTTCAATAACGTTCATATGGCTATCTTGCCACTCTGGGGTAAAAAATGCGAAAGAATTACGTCATGAGCCCGAGACGTAACCACCCAAAAGGGAAAAATGGAGCTCGCAAATCAAACGATGAGGATCGCGAAATAAATACCTCGCATGAAACTTTAGAAGAACATGCAGATGGTATTTACCTCGTTCGAAAAATCACAGGATCGAGTTCTAATAAACCTTACAGATGTCCGGGGTGTGATCAAATGATTCCCATGGCAACTCCACACACTGTTGCATGGCTTGAATACGATGTTGAAACACGTAGACATTGGCACAATGCATGTTGGGCTAAGAAATCACAACGCGGGCCAAGAACTGAGAGAACTCGTAACGCTCCTAAGTATTAACCCAAACTTCTTCCATGGAATAATTTCACTACGCTCATAATTATTTTGTCAGCGAATGCGTTTCGTTTAAAACTCGTAAATGCAATCGGGAGTTGGAAACGGGCCCTAACGACTGTGCGAGCATAAGTAAATTCCAGCAGCCCTTCAGGTCCGTGAATTCTCCCGTAACCACTGTCTTTGACTCCGCCAAATGGAACTGAAGCTACAGCAGCAAATGAAATTGTGGAATTAATAGCAACCATACCGCACTGTAATTGAGAAGCGATTTTCTTACCCTGACGTTTTGACCAGACTGACGCGCCTAGTCCATAGCGTGAGGCATTAGAAAGTTTTATGGCTTCGTTCATATTTCGCACCCTATTAATGATTATTGTGGGCCCAAACGTTTCCTCTTGCATCGCAATGGAATCTTCAGGAACATTAATTAAAATCACTGGTTCAACAAAGGGTGGTTTAACAGAGTTAAGTCCTCCAAGTAACGCGCTTCCTCCGCGAGCAATGGCATCTGCAATATGAGATTGAATGATGCCAAGTTGTTTAGGAATTGTTGCTGGCCCGTAGTTACCTTGCCCTGGTGCGCCGGGTGTGATCTTTTTTCCTGCCTCAACAATGATGTTAATGAATTCATCTGCAACGCTTTCTTCTACATAGACGCGTTCTGCCCCAATACATGTTTGCCCTGCATTGGACATTGCAGACCAAAGCGTAAAATCGGCAGCAGTTTTGATGTCAGCATCTTTTGCAACGAGCACAGGATCTTTCCCACCACATTCTAAAATCACAGGAGTCATCGTTGTTGCACACGTTGCTGCAACAAGTTTTGCAGTTTTGGTAGATCCAGTAAATGCCAACTTATCAACTCCACTTTCACAGAGCGCTTTACCTGTTTCACCTAAACCGGTAACAACTTGTAAAATACCTGGATTGGGTGCAACAAGAGCAAAAGTTTTAGCGATCCATACTCCAACACTCGGTGCATATTCGCTGGGCTTAAAAACTACAGTGTTTCCTGCTGCAAGAGCGTAAGAAATTGACCCCATTGGTGTGAATATCGGATAGTTCCACGGTCCAATTACTCCGACTACGCCGACGGGTGAGCGTTCAACGGTTGCAGACATGTTGGCCATGAGTAAGCCTGGTTGACGATTTTGTACTCGTAAAACTTCACGTGCATTGCGCGCCGCCCACGTTAAATGGCCAATTGCTAGAGTCACTTCAAGAGATGCGTCGCTTAAGGGTTTTCCAGTCTCTTGCGAAATTAATTGGGCACATTCATCAATGCGATCAACGAGCAACGCGCTCCAGGCAAGTAATACTTTGCGCCGCCCTGAAAAGCCCAGATCAGTCCATGCCTGTGCTGCTTGTCGGGCATCTGCAACTACGCCATGCACTTCTGAAGCTGTATGCACTGCGTGCGTGCTAAAGACCTCGCCCGTTGAAGGATTATATGATTCAAAAGTCGATGTGGTCATTTAAAAAGTCTATCGCTACGGTTGGAGGTAGACTGCCTCAATGTCGGAAATAATTCGCTCAAATACTCAATTGCCTGCAGAGCGCAGGCCATTTATTCTCCGCACGCAGGACAACCTAAAACTTATCGGCGAAGTCGCTCGGCCGATCGGCGAAGTTCCGGGACAGTCACAAGGCGCAATATTGTGTCTACATCCTCTTCCGACAGCGGGCGGAATGATGGACAGTCATATTTTCAAAAAGGCTGCTAACCGATTGCCGGCATTAGTTGGTATTAGCGTTGTTCGTTTTAATACTCGTGGCACAACTAGTGATGCCGGAACTAGCGAAGGTAATTTTGAAAACGGTGTGGGAGAGCGCTTCGATGTTGAAGCAGCCCTTAATTATTGTTTTGATGAATTGAAACTCACCAATCTTTGGGTAGTGGGTTGGTCATTTGGAACAGACCTTGCACTGCAACACGCAAAAGACCCGCGTCATAAAGGTTTAATACTTCTTAGCCCACCGCTTCGCACATCAACCCCCGAACATTTGCAGTGGTGGAATTCTGATCCACGACCGGTGATGGCCCTAGTTCCAGAATTCGATGAGTTCCTTCCACCAACGCAAGCACGCGAAAAGTTTTCGGTTATGCCCAATATGGAGATCATTGCCGTTGATGGGGCTAAGCATTTGTGGATTGGGGAACCATCGGTTTATCGGGCATTGAGCGAGATAGTGGCCCGAGTAGCGCCAGGGAAATTACCCTTACCGACCGAATATTGAGACAGGGCAGCTTTATAACGAATCGGTAAATGGTATTGACAACCCACTAGCGGAAGAGTTTTATAGCTCTATTGCTATCTGGAAAGGATTCCAGATAGCCGCTTACGGAGGGATGAGCCACCTATGTCAGAGCGCGCTAAATCTAAATCTCGTCGATTTAAATTTCCTGAAGAGGCGAGCGTTATTTTCGCACTCCTTGTTCTCGTTGGCATCGTCGGCACATTACGTCCAACATTTTTAAAGCCGCAAAACCTTCTTAATTTGGCAGCAAGTTATTCAATTTCCGCACTTCTTGCAGGATGCATTGTCTATTTACTCTCTATGGGAGAAATTGATCTCTCCTTCGGTTGGATCCTCAATCTTTCTGCTGTAGTTGCAGGTCTTTCAATGATTGCTGGAGTTCCAGTATGGATTGCAATTATTTTAGGCATCGTTGCAGGTGGACTCATGGGAGCGATTAACGGTTTCTTAACCGTAGTTATGAGGTTGCCCCTCATTATTGTCACTTTAGGTACGGCATCGGTATTTCAAGGTATTTCTTTAATCTCCAATAAATCAGGTTCGGTTGTTCCAACAGATGAAAAGCTAACATCAAATATTTTCTTCAGGGCCCTCGGTGGTGAAATTGATACACCTGTCCCATTTATTTTAATTTTTGTAGTTTTTGCATTTCTTGTACTTCATTTAACTCTACATAAGACTCGTTTTGGATATCGAATTCTCGCTATCGGTAGTAATCCAGAAGCAGCTCGCCTTGCCGGCATCCCAACCAAAAGAATTAAGATTCTTGTTTGCGCGCTGATGGGCGTTGTTTCCGGAATCGGCGGAGTACTTTTCCTTGGTTTCCGCGGTGCTGTCGATCCAAGCACTGGCGCTAACTTATTGCTGCCAGTTGTTGCAGCCGCAATTATCGGTGGAACACCACTTTCAGGCGGAGCCGGAACTGTATGGGGCTCACTAGTTGGTGCACTTATTGTTGGAGTTATCGGCGTTGGAGTTGTGTTCTTGGGAATCGATGCAGTGTGGAGCACTTTGGTCACTGGTCTGGTAATCATTTTTGCTATCGGAGTTGATCAAGTCGTTCGCGTCCGAAAAAATCGAGCGGGTTAGAAAAATAGGTTTCAACCTTGCCCATAGGGGGCATTGCTTGAATAAAAAAGGGAAGGTAAAGATGACAATCAAGAGCCGTAAGGCACGTTGGAGTGCGTTGGCACTTACTACAGCGATGGTGCTTTCTGCCAGTGGAGTTGCTACTCCTGCGCAAGCCGCGCAGAAGAAGCTCACCATTGGTTTCGTCGTTCACGTAATTGGTAACCCATTTATTAATCAGATTATCGATGGCGCTAAGGCAGCTGCCAAAGATCTCGGTGTAACTATCAAAGTAACTGGCCCAGCTGGTGCTGAAGGCGATGCTCAACTCACCGCTGTTCAGAACATGGCTGCTTCAGGTGTTGATGGAATCGCAACTTCTGTTCCTGCAGCATCAATGGTGAAAGGTCTTAACGCAATCATTAAGGCCGGAACACCTATCGTCCAATTTAACGGACTTGGTGTTGGCGTTAACGGACCATATGTTGGCGAGAAGTCAGTTGAATCAGGACGTCTTCTAGGAAAGATGGTTTTGGACAAGATTGGCGGAACCAGTGCTAAGGGTGATGTCATCGTCGGAAACTGTTACCCAGGATTCCCAGTTTTGGAAAACCGTCAAAAGGGTGTTCTAGAAAGCTTGGCTAAGGCATCCGGTGTCAAGATTGTTGGACCATCAGATGTGAAGGTTGACTCTGCAGCTAACTTTGCTGCATGGCAAGGTCTTCTTGCTGCAAATCCAAACGCACTTGCAATGGTTGGTCTCTGCGCTCCAGATGTTGAGAGCATCGGAAAAGTAAACGCAGCTGTACCAGGATCAAAGACCATTGGTGGGGGCTATGACCTCACAACAGGAAACCTTGCAGCTCTAGCAAACGGATCTGCTCACATCAGCCTAGGACAGACACCATTCGTCCAGGGTTACCTTCCTGTTTACATCTTGGTCGACAGCATCCGCAACAAGATCAAGATCAACAAGCCAGGCTTCATAGATGCCGGAACTGAAATTGTTACTGCAACTTCAGTTATCGAGCCATTTAAGTCAGCTCCGCTTACATTCACAGAATTGCAGAAGATGTCAGCTTCGCTAACATTGACTCGCAAGTACTACGACCCACTAGTTAAGGGATACATCAAGAATTGGAAGAAGAATTTGAAGCCAATCGCCGATGAATCTGCTTGATTAAAATAAATAACTAAGTCAATATCTGCGAACGGAGGTCACGACATGAATTCTCAATCGGTTCATAGCGTGATCTCCGTTCGTGGCTTAGCTAAGCGTTACGGTGGAGTAAAAGCCCTTAATGGCTTGGATCTAGATCTAGAAGCAAATAAAGTCCATGCCATTGTTGGCGAAAATGGCGCAGGTAAATCAACTTTTATGAAAATCCTCTCGGGTGGAGTTACCCCAGATGAGGGCAGTATCGAAGTAATGGGAGAGAAGTTCTCATCCTTTACCGTGCAATCTGCCTCAAAGCTCGGTATCGGAATCATGTATCAAGAACTGCGATTGTTTCAACATCGCGATGTATTAACTAATCTTTTTCCAGACCGCGAAATGCGGGTCGGACCATTTATTGCAAAAAAGAAAATGGCTGAAATCGCCATACCAGTTTTAAAGTCCATTGGACTTGATGTTGATCTGTATCAAACCGTTGGCGAGTTAGCGCTATCTGACCAACAACTTATTGAACTAGCACGTGTTCTTATCGAAAAACCAAAACTTTTAATTCTGGACGAACCAACATCTGCACTCAATGCACGCGAAAGCAAGAGGTTACTAGATCTCGTAAGATTACTACCTGAGCAAGGAACAACTGTCCTTTACGTTTCACATAGATTAGATGAAGTTTTTGCTGTTGCCGAGCAGATCACTGTAATGCGTAATGGTTCTCTTGTGTTTTCAAAGCCCACTAAAGATCTTGATATTCCTACAGTAATCGGCGGAATTGTTGGAGAAAAATCTGCGGCATCGATGGCTAAGAAACAGGGTAGTGCAGATCTTTACGCCAAAGCAGAAAAAGTATTGGAAGTTAAGAGCCTCAACAATGGTGGTCAAGTTGTAGATATCTCTCTTAATGTGGCTGCAGGAGAAATTGTTGGAGTTGCAGGACTCATTGGCTCTGGTGCCGATGAATTACTAGAGACTCTCTTTGGGGCTCGCACGAAAGTTTCCGGTTCTGTAAAGTTGCAAGGTGTTGATAAAAATAGTTTGAGCCCACAAAATTCAGTTCGAGATGGTGTTGCTCTTATTCCTGCAGATCGCAAACGAGTAGGTCTCATGCTAGATAGAACGGTTTCAGATAATTTGTCACACGTTTCCATTGGCGGTTACAAGCAAGGGACTCCGCTTATTTCAAAATCTGGCTTGGCAGCAACGGCTGTGAAGTTAGTTGAAAAATTTGTCATCAAAGCAGAGAACGTGCAAGTCCGAGTGGGCAACCTTTCAGGTGGAAACCAGCAAAAAGTTGTTATTGGAAAGTGGCTTGAAATCGGTCCAGGGCTTGTATTGCTCGATGACCCAACTCGCGGTGTTGATATCGGGGCTAAAGTCGAGCTTTTCCGTTTAGTTCGCGAGATTGCTGCTGAAGGAAAAGGCATTTTGTTTAGGTCTACTGAAATCTCTGAGTTAACAACCTTGTGTGACCGCATTGTTGTGGTGAAAGATGGCGTTAGCACCCGTGAAGTCAGCGGTGTCGATGATGCCGAACTCATCAAGCTCATCAACGAATAGTTCTACGTTCACAATCCAACCCGATTGAAAGAGAAAGAGGAAAAAAATGGTAAGAAGAGCCTTCACTATGCGTTTGAAGCCAGGAAGTTTGGCAACATATAAGAAGCACCATGATGAAATTTGGGGCGAGATGATTGCAGAGCTTGAGAAGTCAGGTATCGCTGACATGACTATTTTCGAAAACGATCCAGTACTTGTTATGTACTCCGTAATTACAGACGTCGAAGCATGGGACCGTTTGTGGCACTCAGAAGTTCACGATCGCTGGGCAGTATTGATGGCCCCATTGATGGAGTTCAATGCTGATGGCATCGTAAATTCAACAGAACTTCGCGAAGTTTTTCACTTAGAAACTAACGCTGGTAAGTAATAAAGATGTCGGCTCAGAAACTTGCTCTCGTAACGGGTGCTAGCCGTGGAATTGGACGTCAGATTGCTTTAGGTCTGGCCGATAGCGGCCATAAAGTTATTGCCGTTTCACGTTCGCCCATTGATACAAGCGGTCTTTCGGCTAATCAAAAATCGTCAATCACAAGTATTACAGGTGATGTCAGCGATGTTTCCTTCGTCGAAAGACTCGAGAAGCAAGTTTCTCAAGAGCATGGCGTTGTGCAAATTCTTATTAACGCTGCAGGAGTTTTCGGTCCAATTGATTTAATTCAAAATACCGATCCTGCTGAGTGGGCACGCACCATCATTATTGATGCCATCGCGCCTTATTACACCGCTCGTTCTTTCTTGCCAGGAATGTTAAAAAGCAAGTGGGGCAGAATTATTAACTTGAGTTCTGCAGCATCTTTGCATCCACCAGGACCTCTAAATAGTGCATACGGAACCTCTAAAGTGGCACTCAATCAACTCACCCGCCATATTTCTGCAGAGATTGCAGGTTCAGGAGTAACTGCAAATGTTATTCACCCTGGCGATGTTCAAAGCGATATGTGGGCAGATATTAAAGCTAAAGCAGAAGCACTTGGCGAAGTAGGTAAAGATTACAAAGCGTGGGTTGACTGGGTAAATGAAACTGGTGGAGATGATCCAAAGAAAGCAATGGATCTTGTTCTTAAGTTAGTCAGCACTGAAAGTGATTCGGTCAACGGAAGATTCTGTTGGATTGATCAACCGCTACAAGCACCAATACCAAGTTGGGAAGATCCGGTAGACGCCAGACCTTGGGGCTAACATGACGAAACCTAAATCTGCCTTCGTTACGGGAGCATCACGTGGTATCGGCTTTGGTGTTGCATTGCGCTTGGCGCAAGAGGGAATTCAAACAGCAATTGTTGGGCGAGATCGCACAAGAATTGAGCAAGCCGCAAAAAAGATTATTGAAATTACTGGAACACAAGCTCTGGCTGTAGTTGGTGACGTAGCGAATTACAGAGACTGTGTAAGCGCCGTTGAAAAAGTTGTAAAAGAGTTTGGCTCTATTGATGTCCTTGTTCCCAATGCAGGTGTTGGAATAATCGGTTCAGTAGATGAATCAGATCCTGCCGATTGGGCATTGATGATGCAAACTAATTATTTAGGAACTGCTCACATTATTAAAGCGGTATTGCCAGTCATGCAAAAACAAGGTTCAGGGGATGTCATTGCAATTGTTTCTGCCGGAGGCACAAAGGGTTATCCAGAATGGTCTGGATATTGTGCAAGCAAGTGGGCAGTCATGGGGTTTATGGATAGTTTTGCGCAAGAAGTTATTGCTCAAGGAATTCGTGTTTCCACACTCTGCCCTGGTGGAGTTGATACCGCTTTTTGGGATGATCTCAATAAAGATATTAATCGTGCAGGTTCAGAAGGGCGCAGCAAGCTCATGAGTCCTGCAGATGTTGCAGAAATGGTGATGCTTCAAGTTAATCTGCCTCGAAACGTGATGCTCAAGAACGCCTTGTTCTTCCCAACTAATGAATGGCATTAGCAAAATCTCATATTGAGAGAACTGGGACATTCTTATCTCTAGACTTCACCAATGCGTGGATCTCTTGCCCTAGTTGGCTCTGGTGAATATTTGCCAGATATGGCTGAACTAGAGAAATCGTTAATCCAAGACGGATTAACTCATGGCAAAGCTAACAAGTTCGTTCAGATCCCAACCGCAGCTGGACGGGAGAGTAAAGATCGCTTGGAATTTTGGAAAGAACTTGGAGCTAGGCAAGCAGATTTAATTGGTGCGGAACAAATCTTTCTCCCAATCTTTGATAGAGATAGTGCAAATAGCGATCAATTTGCAGATGCGATTTCCGATAGCGCACTTGTATATATGTCTGGAGGAGATCCACATTATTTAGCCCAAGCTCTGACTGGTACGCCAGTGTGGGACGCAATATTAAAGAATTGGCAAAGTGGTGGATCACTTGCGGGCTGTAGCGCAGGTGCAATGGTTCTGAGTTCAGAGATTCCAAACTTTCGATTCTTAAAGTATGGGCCAACACCAGGGCTTAATGTCATTGGAAACATTCGGGTAATTCCGCACTTCAATAAATTCTTCAAATGGATTCCAGATGCTGCTGCAAAAGTATTAATGCACGCACCGGAAGGTTCGATTTTGCTTGGCGTGGATGAGATGACTGCTTTAGTACAACGAAGCGGGAAGGATTTTTGGGAGGTAAATGGCCAAGCGAAGGTGCATGTATTACAAGGTGCGCCAGCCGAACAACTTGTTGCGGGGCAGTCGATTAAGTTTTAAGAGATTAGAGTGTTAGCAAAAATCTGCCAAGCAAGTGCAGATTTAGCAATTAAGGAGAGAGTTATATAGGTTCGCTCACCTCGGATGTAGTCGGACCATTTTCCGACTTTCTTGTATTGGAGCCATTGCACCAGAGCGAATGAGTTGAAGAAAACGAATATCGTCAATACAATTCCGTAAACAAAGGCTGGAGCAGAAGTATCTCCAGGTCCGCCAATTGAGAAAATATAAAACAAGAGTGCAATCCAAGGAACTATTCCAGTGATGCAACCAAAGATAAAGGGAAGCCAACCACCGTTTCCTGGATTCTCATATTTTTCCTGGAGCCATCCAAAGAGAATCATCGATGCATTAACGCCGAAGATTGAAATAATTGCTGAAATTTCGCTCACTCCAGTTACTTGCGCAATTAACACAATCATTACAGAAGAGCTAATTGCATATTCAACCCAGCGGAAATAGTTTCGCTTTGCAGCAATGCCTGCGCTGTATCTTGGGAAGAACTGTGGACTTGCCACAATGAAATGTGCGAGTGCGGATAATCCAAGAAAGATTGCAACTGTTAAGCCAACAGGGGTCTTAAAAAGAGTTACTGGAGGCGCAAAGGTTGATCCTGGAGGCCCAGACATATAAGTCGCAGTAATGGGAAGTGCGAAGTCATTGCTGAGGGCCAGAACTGCGGACATTTGTACTAGGTGAAGAATTCCCGCAAAGATATTTACTTTGCGAAGGCTTTGCGATGTGATCTCTTTACTCATAACTAAAGGGTAGTCGCTAGATCTGCATTTGGGTGGGATAACGTGATTGTTACCACTGTGCTCACCCTTAAAAAGGCATCTCGCACCGCGGTCAACCGGGCACAACCAGAAAAGTCGAAGAAAGTTGGACGTGCATGTAGTGGCGCACTCATGTAGCGTTTCGGTGTGCGTAAGTTATTAGCGGCCGTGTTGGCATTTGTAATTATCGGAAGTGGCGCTGCCTATGCTCATCAACCCGTGACATTAAGTGATTCAGACACAACAGCCGCTAAGGGTCCGTTACTAGTTGATGGAACTGTTTCATTTGCAGTCAGAGCATCATTCACTAAAGCAGGACAAAAGAAGGCTTTTCGCGCTCAATTTAAATCAGGAGATGCGCTCTCGGTCCAGTACTTAATAGTTGATAGGAGGCCCGAGAGCTCACTACGGATTAACGCATTACCAACACTTGTCATGACAACCCCCACGGGTTCGACAGTCACGATAGCGCTCGATGAACGAACAAAATTTTACGAACCATTTAGCAGAGTGAATTACTTGTATCTTGCTCGCTATAGCGCAGTAGCACAAAGTGGTGTGTATAGCTTTGTTATTACTTCAAGAGCAAAAGCTGGCATCACCGTCGCAGTGGGTGATCGGGAAGTTACAGGTGAAGTTCTCCGTGAAACTCTTGCATCACCATCACCAACTTCAGTAGCACCAGCACCATCACCTTCAAAAGCAGTCTCAATATCTCCAACCCCACCAAGTAGTGATGGATACACGATGGCGCAGGTACGGGCTAACAACAGCGCTACAAGTTGTTGGGCAGTGATTAATGGAACTGTCTACAACTTAACAACGTGGATTAACTCGCACCCAGGTGGATCAGGTGCAATTATTTCTTTGTGTGGAACTGACGCAACTTCCGCATTCACTTCCAAACATGGAAGTAAAAGCGGCCCAAATTCGCAACTAGCGGGCTTCCGTTTAGGGCCACTGAGTAATTAGTCCGCAGTAACTCTCACTGAGAAATTTCGAACAAGTTGCGCTAAATTTCCCCCATGCTCGGAGGAATCAATAACTCTCTCTTCTCACAAGGCTTCCTAGGCTTCATTGAATTGGCCATCCTTGTTCTATTTCTCAGGTGGGCATTTCCAACTAAGAAGGATCCCGCTGCAAAGCAGCAGCGCAAGGAACTTAAAAAATCTTTGCGTGCGCTGCGCAAGAAATAGAGAAGTTAATAATTTGTTATGAGGATTAAGAGTTATCAGATCTAGGAAATACAACTTCTTCGAGAATGAGAATTACGGCAGCAGCAAGTGGAACTGCTAAAAGGGCGCCAACTAAGCCCAGCAATGAAGATCCCACTAATGCAGCAATAATCGTGACAGCACCGGGTACTGCCAGTGATTTGCGCATAATTTTAGGTGTAATGACATAGTTTTCGATTTGAACATAAAGCACATAGGCAACAAAGGTAATCAAACCTGTAGAGACGGATTGTGTGAGCGCAACAATTGTCACAATTGAACAGCCGATGAAGTGGCCTACAAGTGGAATTAATCCGCAGACCAAAATAATCATCGCAAGGGCGAAGGGTGAAGGTAATCCAATAGCCATTGCCAAAATCAAAACAAAGATAGATGCGAGAGCTGAAACCACAATTTGGCTACCGACGAATGCTCCGATTCTTGCAATAATCGCATTCGACAACCGTGAAACTCGGTCTCTGCGAGTGGCAGGCACAAGACGTAGTCCGAGTGTGATCATCGTTGGAAGCGAAAACAAGAAGTAGAGAGTAAGGACTAAAACGGTCAAGGAAGCGAATGTTCCTGATAGTACGGTTTTACCAACGCCAATAACGCCGCCGAAGGCAGAGACAATTAAAGTTCCATCGCCTGTGATGGATTTAAGTTTTTGTTGAAGCGTATCTACAACACCATAATGATCATTGAGTGATGCAATAGTGGCATTATGTTTTAGATCATCCAGTAGGGAAGGAGCTCGATTAATGAGTTCAGCGCCTTGAGAAACTACTGGTGGAACGACTAGCCAAGCAAAGAGTCCGACAAAAATAATGACAAGTGCAAAAATTACGGTAACTGCTCTGGTTCGGGTCAATCCTCTATTACGAAGTGCTTCAACTGCAGGGTTTAGCCCCATCGCAAGGAATAACGCGATAATAATAAGAACAAAAGTCTGGCTTGCTGCTGCGAGGGAGCGCATGACTACAAGCGCGAGGAGACCACCAGTAGTGGCCAGAAAGCCAAAGTAGAAAGGATGAGATTGATTCACGGGGGCTCCGGGTGCGCCGAAATCCACTGGTAAAACTTCCTTCTTTGTTCGAACCCTTTTTAAACGGTTAGTGATTGCCATATTCATAGTGTAAACGGTTGTGCCGAACACAACTGAATAATTATTGATGTTTCTTATGAGTTAGACCAAAGCAAGGTGAAATTACCACCTCATTCAGGGCATGATAGGACAGTGACATTGCCCGGTAACTTTGGTCGAGCATTCGATTTGAGCTCACTTGGAAAACCTCCGGCTCCTGTACCCAATGTTGCATTTGGTAGCGAAGTCAACGCGGCAAACCTCACGACTGTTTTCTTGGAGCAATCTAAAACAAAACCTGTAATTTTGTTGTGTTGGTCGGTGCGCAGTCCAGAATCACTTGCAGTCTTAGAAATTATGGGAGCACTTGAAGCTGCCGATCAGGGTCGCTGGATTCTGGGATCCGTTAACGCAGATGTCGAAACACAAGTTGCTCAAGCACTTCAAGCGCGAGCTGTGCCGTATGCCGTTGCAATGATTGCCGAGCAGATAGTTCCGCTATTCGAGCAAGCGTATCCAGCAGAACAAATTCGAATGGTCATCGATAAAGTACTTTCACTTGCTGGCGAGCAAGGTGTAGGTGAAGTAGTCCCCGAGAAAATGGAACCAGAAGAAGAGGAAGCGCTAACCGCTCTTGAATCAGGTGACTTTGTTACCGCTGAAACTGCATACAAAAAGTTGATAGCTCGTTTGCCACAACATCCTTTTGCAAAACTTGGGCTGGCACAAACTCAACTCATGATTCGAACAGCTGGACTCAATTTTGCAGATGTTTCAGCGCTCGCAGGTGCCGAACCAAATAATTTAGCGGTTCAGATTCAATGTGCAGATTTGGAAATTGCTCAAGGCGAAGTAGAAAGTGCTTTTGATCGCTTATTGCGTTGTGTCCGCACACTTGAAAGCGGAGAACAGGCACATGCCAAAACCCATCTGCTAGAACTTTTTGCGTTGGTAGATCCATCTGATCCGCGTTTAGTAAAGGCGCGAAGCGCGCTAGCAAGTGCTCTCTTCTAATGGATACCCTCGAGCGTAAAGTATTGGCAGCGCTGTTTTTCTTATTTGGGGTCGAAATTATTGCTTGGGTACCGCGCTTTCCAGAAGTTAAAGACAACCTTGGTTTAAGTAAAGGTCAATTTGGAACTTTGTTGAGCGCAAGTGTTATCGGCTCTGTTATTGGCTTGCTAACTGTTGGTCATATGGTTCATCGCTTTGGAACCCAACGAATTTTAGTGCTCAGTTCTACAACTTTACTTCTCTCGCTGATAGCAATCGTTCATGTAAGTAATTCATGGCACTTTCTCTTATGTAATATTGTTTATGGAGGCTCGATTTCTGCTTTCCATATTGCTATTAACGGCCAAGCTTTTCACGAGCAAGAAAAAACCAAATCTAACCTCATCCCAAGATTCCACGGCTTTTGGGCTTTTGGAGCAGTTGCTACAGCAATTGTTTCGGGTTTCCTTGTAGGCAAGGTCTCATTGACCGCAGATATCGATTCTGTTGCAATCATTTGTTACGTGCTTATTTTGATTCTCATTCGTAAAATTTCACCAGATCTCGTTCCCGGGGTAAAAGGTGGAGAGTATTCACCTGGAACGCTTCTTTCATCTTTTAGTATCGACCGACTCACCTCCATCGGTTTGATTTGTGTTGCGATGGCTGAATTAGGAACTGCTGACTGGTCGACAATATTTTCTAAAGAGGATCTGCACATGAGTCCAGGTGTTGCGGCAATTCCTTACATACTATTTATGTTTGCTGTTATTTTGGGACGCCTAGGGATTCATCGCCTCCCCGCGCAAAAAGAGTTTGGTCGTTTTGCCCAAAAGAGTGTGCTAATCGGCGGTGGAGTTTCAGTTGCAAGCATTCTTGTGGCTGTTCGGGTTGGCGATTCAATTCCTACATTGGGATTTGCGATCTACGCAATAGGAACTTTCGTCGCAGGACTGGCATCTTCATTCTTAACACCTGCATTTATGATTGCAGGTATCGGTCGTTCTAAAGCACCAAGCGCAGTGATTATTGGACAGCTTGGAGTTGTTAACACCCTATTGATTTTCATCTGCAAAGCCATTATGGCCTGGACGGCTCAACTCACATCAATTTCGGTTGCTTTGTTGATTCCAGGATTGTTATTAATGTGTACTGCTTCTGCTACTAAAATACTAAAAAATATTAATATATAGTTTTTAGCCAGAACCTTCAGTATTTCCTGGATCAACCAAACTTAAATCAAAGATTTGATATTTGGCAATTGCTTGATCAAGTACTTTTGCCTTTACATCGCCACTCTTAACTAGCGCCGCAAGGACGGCAATAGTGATTGATTCGGCATCAACTTTAAAGTGACGGCGAAGCGCACCACGAGTATCTGATAACCCAAATCCATCAGTACCAAGTGAGGTAAATGGTTGGTCAACCCAAGGCGCAATTTGATCTTGAACTGAACGCATAAAGTCGCTCACTGCAACTACTGGACCTTTAGCGTGCGCCAGCTTTTTAGTGACATAAGCCGTGCGTTTGTTGTGAGGGTTAAGCATGTTGTGGCTATCAACGGCTAGGCCATCTCTGCGAAGTTCATTCCAAGAAGTAACTGACCAGACCGAGGCGCTCACGCCCCAATCATTTTCGAGAAGTTCTTGAGCTTTCATTGCCCAATTAACTCCGACACCTGAAGCTAAAATTTGAGCAGGCTTTTTAGCGCGAGTACTAGCGGCGGAGTAGCAATAGATTCCGCGCAAGACACCTTCTTCATCAATGTTAACTGGCTCTGCTGGCTGTACGTATGGTTCGTTGTAGACAGTGATGTAGTAATAAATATTTTCGCTGTTTTCCCCATACATGCGTTTGATGCCATCTTTAACAATTAATCCAAGTTCAAAACCGAATGCAGGGTCATAAGCGACAACTGCAGGATTAGTCGAGGCTAGAAGATGAGAATGACCGTCTTCATGTTGCAAACCCTCACCATTAAGTGTTGTACGCCCAGCAGTTGCACCTAAAACAAACCCACGCGTCAATTGATCACTTGCTGCCCAGAATGCATCTCCAGTTCTTTGGAATCCAAACATTGAGTAGAAGATGTAAATAGGAATCATTGGCTCATCATGAGTTGAATACGAAGTACCAACTGCTGTAAATGAAGCAACAGAGCCAGCCTCATTAATTCCTTCGTGCAGGATCACACCAGTTGTTGACTCTTTGTAAGAGAGCATCAATTCACGGTCTACAGATGTATATGTCTGACCGTGCGGTGAATAAATCTTGAGAGTTGGGAAAAGTGAATCCATACCAAAAGTTCGTGCTTCATCAGGAATGATGGGCACAAAGCGGTCACCTATTCCTGGATCTTTAATAAGGTCTTTAAGCATTCGAACAAAGGCCATTGTTGTTGCAATTTCTTGCGCTCCAGAACCGCGCTTTGATGATTCGAATGCCGCTTCGGCAGGTTGTGGAAGCGGACGTGAGATTGTGCGACGAGATGGAATCGAACCACCTAACGCTTTGCGACGCTCCATGAGGTATTGGAATTCTTCAGAATCTTGAGATGGACGATAGTAAGGAGGTAATTTGGCATCCAGTTGATCATCAGCAAGTGGAATAGATAGACGATCGCGGAATGTACGAATGTCATCAAGTGTCATTTTCTTCATCTGATGAGTTGAGTTACGACCCTCAAAGTGAGAACCAAGGGTCCATCCCTTAATAGTTTTAGCAAGAATTACAGTAGGACGACCTTGATGTTGTGTCGCAGAGTGATATGCCGCGTAAAGTTTTTGGTAATCATGTCCGCCTCGCTTGAGATTCCAGACTTGATCATCGCTCCAGTCAGCAACAAGTGCTGCTGTACGTGGATCGCGTCCAAAGAAATTTTCGCGGACATATGCGCCATCTTCTGACTTAAATGTTTGGTAATCGCCATCAGGAGTTTGATTCATCAAATTTACAAGTGCGCCTTCGCGATCCTGCGCTAATAGTGGATCCCATTCGCGGCCCCATACAACTTTAATCACATTCCAACCGGCTCCACGGAATAAGGATTCAAGCTCTTGAATGATTTTTCCGTTACCTCGAACTGGGCCATCGAGACGTTGTAAGTTGCAGTTAACTACGAAAGTTAAGTTATCTAAACCTTCACGTGCAGCAAGACTGATCGCACCGATACTTTCGACTTCATCCATCTCGCCGTCACCAAGAAATGCCCAGACACGTTGATCGCTTGTATCTTTGATTCCACGGTTTTGTAAGTATCGATTAAAGCGCGCTTGATAAATTGCATTAATTGGACCAAGCCCCATGGAAACTGTTGGGAACTGCCAAAAATCTGGCATGAGTCGTGGATGAGGATAAGAAGACAACCCGCCACCTTCATGAGAAATTTCTTGCCTAAAGCCATCCATCTGATGTTCCGTGAAGCGGCCTTCCATAAATGCACGTGCGTACATTCCAGGGCTTGCATGTCCTTGGAAATAAATTTGATCTCCTCCGCCAGGATGATCTTTTCCACGGAAGAAGTGATTAAAACCAACTTCATAAAGTGAAGCTGAAGAAGCGTAAGAAGAAATATGTCCACCGACCCCAACACCAGGGCGTTGCGCACGATGAACCATGATTGCTGCGTTCCAACGATTAACTCTACGAATTCGTCGCTCGATGGATTCATTTCCAGGAAATACTGGTTCGCGATCTGGTGAAATTGAGTTGATGTAATCAGTTGTTCGAAGGTTTGAAATTCCAACATTCTTATCTTGTGCATGTTCTAACAAACTCAGCATCAAATATCGAGCTCTTACTGGGCCTGCATGGGCCAAAGTCGAATCGAAAGATGCATGCCACTCGGCGGTTTCTGCAGGGTCGGTATCTACCAGTTGATCAATAACGTGATCCGGCGCCTGGAAGTTTTCGTTCATTGGCCTATTCTCTCTCCTTTTGCGCGAAGAGTCATATTCGAGCAGTTCATGAGCCTATTTTTTGGAGAATTCTTCATTGGTTACAGGGATTAAACGGAAAAAAATGATAAAAACACTTGCACATCTGCCCATAGTTAGGTGAACTTATCCTTCTACAGCAGTGCGAGAGAAAGGATTCGTGTTTGTGACTACCCCCATGGGGTCGCGTTTAGGGTTTGAGAGTGGCTTTTTGATTCTTGAAGTTGGCCACGGCAGCGATTGCGATGAAACCCTACGCCAAGAAATAATTTCGCTTACTGGGAATCAGTTTTTGACTGGACAATCACAAGAAGTTGTCGATGCAGTAATAATCTGGTGGCGCGATGGTGATGGCGATTTAGTTGATGAGTTTGTAGACAGCCTCACATATCTGGCAGAGAACGGTCAGATTTGGGTGTTCACCCCTAAAGTTGGTCGATCAGGACATGTAGAACCAAGTGACATCCAAGATGCGGCTCCAACAGCAGGTTTAAGCCAGACATCAACACTTTCGATTGCAGCAGATTGGTCAGCTACTCGGCTAGTGGCAAGAAAGTCTTCTAAGAGATAGATTTGCGTTATGTCATTAACTATTGGAAGCCCAGCCCCACAATTTGAATTAAGCAATCAACACGGTGAGAAAGTATCACTGGAATCTTTTAAGGGTCAAAAGAACGTTGTCGTTCTTTTTTATCCATTCGCTTTTTCCGGAATTTGCACCGGAGAATTGTGCGCTATTCGTGATGATCTTAATTCTTTCCAAAACGATAACGTCCAACTCCTTGCAATTTCATGCGATCCAATGTTCACACAGCGTGCATTCTCTGAAGCCGAGAAATACACATTCCCTGTTCTGACAGACTTTTGGCCACATGGTGAAGCAGCGAAGGCGTATGGCGTATTTGATGATGCTCGCGGTTGCGCAATTCGCGGAACCTTCGTGATCGACAAAGCTGGAATCTTGCGCTGGCAAATCGTCAATGGTCTCGGAGATGCTCGCAATCTGACCGATTACAAGGCTGCAATTTCCGCTTTGTAGGCTTACGAATTCTTACTTAGCCTCTTATCAAGTAAGATTCGCCAGACCAGTAAGTCCTGTTCACTGAGGTTTAAAAACTGCAGTGAACAACCAGGGTGCTTAGCTCAGTGGTAGAGCGTCTCGTTTACACCGAGAATGTCGGGGGTTCGAAACCCTCAGCGCCCACCAGCGTTTACTTCTATAACGGAAGGGTTGGAGAAATATGAAAGCCAGCCCTAGTGACCAACTTCAGATATTAGATATTCAGCGCATGGATTTTTTAGTTGCCACATTGCGTAACAAGATGGCGACTCTTCCTGAAATTGCACAGCTGCATACAACTAATTCACGCCTCACTGTAGTGCGCGATCTACAAGTTGCAGCACAAACTCAAATTAGCGATATTAAAGTTGAACTATCGCGCTCTGAATCTGATGTAGAGCAAGTTGCTACTCGCCTTGAAAGAGATGAGAAACGATTAGCAGATGGCTCAACAGGAGCAAAGGATTTGGAAAAACTTCAGCATGAAGTCCAAACACTGATCACACGTCGCTCGGAGCTAGAAGAAGTCGAACTTGAGATCATGATGCGTATTGATGGTATTAAGGCTCGCCTCGATGAATTAAAAGCGGAAGAAGTAACGCTTATTTCTCAATCCGCTGAAATAGAAACTTTAAAGAACACTGCAACGCAAGGTATCGAAGTTGAGATTGCATCTACCGTTGCAGAACGTGCAAGCACTGCTGCAACAGTTGATAAAACCCTTCTTGAACTGTACGAAAAAATCCGTGCTTCCAGCGGAACAGGAGCAGCTGCAATGCGCGAAGGTAAATGCGATGGCTGCCATCTTTCAATTAACGGCGTCGAACTTAATCGTCTAAAGACTTTAGCGGATGATGAAGTTGTTCGGTGTGAAGAGTGCCGTTGCATACTTGTTAGAGGATCTAAATAGTGGCTCGTCATTTTCTCTTAACTGCAGACGGTGGCTCTCGCGGAAATCCAGGACATGCGGCATATGGCGCAGTTGTATCTGAGGATAAAAAGATTGTGGCCGAGCTTTTTGAATACATCGGCACTGCAACAAATAATGTGGCCGAATACAGTGGACTTGTCGCGGGCCTTAAAGCTATTCATGCCTTAGACCCAGAAGCAACAGTCGAAGTTCGTATGGACAGCAAGTTAGTTGTGGAGCAAATGTCTGGGCGCTGGCAAATCAAGCATGCAGATATGCGCGTTCTCGCACAAGAAGCACGCGGAGCACATACTCCTTCTCTGGTCACGTACTCATGGATTCCACGCGATGAGAATTCGCATGCAGATCGGTTAGCAAATAAAGCGCTCGATGAGCGAGGTGGAAGCAAACCACAACGACTTAATTACCTCACCGAGAGATTACGTTCGGATGAAGTTCCAACAACAATAATTTTAGTTCGCCATGGGGAAACTATTTTGACACCTGACCGTAAGTTTTCTGGCACCGGTGAAATTAATCCACCGTTGACCGAAGATGGTCTAGCTCAAGCAGCCCGTGTTGCGAAAGAAGTTGCAAGACTTTCACCTGAAGTACTTATCGCCTCACCGTTACTTCGAACTACTCAAACGGCGGAGCTTGTTGCCGAACAAGTAGGTTTGCCTATTATTTTTGATGAAGTTTGGTACGAGTGTTCATTTGGTATTTGGGATGGGATGTCCATCGATGATGTTAAGTCACAATATCCTGATGAATATCAGTCGTGGGTTTCATCTCCAGCTTATGCACCACCCGGTGGAGAATCTTATGACGCACTAGGTTGGCGAATTGATGATGCACTCAATAATTTAGTTGCACTGTATCCCGGACAAAAAGTTGTCGTTGTCACACATAATGGTGTTGTTAGAGAAGCAATTCGATTAGCTACTGGTGGATCTCCCGAGAGCATTTATCACATTGATATTTCACCTTGCTCAATTTCTACAATTGCTATTTGGCCAAGTGATGGTTTACGTGCCCTACGTGGCGCAAATGAGCGCAGTCACCTACTTTAATTCGCCTCACTCAACGTTGACATATTAAAGTTTTCAAAAACAACTGCAGGCATTGCTGCACGATCAAAATCATCGCCCCATTCGCGGAGTTGCGTAATCTCTGTACTTCCTACTGCTTTCATTCGAGAAAGTAATTCAACTGGAGATTCATTCCAACGGAAGTTATTTACCGCACCTGTGACTTCACCATTCTTAATTTGGTAAACGCCATCTCTTGTTAGGCCCGTAAGAAGCAACGTTGCCGGATTCACTTCTCGTATGTACCAAAGGGTGGTTAAGAGCAGGCCGTTGCTGACTCCAGAGATTAAATCCTCTAGTGAACCGCTTGCGCCTTCGACGTCCATGATGATGTTTTCTGACGCTGGGGTATAGGCAAGGCTGGTTTCATTGGCCGATGCACGTGTTTGCACCAGTGCGTTGAGCTTTCCATCTTTGAGCCAGTCGGTTCGAGAAATCTTTTGGCCATTATCAAAGACAGAACTCACAGGGCCACTTGCAGATGCGCAAACAAAATCAATTGCTTCAAGGCCTTTGTATGCAGGGTCAGAATAAAGATTGGCTTTTAGATTAGAAAGCTTTTCGCCGATTCTTGTACCGGCGTTTTTTCCTGAGAAAACAGATCGACCTTCGAATGCATTCTTTGCACCTGCGCTCCACAACATGTATGTAAACAAGTCACCCACACCACTTGATGGCATAACGGTGTCGTAATGACCTACAGGAACATCAAACTTCTTTGCTTGCCAATCAAGGCGTGTACGAATGGCAGAATCGATTTTTGAAATCGATACATTTGCAAAATCTCTTGTCGAAACACCTTCCCAAGTGGAGCGAGAACGTTGGTGCGATTTGCCAGTCATTTCAATTCGTCCCGCAGGTTGATTCCAACGAAGACGCAACCCTCCTTTAGATCCAACCCACGTAGTTAGGTGGGTATGTTCTGCATAACCAAAGAGTTCAATTTTGTCCGCGACAGAACGTGAAAACATATCGCCAAGCTCTGGGGCAACTTTTGCAAAGACATCTGGGCCCGTGGCATGGTGTGGTTCGCTCCATTGCCCACGGGTAGTGTCACGAGCAAGTTCTGTTGCATCGTTTGCCTTACCGGCACCTCGTGCAGCAATACCGGCTTGCTTTGCAATATCAGCAATTTCATTCACTGAAACATCTGTGCGGGTAACAGAACCTGATGCCATACCTCCATCAACAGCCACAAATGCAATAACTGTGACAGAACGCTCTGCAATCACACCATTAGTTGTGAGGGTGCTATTTGCCCATCGCAAATTAGCTTGCGTTCTTTCTTTGATGATGACAACGCAGTCTTCGTAATCTGCAGCAGCAGTGATGCGCTCTATTAACTCTTGAGGTGTAATCATGAGTTCGCCTCAGAAACTGTGTTGAGAACATTGATAGAAGAAAAGACTGCAGCAGGGCATCCGTGGCTTACGGCAGCTACTTGGGAAGGTTGACCTTTACCGCAATTAAGTGCGCCACCAAGTACATAGGTTGAAGGTCCACCAACTGCGCGCATTGCACCCCAAAAATCAGTCGTTGTTGC
>CAFBOP010000015.1_pt1 | contig 24615 bp, 22 predicted proteins | sample 7269491 | NCBI WGS metagenome assembly CAFBOP01 (sample SAMEA6814122, study PRJEB35770) | uncultured Actinomycetes bacterium | biome: Freshwater; feature: Freshwater reservoir; material: water | place: Czech Republic | collected 2017-07-26 | depth 30m m
AAGGAGAAGAACGTGGCAACGATGTATCACGAAGAGGATGCTGACCTATCCATTATTCAAGCTCGAAAGGTTGCTGTCATTGGATACGGCTCGCAGGGTCACGCACATGCGTTGAGTCTTCGTGATAGCGGTGTTGATGTTCGCGTTGGCTTAGCTGAAGGATCAAAATCTCGCGCTAAAGCTGAAGCAGAAGGACTACGAGTTGTTTCAGTTGCTGAAGCAGTTAAAGAAGCAACTGTCATCATGATTTTGGCGCCGGACCCAGTTCAGCGTCACATCTATCAAGAATCAATTTTGCCAAACCTTAAAGATGGCGACGCAATTTTCTTTGGTCACGGATTCAATATCCGCTTTGGATATATCAAGCCAGGTGCAAATGTAGATGTGTGCATGGTTGCACCAAAGGGCCCAGGGCACTTAGTACGCCGTGAGTTTTCAGCAGGTCGCGGCGTTCCTGTGATTGTTGCTGTTGAGCAAGATGCAACAGGAAAAGCTTGGCCACTCACACTTTCTTATGCAAAAGCCATTGGTGGATTACGCGCTGGTGGAATTTTGACAACCTTCACAGAAGAAACTGAAACCGATCTATTTGGTGAGCAGTCAGTTCTTTGCGGTGGAGCAGCTCAATTGGTTATGTACGGCTTTGAAGTTTTGACAGAAGCTGGTTACCAACCAGAAGTTGCTTACTTTGAATGTCTACACGAACTCAAGCTCATCGTTGACTTGATGTACGAAGGTGGAATCGCAAAGCAACGTTGGTCAGTTTCTGACACAGCAGAGTACGGAGATTATGTTTCTGGCCCACGTGTTATTGATCCACGCGTTAAGGAAAACATGAAGGCAGTTCTTGCTGATGTTCAAAGTGGCGCGTTCGCTAAGCGTTTCATTGATGACCAAGATGCAGGAGCGCCTGAATTTAAGGCTTTCCGTGCAAAGGGCGAAACACATCCAATTGAGGCTGTAGGTCGCAACCTTCGGAAGATGATGTCATGGGTTAAAGATTCAAAGGATGATTACAAGGAAGGTACAGCTGCGCGTGCCTAAACCTGTCGTACTTATTGCTGAAGAACTCAGTCCGGCAACGCTAGAAGCACTCGGTCCCGATTTCGAAGTTCGTCATTGCGACGGAGCAAATCGAACCGAGCTCTTGCAAGCACTTGCCCTTGGAGTGGATGCTGTTTTAATTCGCTCTGCAACAAAAATGGACGCTGAAGCAATTGGTGCGGCAAAAGGTTTAAAAGTTATTGCACGTGCTGGTGTAGGACTAGACAATGTCGAGATCCCTGCAGCGACTGCTGCAGGTGTGATGGTTGTCAATGCACCTACATCAAACATCGTGAGTGCGGCTGAACTCGCAATTTCTCTCTTGCTCGCATCGGCTCGCTTTATTTCCCCAGCCCATGCAGCACTTCGTAATGGCAAATGGGCACGCTCTAAATACACCGGAGCTGAACTTTTTGAAAAAACTCTTGGAATTGTCGGCTTTGGTCGCATTGGCCAACTCGTTGCGCATCGCATGCAGGCGTTCGGTATGGATGTCATTGCTTACGATCCTTATTTGCAACCTGCACGTGCAGCTCAACTTGGTGTTCGCTTAGTCGAACTAGATGAACTGCTCAAGGTCAGTGATTTCATAACTATCCATTTGCCAAAAACTAAAGAGACAGCAAATCTCATTGGCGTAGAGGCACTGAAGAAAGTAAAACCTGCAGTTCGCATCATCAATGCTGCCCGTGGTGGCGTACTCGACGAGAGCGCACTTTACGATGCAATCAAAGAAGGTCGCGTTGCAGGAGCTGGACTAGATGTTTTTGCTACAGAGCCATGCACTGACTCACCACTCTTTACTTTGGATCAAGTCGTGGCAACACCGCATTTAGGTGCATCCACTGATGAAGCACAAGAGCGTGCAGGAATTGCCGTTGCCGTCTCTGTTCGCAAAGCGCTCGCTGGAGAACTAGTTCCAGATGCAGTCAACGTAAAAGGTGGCCTCATTCACGAAGATGTGCGCCCAGCATTGGCACTTGTTGAAAAACTTGCAGGAGTTCTAGCGGGATTAGCAGGAGAAGTTCCTGTCAGCATTGAAGTAGAAGTACACGGAGAAATCGCCGAGCATGACTGCTCTGTACTTGCAACGAGTGCACTTAGAGGCGCCCTTGCTATCTCTGGTGCAGAGGATGTTACTTACGTTAACGCACCAACCCTTGCACAAGAGCGAGGACTAACTTCTACTGTCTCAACTGACCCAGTTTCTCCAGATCACCGAAACGTTGTCACGCTTAATGCTGCACTTTCATCAGGCATCAAAATTTCAATTAGTGGAACCCTCATGGGTATTCGCCAAGTGCAAAAAATTGTTGCAATTGATTCATATGATCTCGATTTAGTTCCTACAGACAATCTTCTCTTCTTGCGTTACGCCGATCGTCCAGGAGTAGTTGGAACAGTTGGAAACGCACTAGGAAAAGCACAAATCAATATTGCCGGTATGCAGGTTGCACGCAACCATGCAGGGGGAGCCGCGTTGATGGTTATTACCGTTGACTCGCCCGTTCCAGCAGAAGTACTTAGCTCACTTGCAGAACAGACAGGTGCCGATTTGGCACGTTCGGTTAACTTAGGCGGATAGGGATCTACATGTCAGATAAAACAATCAAACTCGGAGTTATTGCTGGCGACGGAATTGGACCAGAAGTTGTTGCTGAAGGTCTAAAAGTTCTCGATATTGTTGCCAAAAAATATGGAGCTAACTTCGTTAAGACTCCCTTTGATCTTGGCGCTAAGCAATGGCATCGCACGGGAGAAGTTCTACCTCCTGCAGTCCTAGCTGAGTTAGCTAAGAGCGATGTACTTCTACTTGGCGCAGTTGGAGATCCAAGTGTTCCTAGCGGAATTCTCGAGCGCGGATTACTTTTGAAGTTACGTTTTATTTTTGATCAATATGTGAACTTACGTCCAGGTCGTCTATATCCAGGAGTCAAGTCACCGCTTGCCGATATTGATTCGCTTGATTTTCTTGTTATTCGCGAAGGCACCGAAGGTCCTTATGCAGGAGCTGGCGGAATTTTGGCAGAGGGCACAGATGCTGAAATTGCAACAGATGTAAGCATTAATACCCGTCGTGGAGCGGAGCGCACAATTCGTGATGCATTCGATCGTGCAATGTTGCGTCCACGTAAGAAAGTCACACTCGTTCACAAAAACAACGTACTGACATTTTCCGGCTCATTGTGGACTCGCACTTTTGAAAAGGTTGCAAAGGATTATCCAACTATCGAAACTGATTACCTACATGTTGACGCAGCGGCAATGTTTTTCGTTAACAACCCAGGTCGCTTCGATGTAGTTGTAACAGATAACCTTTTCGGAGACATCATTACTGACATTTCTGCAGCAATCTGCGGTGGAATTGGTCTTGCAGCATCAGGAAACATTAACCCCACTCGTAAATTCCCATCAATGTTTGAGCCAGTACATGGTTCTGCTCCAGATATTGCTGGTAAAGGAATTGCAGATCCAACGGCAACAATTCTTTCAATCGGCATGATGTTTGATCACTTGGGTTATCCAGAAGCTGCGAAAGAAATTGAAAGCGCAGTTGCTAAGGATCTACTTAATCGTGGAAGCGCTAAACGCTCAACGGTTGAAATTGGTGACGCAATCGCTGGAACTTTGAAAGGCTAAACATGTCCGTCAAACTCACTCCTTCTTCGCACGCAGTTGCGGAAAAGGAGCGCGCCGAAAAAGTCGCAAACCCTGGATTTGGTAAGTACTACACCGATCACATGGTTGTTGCAGAATGGACCGAGGCTGACGGGTGGGGCCAAGCAGAGTTAAAAGCGTATGCACCAATTTCACTAGATCCAGCAGCAATGGTTTTCCATTACGGCCAAGAAATATTTGAAGGGCTTAAGGCATATCGCCAACCCGATGGTTCTATTGCACTTTTTAGACCAGAAGCCAATGCTGCGCGCTTTGCTCGTAGTGCCAATCGGTTAGCGTTGCCAGAAATGCCGGATCAGTTATTTCTCGACACTGTTCATGCACTTGTAAAGCAAGACGGTGGTTGGGTTCCGGACAAGATTGGTGAATCTCTATATCTTCGTCCATTTATGTTTGCAACCGAAGTTGGTTTAGGTGTTCGTCCATCAAACCGTGCGCTGTATATGCTGATTGCTACGCCTGCAGCTCAATACTTCAATCCAGCGAATGCAGTAGCAGTGTGGATTTCTACAGAGTATGTGCGTGCAGCACAAGGTGGAACAGGTGAAGCAAAGTGCGGTGGCAACTACGCAGCATCTCTCATCGCACAAAAGGCTGCAGCAAAAGAGGGTTGCGATCAAGTTGTGTGGATTGATGCAAAAGAACGCAAGTGGGTTGAAGAGATGGGCGGAATGAACCTGTACTTCGTTAAGGGTTCAGGAAACGACATCACTGTTGTAACACCAAAACTCACCGGAACGTTATTGCCAGGTATTACACGCGATTCGATTCTCAGTGTTGCCAAAGATCTTGGTTACAAAGTTGAAGAATCAATGATTAGCGTTGACGACTGGAAGAACGGTGTTCAAAGCGGCGAGATTGCTGAAATTTTTGCATGCGGAACTGCTGCAGTCGTTTCGCCTGTAGGTATGGCAAAGAGCGCAATGGGTACATGGGTTACAGGCGATGGAAAGCCAGGACCTATCACAATGAAAATTCGCGAAACACTTCTCGGAATCCAACACGGCACAATTGCCGATACACATAACTGGATGAAGAAAGTCCTCTGATGCCTGTCTCAGATGCTTTCCACATCTATGACACCACATTGCGTGACGGTGCACAGCAAGAGGGTTTGAATCTTTCTGTCCATGACAAATTGGTGATCGCCCGCCACCTTGATGATTTAGGCGTTGGTTTTATTGAAGGTGGTTGGCCTGGAGCTAACCCTAAGGACACTGAATTTTTTGCCCGAGCACGTACCGAACTTAAATTAAAGAACGCCACATTTGTAGCTTTCGGCGCAACTCGGCGTCCGGGAGTTAAAGCTGCAGATGATGAGCTATTTGGAGCACTGCGTGATTCTGGTGCGCCAGCAGTAACAGTTGTTGCAAAAGCATATGACCGCCATGTTGATCTGGCGCTACGCACAACACTCGATGAAAATTTAGCGATGATCGCAGATTCGATTAAACATTTGCGTGCAGAAGGCCAGAGAGTATTTCTTGACGCCGAGCATTTCTTTGATGGATACCGCTCAAATCGTGCTTATGCTCTTGAAGTTGTTCGAGTTGCTGCAGAGGCAGGAGCGGATGTCATCGCTCTTTGCGATACCAATGGCGGAATGTTGCCAGATGAACTTTCACAAGTAGTGCATGATGTTTTAGGGGCAAGTTCGGCAAGACTCGGAATTCATTGCCACAACGACACCGGATGCGCTGTTGCAAACTCAATGGCCGCAATTGCAGCAGGTGCAACACATGTTCAAGGAACTCTTAATGGATATGGTGAGCGCACAGGAAATGCTGACCTTGTAACTATTATTGCCAATTTGCAACTAAAGAAGAATCAGCAAGTATTGCCAGATGGATTACTGCCTGAAGCATTCCGAATCGCACATGCAGTCGCAGAAGTTACAAACGTTGCACCTAGTGCGCGTCAGCCATATGTGGGTGTTTCGGCGTTTGCACACAAGGCAGGACTTCATGCCAGTGCAATTAAAGTAGATCCATCCCTTTATCAGCACGAAGATCCTTCATCTGTTGGTAACGATATGCGCATGCTTGTTTCAGATATGGCAGGACGTGCATCCGTTGAATTGAAATCTGCCGAATTAGGTGTTGATTTAGGTGGAGATCGCGCACTCATTGGTCGAGTGGTAGATCGTGTGAAAGAGATGGAATCTCGCGGTTTCACCTTCGAAGCAGCGGACGCCACCTTTGAACTTTTACTTCGCGAAGAAATGACCGGCAAAAGGCCATGTTTTTTTACAATCGAGCATTGGCTGACCACTGTTGAGAAATCAGCAGACCAAAGCATCACAACAAAAGCTGAAGTAACAATTACTGCACAAGGCAAGAAGATTTCGTGCAGCGGCGAAGGAAACGGTCCTGTTAACGCTTTTGATAATGCACTGCGCTCTGGCCTTAAGCAGTTCTATCCAGAGTTAGAAATTCTTGAACTTACTGACTATAAAGTCCGCATTCTTGAAGGTCGTCTAGGTACTGGTGCAGTAACTCGCGTACTTGTAGAGACCAGTGACGGAAATGGCGAGTGGAGCACAATCGGAGTCCATGAGAATGTTATTGCCGCCTCCGCTATGGCACTTGAAGATGCGCTTACCTTCGGCCTCATCCGACAGGGCAGGACTTCCGAGTAACCTAGGTATATGTCTGACTCTGATTTCACAGAAGTTATTGACGCTTTTGAAAAACATTTACGAACTGAGCGAAACCTTTCTGATCACACTATCCGTGCCTACCTTGGAGATCTCGAAAGTTTCACTGCGCATTTAGCTGTTCTAGGGCTGACAAATATCTCCACGCTAGAGATCTCGCACATTCGTTCTTGGCTTGCCAATATGCAAGTGAAGGGCGGTGCTCGCACTTCTTTATCTCGGAGAGCAGTATCAATACGATTATTTACAAAGTGGGCACAGAAAAAAGGTTTAACTCAAACGGATGCAGGCGTTGCCCTCATAACGCCAAAACCACATCGTACGTTGCCTGAAGTTTTAGATATTCCAAGTGCTGCACTTGCAATGGATGCTCTGGCATTGCGTGTGGGTGAGGAAGAGGATTCACCAATGTCACTTCGAGATTGCGCGATGGTTGAAGTTCTCTATGCAAGCGGAGCACGTGTCAGCGAACTCTGTGGTTTGGATTTTGAGTCCATTGATTACGAACGTCAAACAATTCGCGTATTAGGCAAAGGAAATAAAGAGCGCACTATCCCGATTGGCAATCCAGCGATGAAAGCCCTGAAAGCATGGATTAAAGATGGTCGCCCACATGTTGCAACAAACATTTCCGCTAACGCAGTTTTTTTAGGAGCTCGAGGGAAGAGGATCGATCAGCGCACTGTTCGCACCGTTGTATATGAAGCGCTATCTGCTTTAGAAGGATTCGAACGCATGGGTCCACATGCACTTCGACATTCCGCCGCAACACATTTGTTAGAGGGTGGTGCGGATTTGCGAACAGTTCAAGAAATTTTGGGACACGCATCACTGGCCACCACCCAGATCTATACCCACGTCTCAACACAACGACTACAACAAGCCTTCAAACAAGCGCATCCACGCGCATAGAACAGGCATATCTGGTGGATTTTGCACCACATTTCCTCAGGTAGTATTTGCCCTGCACCACAACCCATGTAAAAGTGAGATTGCGGTGACTTCACGCACTTATCAAGAGCCATTTCGGTCCAGGCAACTGGTCGGCGTTTAAGTGCAGAGGGCCAACAAAAGTTGGTCCATTAACCGAGAGCTAACTTCGCAAGAAGTTGGCAAGAAGGAGTGTGCCGCCATGGCGGTTGTAACAATGAGAGAACTTCTCGACAGCGGAGTTCATTTCGGACACCAGACTCGTCGATGGAATCCAAAAATGAAGCGCTTTATTTTTGCTGAGCGCAACGGTATTTACATTATCGATATCCAACAATCACTAGGGCTCATCGATAGCGCCTATGAATTTGTTAAAGACGTTGTCGCTAAAGGTGGCCACGTATTGTTCGTCGGAACAAAGAAGCAAGCACAAGAGCCAATCATTCAACAATCAGCACGCGTAGGAATGCCATACGTAACTGAGCGCTGGCTCGGTGGAATGCTCACAAACTTCCCAACTGTGTACAAGCGTATTCAACGCCTCAAGGAACTTGAAGCGCTAGAGAATGCCAATGACCAGTTGTTAACGAAGAAGGAACTTCTTGTCCTTCGTCGCGAACGCGAAAAACTCAACAAGAACCTCAACGGAATTCGTAACATGACCAAGTTGCCAAGTGCAATCTGGGTAGTGGACACAAAGAAAGAACACTTAGCAGTTGCTGAAGCCAAGAAGCTTGGTATTCCTGTGATTGCTATTTTGGATACAAATTGCGATCCAGACGAAGTTGATTTCAAGATTCCTGGTAACGATGATGCAATTCGTTCTATCGGATTGCTTACTCGTGTTATCACTGATGCCATTGTCGCTGGGCTTCAAGCACGCGCCGCAAATGTGAAGGAAGAAGTAAAACCTGTAGAGAACGTTGTCGCAGCCGGAGAACCACTTGCCGACTGGGAGAAAGAAATTCTTGACGGTACAACTCCAGCAACACCTGCAGTGGAGGCATAAGTTGAAGTATTCGGCCGAAGATGTAAAGAAGCTCCGCGAAGCAACTGCAGCAGGAATGCTCGATTGCAAAAAGGCGCTCGATGAAGCAGAAGGTGATTTCGACAAAGCAGTAGAGATCATTCGTGTCAAAGGCTTGAAGGGCGTTACCAAACGCGAAGGTCGTACAACCTCTAACGGTCTTGTGATCGCAAAGGTTCAAGACAATCTAGGAGTTATGCTCGAACTTAACTGCGAGACTGACTTCGTAGCAAAGGGTGAGCGTTTCCAAGCTCTTGCTGACGAACTTCTTGAGCACTTGTTGAAGGCAAAGATTTCAGAAGTTGATGCTTTCTTGGCTTCAGAGATCAAACCTGGACGTAAAGTCCAAGATGCAGTCGATGAAGGAAATGCGACGCTAGGCGAGAAGATTGAAGTTCGTCGTGTTGCAGTTCTTGATGGCTCACCTGTTGGCATTTATCTGCACCGCACAAGTCCAGATCTTCCACCACAAGTTGGAGTTCTAGTCCAAATCACAAAGGATGCACTTGGAATTGGTAAAGATATTGCACAACACATTGCAGCATTTTCGCCGTCATACGTACATCGTGACGAGGTACCAGCCGACGTGATAGAAAATGAACGTCGAGTTGCCGAGGAAACTGCGCGCAATGAGGGCAAGCCAGAAGCATCCCTTGCAAAAATTGTTGAAGGTCGTGTCACTGGATTCGTTAAGGAAGTGAGCTTAATTGAGCAAGCGTTCGCAAAGGATGCCAAGAAGACGGTTAAGCAGATTCTCGACGAGGCTGGAAGTGCTGTAAAGGCTTTCCATCGCTTCCGCGTGGGTCAGTAAAACATTCAAAAAGAGCCCTTAAACTCTTAGCAGAAAGCGAAAGGAGCACTCGTGCCCGGTAGTAGAGGTAAATACGGGAGAGTGCTCCTTAAACTTTCTGGAGAAGTTTTCGGTGGAGAAAAAGGAATCGGTGTTGATCCCGATGTTGTCCAAGATGTCGCGCAACAAATTGCAGACGTTGCTCGTTCTGGAGTGCAGGTAGCTGTTGTTGTCGGTGGAGGAAATTACTTTCGCGGAGCAGAGTTACAACAATTGGGTATGGATAGAGCGCGTGCTGACTACATGGGCATGCTCGGTACAGTGATGAATTGTTTAGCTCTACAAGATTTCCTTGAAAAATTAGGCGTTAGTACGCGCGTTCAAACTGCAATCACCATGGGTCAAGTTGCAGAGCCGTATATTCCACGCCGCGCAATTCGCCACCTTGAAAAGGGACGAGTTGTTATTTTCGGAGCAGGCGCAGGAATGCCATTTTTTACAACAGATACAGTTGCAGCTCAAAGAGCACTTGAAATTGGATCTGAAGCGCTATTGCTTGCTAAGAGCGGTGTCGATGGAGTTTATTCAGCAGATCCAAAGAAGGATCCTAAAGCCGTCAAATACGACACAATCTCCTATGACGAAGTGCTTTCAAAATCGCTCGCAGTTGCAGATGCTGCAGCATTTAGTCTTTGCAGAGAGAACAATTTACCGATTGTTGTTTTCGATCTCATGGTCAAAGGCAATATCGGTCGAGCAGTACGCGGAGAAATCATCGGAACACTCGTTGCCTAATTTGGCATATCAATTGAACAATTAAAGGAGCACGGCGTGAGTGATGTAGCAGGCACCCTCAAGGATGCAACGACAAAGATGGACAAAGCGTTAGAGGTTGCAAAAGAGGATTTTGCAAGCATTCGTACAGGTCGAGCTCATCCATCTCTTTTCAATAAAGTAATGGTGGATTACTACGGCACTTTTACTCCACTTTCCCAATTAGCTTCGATTCAAGTTCCAGAAGCTCGCATGGCACTAGTTTCTCCTTTTGATAAGGGAGCAATGGCATCAATCGAAAAGGCTATTCGTGAATCAGATCTCGGAGTTAATCCAGGAAACGATGGCGTTGTAATCCGTGTGAATTTCCCTCAACTCACTGAAGAGCGACGTAAGGAATATATTAAAGTCGTTCGTACAAAGGCAGAAGATGCCAAGATTTCACTTCGTAATATTCGCCGCCATGCAAAAGAAACTATGGAAAAGCTAGAAAAAGATGGGGATATTGGGAAAGACGATCTCACTCGTGGCGAGAAGGACTTAGAGAAGTTAACAGGTGATCACGTGGCAAAAATTGATGATCTCTTGAAACATAAGGAGGTTGAACTTCTCGAAGTCTGAGAGTTCTTCACGAAGTTATGGATGATTTTCACGCGATTAACGATGAGATAAACAGGCGCGCTGGGAGAAAATTCTTCCCATCGGTTGTTGTTGGACTTTCTCTCGTCGCACTTGTTTGGTCTGCACTAGCATTTCGCAGAGAAATCTTTGTTCTTCTCGTGATTATTGCGATCGGGTTGGGAATTCGTGAAATCACACGCGCATTTGGCTCTGCGGGAATTTCTGTTTCGTCGAGAGCACTTCTCCTGGCAACATGTGGACTTTTATTCGCAGCATGGACTGGGGGAGTAGCAGGTTTAGCCGTTGCTACTGCAATCTTCTTCCCGATCTTGTTGATAGATGTACTGCGAAAAGGACCTGAGGGTTTTGTAAAAAATGCAACGGCGACAACTCTTTCACTCATCTACCTTCCATTTTTGGCAGGTTTCGTCATACTTCTTGCTCGCCCACACGATGGCTTACATCAAGTAATGACTTTTGTGATACTTGTTGGATGTAATGACACCTTTGGATACTTAGTAGGAGTACTTATCGGTCGTCATCCGCTAGCTCCAAAAATTAGCCCCAAGAAATCTTGGGAAGGTTTAGTCGGATCAGTTCTTTTTACTGTTCTCGGCGGGTCGCTTTCATTTCATTACTTGCTTCACATTCAATGGTGGCTGGGCGCACTTGCAGGCCTAATGATTGTTTTTACTGCAACAAGTGGAGACCTTATCGAGAGCGCAATGAAGCGAGATTTCTCATTGAAAGATATGGGCACGCTTCTTCCAGGACATGGTGGAGCACTTGATCGCCTTGATTCGGTTCTTTTATCCGCTCCAGCTATGTGGCTAGCGCTTGAACTTGTTAAGCGTTACCTATGACGCGCGCCGATCAGCCTGATGAATTGAAATTGGTTTTTGATGAACCAGTTCAGAAAAAGAAACCTCCACGTCACATTGCTGATTTTTCGCCAGAAGAGAGGCGAGCATTTGCTCAAGAATTAGGCTTACCTGCTTTTCGTGCAAATCAAGTTGCCAACCATTACTTCACTCATCTTTCAACTGATCCTCAAACGTGGAGTGACATTCCAGCGGACAAGCGTCAGGAATTTGCAGATAAATTCACCCCAAAATTAATTGAGATTGTTCGCTCTGTTACGTGCGATGGCGGGATGACGCGGAAGGATTTATGGCGATTGCACGATGGTGTTCTTGTCGAAAGCGTTCTGATGCGTTACACCGATCGCACAACGGTCTGTATTTCATCGCAAGCAGGATGCGGAATGAACTGTCCGTTCTGTGCGACCGGTCAAGCAGGGCTAACTCGCAATCTGACGGCTGCCGAAATTACTGAACAAATTGTTGCAGCAGCTAGGGCGTGTGCAATGGGTGAACTACCTGGAGGACCTACTCGTTTATCAAATATTGTTTTCATGGGGATGGGCGAACCCATGGCTAACTACAACGCAGTGATGCGCACACTTCGCAATATCACTGACCCTTTCCCTGATGGTCTAGGAATTAGCGCACGCTCTGTAACAGTTTCCACGGTTGGCTTAGTAAACGGAATTGAAAAACTGATGGCCGAAGGTTTGCCCGTTACATTGGCAGTTTCACTCCACACTCCAGATGATGAGCTGCGAGACACACTTGTGCCGATTAACTCACGCTGGAAAGTAAAAGAAGTTCTTTCTGCAGCTGATGCATATGCACAGGAAACTGGTCGCCGTTACTCAATCGAGTATGCACTTATTCGAGATATCAACGATCAAACCTGGCGCGCTGATTTGCTTGGTAGATTGCTTAAAAATCGCAATGCACACGTTAACTTGATTCCACTTAACCCAACCCCGGGTTCTAAATGGACTGCATCTCGACGTGAGGATGAAGCAGAATTTTTGAGAATCTTAGAAAGTTATGGAGTTCCAACCACCGTTAGAGATACGCGGGGCCGAGAAATTGACGGCGCTTGTGGTCAGCTAGCAGCAGCAGAAACTCAATGATTTAACCCACAACACAAAGGAGCAGAAATGATTCTAGAAATAGCATCTGTTGATATCCAAAGCGATAAGCATGCCGAATTTGAGGTAGCTATCAAACGAGCAGTCGATACGATTTTAGTAAAAGCACAAGGTTTCATTAGTTTTGAACTTCAACATGGCATTGAAAAGGCAGACAGAATTACGCTTCTGATTCGTTGGGAGAATCTGGATGATCACATGGTTGCATTTAGACAATCGGATCAATACACACGTTGGCGCGAGATTATTGAACCTTATTTCGCAAGTACTCCACAGGTAGACCACTGGAGACAAATCTTTACTGCTTAAGCGTCGTTTTTTCTCTAGCAAGATAAATAAGCCCGCAGGCGATGATGGCAATTCCATATAAAGAACGTTGGTTTAAGCTCTCACGCAAAATGAGGGCTGCCAAAAGAGTTGCTGTTGCAGGTTCAGCGAGAATAAGTGTGGATGCAGTACTTGCTTGTACTGCTATTAAACCGTAGGCATAAGCCAAGTAGGCAAGGGCGGTAGGTATTAATCCAAGCCAGACGAGCATTTCTATTCCGTGCAATGAAACAAAGGGAGCAAAGTCGCCAACGAATAGGAAAGGCGCACCCAATACGCTGGCAAGGAGAATAATTTTCGTCATTGCTTCTGGAATGCCGACTCCTGATGTGAGCGCACTTTTGCTTGCTACAGCAAAGAGTGAATACGAAGCGCCAGCACCGAGAGCGAGTAGAAACCCGCTGAGGTTGAAGTGAGAGAAACCTTTTGCACTACTCAGCACTGCTATCCCGCATGTTGTCACGGCAGTTGCGAGAAACCAGCGTTTGCTTGGCCTCTCGCCTTTCAATAAGAATGCAATTAACCCTGTTAGCGCAGGAGCAGAGCCGAGAGCGGTCACTGTGCCGATTGTTACTCCCGTACTTTTTACTGCAGAAAAAAAAGTGAGTTGATAGAGAGTGAATCCAATAGAGGCTGACCACAGATCCTTTTTTTCAATGGGTATCGCTGTTTTTGTAGTGAAGCGAGTGATAATCCACAACAGGAGTGCGCCAAAGATTAAGCGACCACTTCCAACTGCAAGGGGGGAAAGTCCATCAGGCCCAAGTGCTTGGGCAGTACCAGTAGTTCCAAAAAAGATGCCGGAAAGAATGAGGGATCCGTATCGATTATTCAACGGATTAACCGACCACCCATGTTGCAATGTATTCAGGAACTGGAATTCCTGGGCGTAAGTTATCGGCAGGGATTGGTTCGCCATAAGAAGTTTTTATAGGCAAGATGCCTGCCCAAATATCAGAGTCCATATCAATATCTTTATCTTTTGGTTGTCCGTTCGAAACTTTCACGCTGATTTCATTCAGAGGAAATGCAACTATTGATGTGGCGCTCACTTCTTGTACTGTTGATTCGCGAAGTTCAGTTGGACGTTGTGGAAATAAATGCTCGGTAAGTGCCTGCAATGCTGGCCGTTTTTCATCTTCGCCAATCAATCGAGCACTACCTAGCGCCATGAGTGATTGATAATGCATAGAGGATTCAAAAGAAGATCTCGCTACAACTAGGCCCTCAATGTGGGTAATGGTCACGCAAGCCGGGGTTCCATCCATCAAAGCTTTAAATAGTCGAGATGCATTAGAACCATGCAGAAGTAACTCATCTTTATAAGGTGCACATGCAACAGGCAGTGCAAATGGCTGTCCATCAACGGCAATGGCAACGTGGGCAACAAGTGCTCTAGAAATAATCGATGCCGCAACTTCTGGATCATGGTTTTGCTTGTGCGGTGATCTATGCACTTCAGTGCGTTTGCTCATCATGTGCCCATTATACGGCCAAGGCCTTTTGCAAGAAGGCTTGGCCGTGAACTCATTCGTTCTTCCCGATCAGCAAGGTTCGATAAAACGATAGCGGAATTAACGCCGAGCCATCTCAACGGTTCGATTTCCCATTGAGGGGATTGCCATTGAACAAATGGAAGTCGAGTTCTTTCACTTTCGGAATTAGTTATCAAATCGGCTAGCGTTTGTGCAACGAGAAAAGAAAGCGTTACACCGTCTCCTATATATCCTCCAAGTTCGGCATACGAACCATTAAAGCGAGCGTATGGTGAGGAATCTCGAGTTATTGCAACAGCACCACCCCAAGCATGGGTGAACTCATACTTTTTCAGAATGGGAAACCAGCTAGTAGACATTGCACGCAATTGTGCATGAATCTTTTTGTGGCGCTCACTTGCTGAATTTCTTTTTGAGCCCCATGTATAGGGTGCACCACGGCCGCCAATTGCAAGCCTGTTATCTGGAGTGCGCTGCGCATAAGAAACTACATGGTTTGCTTCTGCAAAAGTTTCACGGCCAGCAATCCCAATCTCATCAAAAACTTCTTGAGGTAGCGGCTCGGTTGCAATCATGAGAGAGTAAATCGGGATCAACTCCCGAGTGCGCTCCCTGTATGCCTCAATTGCTCGAATAACTATTGTGGCGTGAAGTTTCTCACCGCCTACCTCTACTGATTTATCGGCATGTATCTGCGCTTTTGTATTTTCAAATATTGCTACTCCGCGTTGCTCTAGCGATTGTGCAAGCGCGACAACTAATTGCGCCGGATTAATACGTGCGCAATGAGGAGTGTACGTAGCGCCGATAGCACCATGCATATTGATGCGATCTTTAGTTTCTTCGGCGCTCAAGAGATGAGTTTGTGCATCAATCTCACTTACAAGGCGTGCAAGTTGCGCCTTGTGCCGGGCTATCAGTAGAGAGCCACCTTTGGAAAAACCACAATCGATTTTTTCTTTCTTTACAAAATCACCAATGGCATCAATAGAATTTCTAAGACATTCATGCAATTGGGCAATCTCACTTGGCGAAGAGTGTGTAGCAAGGGTTTCATCACTGCGCGGATAAAGAGCAGAAACCCAGCCGCCATTTCGACCACTTGCTCCGGAGCCAACGTGCGATGCCTCAAGTATTGCAATCTTGAGTGAGGGATCTGCATTGAGTAAGTGGTGCGCGCTCCATAGACCACTAAAGCCGCCACCAACAATGAGAACATCCCATTGTTGATCGAGAGAGCCCGGAGAAAATGTGGGTCTATCGACCAGCGTCCACCAGAGACTCATCAGAGAATGATGGATGCCGCTTCAGTGAGTACTGTGCGCAAAATTGATTCAATTTCATCGAAATGAGATTGATTGCAAATGAGCGGTGGAGCAATTTGAATGACTGGATCTCCGCGATCGTCTGCTCTGCAGTAGAGACCATTATCAAAGAGCGCTTTAGATAAGAATCCTCGGAGTAACTTCTCGCTTTCGTCAGCGGTAAAAGTTTCGCGAGTTACTTTATCTTTCACCATCTCGATACCCCAGAAGTACCCGGCACCGCGAATATCTCCAACGATTGGCAAATCGTAGAGTTTTTCAAGAGTTGTTTTCAATGCCAATTCATTCTTTCGAACATTTTCATTGATGCCTTCGCGCTCGAAAATATCGAGGTTCGCTAGAGCTACTGCAGCTCCAGCTGGGTGGCCACCAAATGTAAATCCGTGAAGGAAAGTGTTAGTTCCTTTTCGGAACGGTTCGTACAAACGCTCATTTGCAATCATTGCGCCCATAGGGAAGTAACCTGAAGTCATTCCTTTGCCGCAAGTAATAATGTCTGGGACAACACCGTATCGAGTGGAAGCAAAATATTCACCCACGCGACCAAAAGCGTTGATTGTTTCGTCGCAGACCATCATCACGTCGTACTGATCGCAAATTTGGCGCACACGTTGCAAATAGCCCGGAGGAGGCGGGAAACATCCACCAGAGTTTTGTACAGGTTCAACGAAAACGGCAGCAACGGTATCTGCACCTTCAAATAAAATTGCTTCTTCAATGCGGTTAGCCGCCCATTGGCCAAATTCTTCAACAGAATCACGGTGATTAAGGGGAGCCCGATAGAAGTTGGTATTAGGAACTTTATGGTGGCCTGCGATGAGTGGCTCAAAAAATTGTTTCGCAGCAGGAATACCAGTGATGGAAAGCGCACCCTGTGTTGTGCCGTGGTAAGCAACGTGGCGGCTGATGATCTTGTGCTTCATCGGTTTGCCAGTGAGTTTGTAGTACTGCTTAATAAGTTTTGCTGCAGTTTCAATAGCTTCGCCACCGGAGGCGGAGAAGAAGACGTGGTTGAGATCTCCGGGAGTTAAATCTGTTAGTCGTTCTGCCAATTCAATTGCACGAGGGTGCGCGTAAGACCAAATTGGAAAATATGCTAATTCTTTGACTTGCTTGGCGTAAGCATCAGCTAACTCTTCGCGACCATGTCCGACTTGCACAGTGAATAACGATGAGATGCCATCAAAATAGCGCTTACCTCGATCATCGTAAATGTATGCGCCTTCACCCTTGACAATGATGGGTATTGAACCGCCGTCCTCGTATGCGCCCATTCGAGAAAAGTGCATCCATAGATGCTCCTTAGCTCGGTTAGACCAATTTGATTCCAGATCTGATTCAAAGAATTGAACATTGTCGAAAGTACTCGTCGTAGCCATTTGTTAGGTTCCCCAGTTATAAAGCTGCTTGCGCAACTTCAGATAGATAAAGCTTTCGGTGCTGCGTACTTGCGGGATCGCACGTATGCGTTGAAGCAGTTCGAGTAGATGCTCATCGTCGTTACAGATCACTTCGGCCATCACATCAAATCCACCTGATGTAACGAGCACGTAGTCCACCTCTTTGTAGTGCGAGAGCTGGTCTGCAACTGCGGTGAGATCTCCTTCGACCTTGATGCCAACCATCGCCATTCGGTACGAACCGACGGTGAGCGGATCAGTCACGGCCACGACCTGCATGACTCCGGAGCCAATGAGCTTGGCAATGCGTTGGCGCACTGCAGCTTCAGAAAGCCCCACAGCAAGACCGATAGCTGCATAGGGTTTTCGCCCATCGATCTGCAACTGCTCGATGATCGCCCGTGAGGTGTCATCGAGAACCGGTTTTTCTTTGCGAGTCACGGAGGTAACTCTCTCGCACCTTTGAAAGAAAAGCAAAGGAATCCGCAGTTTTTAGGGCATTTGACTACGATATCCGTACTCAAGGGGGCAAAAATCGGCTAAATTCGCAGAAAAAGGGCTTTCGCCCCCACCGTTCTAGGCGTACTCTCGCCCTCAACGGAGCACATATAAGGGGGACCATTCGTGGAGCAGTTACTCAATTTCGTCAACGGCGCATCAGTTCCAAGTAGTTCAGGAAAGACCAGCGATCTCATCAACCCTTCTACAGGTGAGGCGTATGCCAAAGCTCCCGTGTCTAATAGCGCAGACGTTGATCAAGCAATGAAAGCAGCTTCAGATGCTTTTGTGGGTTGGAGAGATTCAACTCCTAGTGAGCGCCAAAAAGCGCTTCTTAAAATTGCAGATGCCCTCGAGTCACGTGCCGAAGAAATTGTTGCTATTGAAAGTCGCAATACAGGTAAACCCTTAGCTATAACGATGTCTGAAGAAATTCCACCGATGATTGATCAAATTCGATTCTTTGCAGGTGCTGCACGAAATTTGGAAGGCAAATCTGCCGGTGAATATATGCACGGCATGACATCGATTATTCGTCGCGAACCGATTGGTGTTTGCGGACAAGTGACTCCTTGGAATTATCCGATGATGATGGCAGTCTGGAAGTGGGCCCCTGCGATTGCAGCAGGAAATACAGTTGTACTGAAGCCAAGTGATACAACTCCTGCATCCACCGTCTTCATGGCACAAGTCATGTCAGAGTTTTTACCCAATGGAGTATTTAACGTGCTCTGCGGAGAGCGCGATACAGGTCGTGCATTAGTCGAGCATGCAACTCCTGCAATGGTTTCTATCACTGGATCAGTTCGAGCAGGAATGGAAGTTGCAGGCTCTGCAGCAAAGCAATTAAAGAGAGTGCACCTTGAGCTCGGAGGCAAAGCGCCTGTAGTTGTTTTTGATGATGCCAATCTTGAATCTGCTGCAGAAGGAATTGCAATAGCAGGATTTTTCAATGCAGGACAAGATTGCACGGCAGCAACTCGCGTACTTGTACAAGCTGGGGTTTATGACCAAATGGTTGCCCTACTTACCGACCAAGCCAAGAACAACATTGCAATCGGCGCGCCACATGAGGACGTTCTCGTTGGCCCAGTGAACAACGCCAATCAGCTATCGCGAGTGAGTGGATTCCTAGACCGCGCACCTTCCCATGCCCGCGTTATGGCAGGCGGAAAAGCGCTCGCTCGTCCGGGATTTTTCTTCCCTCCAACAATCGTTGCTGACCTGAAGCAAGATGATGAAATGATCCAGAATGAAATCTTTGGTCCTGTTATTACAATCCAGAAATTCACCACAGAGGATGAGGCGATTGCCATGGCAAATGGCGTCGATTATGGTCTGGCATCAAGTGTCTGGACGCGCGACCATGGCCGTGCGATGCGCTTGGCTAGGGCATTTGATTTTGGATGCGTCTGGATCAACACTCATATACCTGTCGTTGCAGAAATGCCACATGGCGGATTCAAGAAATCGGGCTATGGCAAAGACCTCTCAGGCTATGGCTTTGAGGACTACACCAGAATCAAGCATGTCATGACAAATCTCAACGCCTAAATGCGTGACGAATTGCTCCCTCAGGGCATAAACTCGCGCGCATTAGTACCCACACCTACTCATCGAATGAAGGCCAGATAACTTTCCACAATGATCACCACCACGACAAGGAGCTGTAATGCCTAAGAAAGAAAATCTATCTCCCGAAACACGCGCACTTATCAAGGCACAAATTTCACGTCGTGGATTGATTGCCGGCGCTGGTGGCATTGGAGCAGTTGGCCTTCTTGCAGCATGCGGTACCAAATCATCGGACTCTGTTAAATCTGCTGTTGATGTTTCTGACACAGAGAAACTAGCACGTTGGGCAAACTGGACTCTCTATTTGGATTATGACTCAGATACAAATAAGTATCCAACTCTTGATGCGCTACGCGCCTCATCAGGTTTGGAGATCACATATAAAGAAGATGTCGACGATAACAATACTTTCTACGGCAAAGTAGCTGGCCAACTTAAACTCGGAAAAGATATTGGGTATGACATTGTCACTCTCACTGACTGGATGGCAGGTCGTTGGATTCGCCTGGGATACACGCAGGCAATTGACGAAGCAAATGTTCCCAATAAGGCCAACATCCTTCCAGCGCTGGCGAATGTGGGCTTTGATCCAGGTCGCACTAACTCCTTAACATGGCAAACAGGTTTTGCTGGTTTTGGTTGGAATAAGGAGAAGTTGCCCAAGGGTGTTCGCACATTGGATGATCTTTTCGCCCCAGCAAATAAGGGACGTATTGAAGTTCTGTCAGAAATGCGCGACACCATGGGAATCATCATGCAGTACCAGGGTGTTGATATTTCTGGTGAATTCACAGAAGATCAATTTATGAACGCAATTGATTTCTTAGAAGAGAAGATTTCAGATGGCTTTATCCGTCAAGTAAAGGGCAACTCCTATAAGGAGGATCTCATTTCAGGCGATGCTATTGCTGTTATTGGCTGGTCTGGCGATGTATTCCAGCTTGCTACTGAAAATGAGGGTAAGTTTGAATTTGCAGTTCCAGAAAGTGGTGGAACTCTATGGAGTGACAACATGATGATTCCATCAACGTCTACCCATAAGAAGAATGCAGAAACAGTTATGAATCATTACTACGATCCTGCAGTTGCGGCTCAAGTTGCGGCATACGTTAACTACGTCTGCCCAGTACAAGGTGCGCAAGCTGAGATGGAAAAAATTGATCCAGTACTTGCAGCAAGCCCATTTATTTTTCCTGATGATGCTGCACTTTCTAAAGTGAAGGTTTTTGCGGGCCTATCTCCTGCAGATGAGACTAAATATCAATCAGCTTTCCAAAAAGCCACAGGTAACTAGTGGTCGATGTAGCGGCCTCGACTAAAGGAGATCTCAAACTTTCGAACTTAACGAAAGCATTCGGGGATTTCAAAGCGGTAGATGATCTTTCATTGGTTATTCCTGAAGGATCGTTTTTTGCTCTCCTTGGCCCCTCAGGGTGTGGCAAGACGACAACGCTTCGTATGATCGCAGGGCTAGAGGAGCCGACCTCTGGAAAGATTGCTATTGGAAATACAGATATTACCTATGCAAAACCATATTCGCGCCCGGTCAATACTGTTTTTCAAAATTACGCACTCTTTCCACATTTAACAATTTTCGAGAACGTGGCATTTGGCCTTCGTCGCCGTGGAATTAAAGATGTCACAGAGGCGGTCACTAAAGTTTTGGCACTTGTTGAGTTGGGGCACTTAGCTCAAAGAAAACCAGTGCAACTCTCTGGTGGACAGCAGCAGCGAATTGCAGTGGCCCGTGCCATTGTTAATCGCCCGGCGTTATTACTGCTCGATGAGCCACTAGGAGCACTTGATCTCAAATTGCGTCGTCAAATGCAAATTGAACTCAAATGGATTCAAACTGAGGTTGGTCTGACTTTCGTTCACGTTACCCACGATCAAGAAGAAGCCATGACAATGGCAGACACCATTGCCGTTATGAATGAAGGACGTATTGAACAAATGGGGACTCCTGTAGAACTTTACGAGTCTCCTCGCACGGTTTTTGTTGCGAACTTTCTCGGTCAATCTAATTTAGTAATGGGAACAGTAGTCGGGAGCGACGGAAGTGACCTTCAGGTCTCCGTGCACGGAAATAAAATTAGCGTTCCAGCTTCACGAAACTTCGCCAAGGATAATTCTGAAAAAAGTGTGTTGATTGGAATTCGACCAGAGAAGATTTCTATAGAACATGCAGAGGCGAATTCATTCGGTGGTGGAGTCATCACGGATATATCATTTGTTGGAGTAAGTACGCAGTTTCAAATTCAAATGCCTTGGGGTCAAGAACTTTCAGTATTTGAACAAAACGATGGTGGCGCTTCGCATTTACAGAAGGGTGACACGGTCACACTTTCATGGAAACCTAGTTTTACATTTGCACTTGATGGAAGATCCGATGTTGACGCTGGTACGTCCGTAAATCCAGACGAGTTGTAATGGCATTTGTAGCATCGGCTGCCAAGAGGTCGAGTATTGTCCGCGGGATTAAACGCCCGAGCACTCCTTATTTGCTTCTACTACCTGGCCTTGCTTGGTTAGCTTTTTTCTTTATTTACCCGCTTATTAACTTAGCCAGTACTAGTACTCAAACCCCAACTGATACTGGGGAAATTGGTTCTTACGTTCAAACATTTAGATTTGCCAATTACATTGATGCAATTTCTGGTGCGCGCGATCAGTTTGCTCGCTCCATTGTCTATGCACTCATTGCAACCCTTTTGGCTTTGGCAATTTCATACCCACTTGCTTATGCAATCGCATTTAAATCAGGCAAATGGAAGAATCTGCTTCTTGTGCTGGTTGTCGCACCATTTTTTACTTCTTTCTTATTACGCACTATCGCTTGGAAACAGATTCTTGGTAATGAAGGCCCAATAGTTACGGTGTTGCGTTGGCTCCACATTCTTTCCCCACAATCAGGTTTAACGGCAAGCGCTTTTGCTGTGGTGACAGGTATGACATATAACTTCTTGCCTTTTATGACGTTGCCGCTTTATGCAAGCCTTGAGCGCATTGACCCTCGCACTCTGGAAGCTGCCGGGGATCTCTATGCCAATGCAATTACAACCTTTCGAAAAGTGACATTCCCTCTATCCCTTCCTGGGGTTGTGGCGGGAACACTCCTGACATTCATTCCAGCAGCAGGTGATTACATCAACGCAACGTTGCTTGGAAATCCTAAAACGAAAATGATCGGTAATGTCATCGAATCTCGCTTCTTTGAAATAGTTGATTACCCAACAGCTGCCGCTCTTTCATTCCTCCTGATGGCAGCGATTTTGATTCTTGTTGTGGTGTATGTGCGCCGAGCAGGTACGGACGAGCTCGTATGAAACGTTGGCTATCAAAGAACCTCATCAAGATCTACGCCTTTTTGGCATTTGTTTATTTATTCATTCCCATCGCATACACGATGGCGTTTTCATTTAACGATGCAGGCAAAAGTAATTTAACCTGGCGGGGCTTCACGCTGAACAATTGGAAGAACCCATGTGGCGCACCAGATGTTTGTACCGCCCTAGGAAACTCACTCAAGATTGGTTTCATTGCCACACTCTTGGCAACAATTCTCGGGACCATGATTGCTTTCGCGCTTGGTCGTCATCGTTTTAGAGGCCGCTCTACAGTTAACATTTTAATTTTCCTGCCAATGGCAACCCCAGAAATTGTTTTGGGTGCATCACTCTTGGCCATGTTCCTTAATTTGGGTATTAATCCTGGTTTTTGGCCAACTGTTATTGCGCATGTCATGTTCTGTATTTCTTTCGTTGTAGTAACAGTTAAGGCACGCATTGCAAGCTTGGATCCTAAGTTAGAGGAAGCTGCTATGGATCTTTATGCGAGCGAAGTGGAAACCTTTAGAAAAATTACACTGCCACTCGTTATGCCGGGAATTTTTGGAGCAGCGCTTTTGGCGTTTTCACTTTCATTTGATGATTTCATTATTACCAACTTCAACTCCGGGACGCTGACTACATTCCCAAAGTTTGTCTATATTTCTTCCGCACGAGGTATTCCTGCCCAAGCCAACGTAATCGGTTCGCTCATGTTTTTACTTGCGTTAGGCATTGTTTTAACGAGTCAGTTCGTGTCCAGTAGAAAGAATCGCCTTTAGTCGCTATATTGGCAACAACGAAAGTGCAAAATTAAATCGAAGGGTTTAACACTTTTGGGTAGGACTCCGGAGGACCCGGGCCCGCTATTCATAGATGTAAGGGGTGAGTCCGGCGATACGCCGGCTACGCGATGGCCACCATCGACCCTACTGTCCTTACCCATTTAGCTCATCTTCAACCACTTCTTTATTGGCTGGATGCTGACCCCTTAGAACCACAGTCACACTCTGCACTTATTGGTGATGTCACTGCAGATTTATGTATCGTCGGCGCTGGTTACACAGGTTTATGGACTGCGCTACTTGCAAAAGAACGTGATCCCAATCGCGAAGTTGTGATTATTGAACAACGAGAAACTGGTGCCGGCGCTTCTGGCCGTAATGGAGGATTTTGTAGTACCTCTCTCACGCATGGTTTTGTTAATGGATACAGCAGATTTCGCGATGAGATGGAAACAATTGAGCGCCTTGGCCGTGAGAACTTAGATGCAATTGAAGAAACTATTAAACGCTACAACATTGATTGTGACTGGGAGAGAACAGGCGAACTGCGGGTAGCAGTTGCTCCTTGGCAACTTGAAGGCATGAAAGAAGAAGCCGAACTTCGTAATCGTTATGGTGATCATGTCGAGTTTCTAGAAAAAGATGAAATTCAAAGAAGAGTGAAATCTCCTATTTATGAAGGTGCACTTTTCGATCATGACGGAACAGCACTTGTTGATCCCGCACGATTGGTTTGGGGGCTAGAGAAGGCCTGTCTCTCATTGGGTGTGAAGATTTATGAGAATTCAAAAGTGGAATGGTTGCAATACCAAGGCGAGAATGTCATTGCACATAGTCCATACGGAAGTATTACTGCTAAAAAAGTAGCACTTGCTACAAATGTCTTTAAATCACTTGTCCGAAGTGCACGCAAATATGTCATCCCAGTTTATGACTATCAGTTGGTTACAGAGCCTTTAACGCCAGAACAACGAGAAAGTATTGGCTGGGCAAATAGAGAAGGTATCTCTGATGCCGGTAATCAATTCCACTATTACCGCTTAACAAATGATGGATGCATTCTTTGGGGTGGTTATGAAGCTATTTATAATTTCCGTGGCAAAGTGCGCTTGGAATACGAATTCAGCCCGGAAACTTATGCAACTCTTGCCTCGAATTTCTTGAAAACATTCCCACAACTTAAAGGTATTTCCTTTACTCACGGTTGGGGTGGTGCAATCGATACGTGCACGCGCTTTGCACCTTTTTGGGGCACTTCTCATCAAGGACGCGTTGCATACGTCATGGGTTACACCGGCTTAGGTGTTGGTACAACAAGATTTGGCGCGGCGACAATGTTGGATTTACTCGACGGAGTTGA
>CAFBOP010000026.1_pt1 | contig 12360 bp, 12 predicted proteins | sample 7269491 | NCBI WGS metagenome assembly CAFBOP01 (sample SAMEA6814122, study PRJEB35770) | uncultured Actinomycetes bacterium | biome: Freshwater; feature: Freshwater reservoir; material: water | place: Czech Republic | collected 2017-07-26 | depth 30m m
GCGCCATCACTTCTTGCATTCACTAACCCAACAGTTAACTCTTACCGCCGACTAGTTCCAGGATACGAAGCACCAGTTAACCTCGTGTACTCAGCGCGTAACCGCTCTGCATGTATCCGTATTCCAATTACAGGAACTAATCCAAAGGCGAAGCGCATTGAATTCCGATGCCCTGATCCATCATCGAACCCATACCTAGCATTCGCTGCAATGTTAATGGCCGGGCTTGATGGAATCACAAACAAGATCGAGCCACCTCTACCAGTAGATAAGGATCTCTACGAGCTAGATGCTGAAGAGGCCAAATCCATTCAACAGGTACCTGGTTCACTCGATGCAGTTCTTAACAACCTTGAGCGCGACCATGAGTTCTTAACTCGCGGCGGAGTCTTTACTAAGGACCTCATCGATACGTGGATCGCATTTAAGCGTGAATCAGAAGTTGATTATGTTCGTTTGCGTCCGCACCCAGCAGAGTTCGAGCTTTACTTCGATCTCTAAAATATCCGTAAATAACAAAACCCCCGCTAAATCTCTAGCGGGGGTTTTGTTATTTACATAATTTAAATTTCCAGGCTCCTACCAATTAGGCCTCAAAGGCATTGGGTTCGCACCTAGCGGATTGTTGACTACGCCAAGGAATTGATGAATTTGAATGTTATTAGTTTCGAAACCAATGCGGCTCAGAGTCATATATAAATGCCAGATACGAGCCCTTGTTAAACCTACTTCGTTGACAGCATCATCCCAATTCTCAACTAGGTTTTCACACCATTTCGTAAGCGTTCGCGAATAATGCTCTCTCAAATTTTCGCTATGTCGTAGCTCAAATCCAACATCAATCATAGATTGCGCCACTTTGCTTGGGGCTATTAATTCGCCATCTGGAAATATGTAGCGATCGAAGAACTTGCCGGTACGTTCCTTAACCTGTGAGTGCGGACGCACAATACAGTGATTGAGCAAACGTCCCTCTGACATCACGCGTTTGCGAAGTTCCTCGAAGTAGCCATTCATCTTGGCGCTACCAACATGCTCGCTCATGCCAACGGATGAAATCGCATGAAAATTGTTTTCGGGAATCTCTCGGTAATCCTGAATTCGAACTTCGATAAGTTTAGATAATTTAGCTTTAGCGATTCTCTCATTGGCGAGTTGTGCTTGGTTAGTACTCAAAGTCACGCCAACGGCCTTAACTCCATACTCTTTTGCCGCATGCATCACTAATGAACCCCAACCGCATCCGATATCCAAAAGTCGCATTCCAGCACGGAGATCCAACTTTCGGCAGATCAGATCAATCTTTTCCAACTGAGCCTTCTCTAATGAATCTTTCTCCTTAGTGAAGACTGCACACGAATAGACCAGTGTCGGTCCCAAAATCATTCTGTAAAAACTATTTGAAACGTCATAGTGATGTTGAATCGCAGATTTATCTCTAGCAAGTGAGTGCAATATCCCTCTTTTATATCGAGGTGGTGCCTCTTCAACCGGAAGGGATGGACGTGTCAATATTTGTGGCCCCACAGATTTGAGCAGAGCTAAAGTTGCCAACTTTGGAACTGGTTCTTTGATGTGTCGGTAAAGTTCCAACAGTGTCGCATGGAAATCGCCAGTTATATCTAGTGCTCCAGTGATGTATGCGCGAGCTAACCCCAGATCACCAGGTGCACCCAAAATATATTGGAGCGCTTGCGGACTTTTTATGTTAAATACATTTGAAGATGCGGTATTTCCAGCAGCGCTCAGGTCATAGCCAACAAACTTTACATTAATGCTCTCGTCGAAAAGCGCAGCAACATTATGAGCGATTGATACTTTAGATCCCATCGGCGCTGCCCACGGCGTTGAATTCAGTTTGACACATGGTGAAGATATTAAAATGACTTTGCAAGAAAATCTAGTTTTTTTGATACTTTTTTCGATTTGAGTCAAATAATGCAAACTCTGTCTTGAAAATGCCTACTCCCTCTTGACAAATCCGAGGGCTGAATAGCGCATTTCAATCAGAGGCCGGAGAGATGCCCCTCAAACTCATTCTGGGTAGCACTCACTTTCGTCTCAGTTCCTTTACCTGGCTCAACTATTAGTGAAGAGTGCCTTTGTTGCGGTTTCACATTTATGAAACCTACAAAGGAGAAAAACAATGCTGTTATCAGCAATTTCGTTGAACGGCCCCGCAAAGTATCTCAACTGGGGAGCGATTTCACTGTCAATTCCGAACTTAATAATGATTGCACTCATAGTCCTTTTGTTTGTGCTGGCATTAGCCATCCCATTTCCTACGCATAAGGGGAAGTAACCTAATGAGCACAATGTGGACAACTAAACTACGTCAAGCGACTATCGAACGTATTGATCCCCAAGACGCACTTCCTGATAACCAACCGTCCTATGTAGCTTCCTGGATATATGTTTTTGGTGTCTTAACTCTCGCAGCACTTGTAGTGATTATCGGTTCGGGCATTTGGATAACGGTAAAGGGTGCGGCTTGGTGGCATTCATCAAGTGTTGGTCACTATGTCAATTCCGTTCACCTATGGTCGGTTGAACTCTTCTTTGTTTTCATGGTTGTCCATCTTTGGGGTAAATTTTGGATGGCAGCATGGCGAGGTCGACGTTTCGCAACATGGGTTACTGGAGCAATTGCCTTTTTAGCCTCGCTAGGAACTGCATTCACTGGCTACTTGATTCAAACAAATTTTGATTCTCAGTGGATTGCCACACAAGCAAAAGACGGTCTCAATTCCGTGGGTATCGGTTCATTCTTCAACACGCTGAATACCGGTCAAGCTCTTCTTGTACACGTGGCGCTCTTGCCACTTGCTGTTGGAGTGATCGTTATTTGGCACGTCATCTTGGTCCGACGCCATGGAGTCGTGCCGCCACTGGATGCAAGTGAGATCGCTGGAGGCAGAAAATGAGTATAGAACGCAATGTAGATTTGATGAAATGGAGTGGTCCAAAACGGCCATACGATCTTGTCAAAGAATTTGTTATCGCACTTGTTGTTGTGACAGTTTTAGTTGGTGCGTGCGCGGCTATTTTCAGCTCTCCTGATGAACGAGCCATAACACTTCAAGATTGGGCAAAAAAGGCTCCAGCAGATTTCGTTGCAACAACAAATGGAGAATTAGCAGGAACTACCATAAGTGCTTCTTACGGCCCTCCCTACAACAGTGCCGGCGAAGGTCTTCAAATCGGGCCTCTTAAGATTCAAAAATGGGCAGGCGTCACAACCCCAGTCAATCCTGCTACTGACTTTGTTATAAACCCACTGCAGTTGAGCACTGATCTTTCTATACCTGCATCATTGCAAATGTGGAAAGCGGCATCTCTTGAAGAGCAAACTACATGGGCTAACAACTATGCAAGCGCTATTGGAAAAGCTGGAGATTATTCAAAGGTCGTTCCAGATAATTCATTCGGTCCAGTACCCTCAATAACTTCTGGATTATTGGCGATGGCGCAAGGTGGTCAACTAGATGGAATTCTTACTACCGCCGTTTCTCCATTTCCTAGCGACTTCACGATGCCGATGCTCTTTATCGCTGACGGAACATACTTTGATGATTTAGGTGCGGCACAACATTTACATGGTGATCAGTGGGGCATGATGAATGAAACAGGTTCATACCCCGGGCAATCCTGGCTATGGCTCTTTTCTTCGATGTATCAATTCGAGCCATTTAAGTCATCAGAAAATGCAGATCCCCAAATATTCGCAGTTCTTATGCTGTTAACTTTGGGGTTCATATTCTTACCAAAGATTCCCTTGATTAATCGACTCCCCCGATTGATTCCGTTTCATAGGTTGATTTGGCGCAGGTACTACAGAGAGAACAATCTATAAAAAATATTTAGCACCCAGCCCCAACCTACCCTATGAGGTCGGGGTTTTGTGTTTCCTATATCCTTAGCAAATGTCAGAGAACTCCCACAAGCCAATCAGGGCGTTCTTAACAACCGAAATGGCTGGCGGATTGGCACTCGTCGTTGCGTGCGCCATTGCAATAACTTTAGCTAATTCACCTGTTGCTCAAGGGTATGAGGATTTCTTTCACCCGCTTCATGCTTTTATTAGTGAAGGTCTCATGAGCATCTTCTTTTTTCTCGTTGGCTTAGAGATCAAGAGAGAGTTCTTAGAAGGCGAACTACGAAAACCACGGGTTGCATTACTGCCCGTCATAGCCGCATTAGGTGGAATGATCCTTCCGGCCTTCATTTATTGGGCGTTTAATCATCAGTTAATAAGTAGCAATGGCTGGGCTATTCCGATGCCCACAGATATCGCACTTTCACTTGGGGCTTTGGCTCTGCTTGGTTCGCGAATTGATACTTCATTAAAGATATTTCTTCTCACACTAGCAATAGCCGATGATTTGGGTTCAATTATTGTTTTAGGCGTTTTCTATTCGGAAGGCATAAGCCCGATCCGCATTGCGTCAACCATTGGTGCAGTTGGACTCGCATGGATTATTCCTTTGGGAAAGAAACTTCCGATTAGTAAATTGATTGACCTCATTCATCCCTGGACCTCATTTCTCATAATTCCCATTTTCGTCTTGGCTAATGTTGGAATAGTTATCGAAAGCTCCTCCCTCGGTTCCGTACTTTCATCACCGGTAGCGAAGGGCATCATCATCGGTCGTGTTGTAGGAAAGATTGTTGGTATTACTTTGTTCGCCTATATCGCGGTCAAACTTCGCATCGCAGTGTTACCACGCTCTCTTAACTTCAAAGAGATATCGGGAGCTGGTGCATTAGCGGGAATGGGGCTCACCGTCTCCCTCTTCATCGCAGATCTGGCCACAAATGATTCGCAGATGCTTACAGAGGTGAAAGTTGGCCTCATTATTGCGGCAATAATTTCTGCACTGTTAGGGCTAGTGATCTTGAGGAAATACTCCGTAGCTCAAGATTAAAGTGCGCGTTCTTGTAATGTAATCTTTCTCCGCGATAACAGGATGTGGCCGAAGAATCCAACGATTAGCGCAAAGATCACACCTACATTTGCAAATGCCCACGGTCCATTTTTCCCACCAATAACACCTAAGAAATACCCTTGCCAAGCAAGCCACGGCGCAAATGTGTTGGTAACAAAACCCCACCCGATAATTGAACCTACAACTAGCAAAATAAGCGATCTAAAATTCCAGGATCCATATCGTCCTTGCGTGGTAAAGAGATCGCTTTCAACATAATCCTTTTTGCGTAAAACAACATCAGCGACAAAAATAGCTGACCAAACAGCAATAGGGACGCCAAGAGTTATGAGAAAACCTTGAAACGGAATTGAAAAATTACTCGCAAACCACACTATGTAAATAGTTCCAGCCAACATAATGCAGGCATCAATGAGGGCCGCTATGTGACGCTTAACTGGCAATCCGATTGACACCAAAGCCAACCCAGATGAATACAAATCTAGAATTGCTCCACCAACTAATCCTAAAATCGCTACAAGTGCAAAGGGAATCAAGTACCACGTAGGTAGCAAAGTTGTAAGTGCCCCTATGGGGTCCATCGCTATGGCATTACTGAGATCTTTACTGCTCCCTGCTAAGAGGGACCCATAAATAACTAAAATGATTGGAACTATCGAGGCACCAAAAATTGTCCACCCGACTACAGCCTTACTCGAAACACTCCGAGGTAAATATCGCGAATAATCAGCGGCGGAATTAACCCAACCTAAACCTATGCCGGTAATTCCAAAGATCGTGGCCCCTATGAACCCCTCGGTGCTTCCTGTTGGAATCTTCGATATCGCTGACCAATCAACGTTACTTATAGTGAGAAGAATATATCCGGCACTCATCAATAAAGTAGCAAGTGTTAACCATTTCTGAATTCTCATAATGACAGAGAAACCTAATACTCCGCCTAACATCGTCAGACCCACTGCGATAACAAATCCCAATACTCTCGCAACATCAGGCGGCACTCCTCCGAGTCGAGTAAAAATCGTTCCTGTAGCTAGAGTCGCTAACGAAACAAGAATTGTTTCCCACCCAACAAAAATGAGATAAGACAAAAATCCAGGAACTACGTTTCCACGAACACCGAAAGCTGCTCGTGAGAGCGTCATCGTTGGTGCATTAGATCGCTTTCCGGCCAATGAACTGACACCCACTAACCCAAATGAAAGGACAACGCCCACAACTGCACCGACAACCGCTTGCCACAGTGAGATGCCGAATCCAAGAAAGAATGCACCATAGGAAAGAGCGAGTAGCGATACGTTAGCGCCGCACCAGGGCCAAAAAAGGTTACGGGGCTGCCCAGTACGTTCACCTTCGGTAATGATATTTACCGAATTGGATTCAATAGAAAAAAATGCCATATGAAATTTTACCCTTTATTTCGCTTTTTCCAGTGAAGTGCGAAATACAAACAAATACCTATTGCAATCCCCCAAATAAGGTCTATGGCAAGAGTTGATGTGGCTGTCAGAATAATCACGCTAGCTTCTGTTTTCGTTGTTCGCAGGGATTCGCGAATGGAAGCTGGGTTGAGAATTCTGTAACTAGTGCCGATGAGAACACCAGCAATTGCTGCTGCAGGAATATGACTTACCCACGGAGCAGCAACTAACGCTACAAAGAGTAAAACAATCGCGTGAAATATGGATGCTAAACGGGTTTCTGCGTGCGACCTTACATTCACACTTGTGCGCGCGATTGCCCCCGTTGCCGGCATTCCACCAAATATTGAAGCGACCAAGGTTCCCAACCCTTGACCAAAAAGTTCTCGGTTTGGTTGATACTTTTCGCTGTCATGCGCATGAACCATTCCATCTGCAACGCGAGCCGATAACAAGGATTCGATAGCGCACAACAAAGCGATGAGGAACGCAGGCCAGAGTAAATGCCCCACATCGCTTGTTGCTATCTGATCCCCTTGCCAGTGCCCGATGCTTCGAGGAATATCGCCGATATTTGGCACATTTAGCGAAAAGATCTGAACTATGAGTAATGAAATTACTATTGCCAAAAAACTAGCAGGAACATGAACTTTGATCTTTAATTTCCTAGTGATAGACGGATAAGAGAACTTCACGATAAGTGTGACGACGAGAACCAGTATGACCTGCCAATTGACGCCAGTTTCAAAAGCACCTTTAACAGTTTGGAAGGCAACCGGAAGTGTACGATCGCCCTTCGCTCTCACTACACCCAAGGCCAATGGAAGTTGTTGCAGTGCAATCACAAATGCAATTCCTACAGTGAATCCTTCTATCACCGACCAAGGAATTTGATTAATAATATTTCCAGCGCGGGCAATCGACATTCCGATCACCATCAGCCCAGCAAGAAGTCCTAGAAGCGGAATCGCGCTTGGACCATAACTGTGAACAATAGGAATGAGGACGACAGTCATTGCACCAGTTGGTCCGCTTACTTGGAACCTAGATCCGCCAAAGAGGGCAGCAAGAAAACCCGCAATAATTGCGGTAGTGAGTCCTGACGCGGCTGATAAACCAGACGTGAGCCCAAAACCAAGAGCCAACGGCAGAGCAACTACTGCAACACTTATTCCGGCGAGCAGATCTTTGATTAAAGACTTTCGATTGAAATTGAAATCAAGAGCCACAAGATCTTTTAGATTTCTCACGTAATGATTTTGCGACGTTTGAAGTAAAAGTGAATTCCAACTGCAATGAGCGCGAAAACGCCGAGCAGGCCAAACGTGAGCGACCTATTGTTTGCGGGACTACCTGTGCCGACAGCAGGGGTGGACGTTGTCTTCGGGGAAGCTATCTTGAAAATAAATTCATACTTACCTTCAGTTGCATGGCCATCGTCAGAAACATTTCTCCAGAGAACAGTGTAGGTTCCAGGACTCCCTTGAGGCTCAAGGCCAACCATCGCTTGGTCACCAGAAACCATTGTGTTTTTCGAATCTATTTCTTTTCCGTCCGCGTTCAAAACCATAATCACGTTAACTTTATTCGATCCAATTTCTTGCAATTTTTCTGAAAAAACGAGTTCGACGGAAGTTGGAAATGTGGTCACTACTTCATTAGGCGCTGGATTCGCACTAACAAATTCACCGTGCGCGGTAGCTGCAGGTGCTGCGACAATCAGAAAAAGCGCCCCTAAAAAGATTGTGCGAAACCATTGCCATTTATTTCTCATTTGACTTGAACTATACTGCGAATCGCTTGCAACTCAGCGGGCGAGAAATTGTGCGCCGCCACCTTCACTTGATAAGGTTCCCCCAGGTCACGAGTATCAGCTAGAAGCCCCGGCTTGCTGATCGGCAACCCTCCACCGCGGTGGGGTGCTCCGGGTGAGGACCTGGTCATAACATACGTTGTGACAAGCGACGAGGAAGGTCAACTATGAAAATCACAAAACCATTCGCAATTATTGCCTCTGCACTCTTAGCAGTAGGTCTTACTTCTTGCGCCGGACAGAGCACCGAAAGTGCATCCCCCGCAAAAGATTCAACAACATGTGCTCCCGATTCATTGGGAACATTGACGCCTGGCACATTAACCATCGCAACGGGCGAACCTGCGTATGAGCCATGGGTACTCAATGACAAGCCAGAAGCTGGCGAAGGATTTGAAGCCGCAGTTGCTTATGCAGTTGCAAAGCAACTTGGGTATGAAAATTCAGCAGTTAAATGGGTTCGAACCACATTTGATTCTGCAATCACACCTGGTGAGAAAACATTTGACTTCAACATCCAGCAATACTCCATCACAGATGAGCGCAAAGCTGTGGTTGATTTTTCAAGCGCTTATTACTTCTCAAACCAGGCAATTGTTTCTTCCAAGGGAAGTAAAATTGCTGGAGTGACAACTATTGCAGGGCTTAAAAATGCAAAACTTGGAGCTGCAGTGGGTTCTACTTCTCTCGACACGATTGAAAAACAACTCGGTCTTAAGCCACAGGTCTTCAATGACAATGCAGCAGCTGTAGCAGCGTTGAAGAATGGTCAAATCGATGGACTCGTTGTCGATCTTCCTACTGCTTTCTATTTGTCAGCAGTTGAAGTGACAAATGGGATTATTGTTGGCCAGATTGAAAATCGCGACACAAATGATCAGGGAGCCGGGCTACTCCTCGCTAAGGACAGCCCACTCACTTCGTGTGTTACTCAAGCAGTTGATGCAATTACTGCAAGCGGAGAGCTCAAAGCAATCCAAGACAAATGGTTAACAGTTGGTGCCGGAGCTCCGGTACTTAAGTAACCCGTACTCGCTGACGCGACATGACTAATCCATTGGAGAGCACGGCCCCCAAGGGCCGTGCTTCTTCAATTGGTAACGACATTCCGGATTGGCAACCGAGTCAACTAGAACTCACTCGAAAGAGAATCCGTAGGGAACAAAACCGCCGAAATATCCTGGTCGCTGTGGGGTCTAGTTTTCTGGTTCTTGGAACTCTTGTGAGCATTTTGATTACCTCGCCAGGCTTTAAAAGTCTTTCCGATACTTTTTTTGCATGGGCTTACGGCTTTGAAATATTGCCGAAAGTAATTCTGGGCTTCACCACCAATTTAATCCTTACAGTAATCGCCGCCACCTGTGTTTCTATATTCGGCTTGATACTTGCCCTTACACGTACCTCACGTTCTCCGGCACTCACGCCTTTTCGTTTTCTGGCAACACTGTATGTTGACGTTTTCAGAGGCGTACCGATGCTTTTGATTATTTTGCTTGTTGGGTTTGGAATTCCTTCTTTGCGTCTTCGTGGTCTCACCAACAACGTTTTTGTTCTCGGTACGACCGCCGTGATCATTACATACTCTGCATACGTGGCCGAAGTTCTCCGCAGTGGCATTCTCACTGTTCACCCAAGTCAAAGAGCAGCAGCGCGTTCGCTTGGACTTTCGAATTTTCAAACCCTTCGCCATGTGGTGTTACCGCAGGCACTGCGTCGAGTTACTCCCCCACTCCTTAATGACCTCGTTGCTCTCATCAAAGATACGGGCCTTGTTTCTATTCTTGGCGTTACGGACGCGGTCAGAGCTGCACAGATTTCAAGTAGCAGGAGTTTCAACTACACCCCTTATGTAATGGCTGCGATTTTGTTTCTTATGGTTACCGTTCCTCTCACGCGTTTTACTGACAGAACCATGCGACGCGCAATTGAGCGACAGAATGCACAGGGATTGGCATGAGTACTCCCGTCCTGGAAGTTTCTGGTCTTAGGAAATCTTTTGGGAAAGATGTTGTGTTGCAGGAAATTTCATTTGAGGTTCCAGTGCATACGGCTACTGTCTTTATCGGATCTTCTGGTTCGGGAAAGTCAACACTTTTGCGATGCATCAACTTGTTAGATGGAATCGATGACGGCATCATCAACTTAGACGGAGAAGAGATCAGTGACCCACGCATCAACGCGGACGAGGTACGCAGAAAACTCGGGATGGTTTTTCAATCATTTAATCTCTTTCCTCACATGAGCGTCATGGATAACATCACACTCTCCCCCATCCGGGTTCAAGGCATCGATAAAGAACAGGCAAGAAGCGCCGCTCAAGCTTTACTTTCACGTTTTGGTTTATTGGAAAAAGCTGATCAATATCCCGATCGCCTCAGTGGGGGTCAACAGCAAAGAGTGGCGATCATTCGTTCATTGGCGTTAAAGCCACGACTACTTCTACTGGATGAAGTTACTTCCGCCCTTGACCCAGTTTTAGTTAATGAAGTTTTGAGCACTGTGCGTGATTTGAAAGTGGAAGGGATGACGATGGTCATCGCAACCCACGAAATGGGTTTTGCGAAGCAAGTTGCCGATGAAGTGTGCTTCTTGCACCAAGGTCGTATTGTTGAATATGGTCCGCCCGGTGAAGTGCTGGAAGACCCACGTGATTCACGCACTCAGGATTTCCTCAAGCGTGTTCATGAAGCGGGCCGATTGTAATTGTGGACGGCCCAAATTTTCTTATAGTTCCAGGTGATCCTCAATCGCACGTAATACTTCATGTTCCGCATTCATCTCGAGTGATTCCAGTAGATGTTCGAGCGAAAATACTTCTGGACGATGAGCAACTTCGGCAAGAATTAGACGAAATGACTGATTCCTTGACGGACTCTCTTGCAACTGAATCGGCGAATCGTGCAAATCGTAAGCCATGGCTCTTTGTTAATTCCCTTTCACGATTAGTTATTGACCCAGAAAGATTTCCTGATGAACGAGAATCCATGAACGAAGTTGGAATGGGCGCTGTTTACACCAAAACGTCGGCTGGAGAGGTTTTACGTTTACCTAGTCCAACCGAAGAAGAAGCACTTCTGAAAAGTTACTTTCATCCTTATGCGGCAGCACTTTCACACCTAGTTGGAGAGAGATTGCATGCGAATGGGGTAGTAACGATTGTCGATGTGCATTCTTACCGGCCGATTGCGCATCCAAATGGCATCAATCACAACCAGCAACGTCCCGCTCTCTGCATTGGTACTGACCAATTTCACACCCCCGAGAAGCTCATTACAGGGCTGAAGCAAGCCTTTCAAGGGATTGGAAGCATTGTGGAGAACGAGCCATACGGGGGTACATACGTACCACTGGACTACTACGAAAAAGATTCCGCTGTCTCATCCGTTATGGCAGAAATTCGCGCTGACACTTTTTTGAATCCAAACTTATCGATCAATGAAGGATTCGAAAAAGTAGTCAGCGCGCTTTCACAATTTGTGGATCAGATTTAGGCAACGCTCCACGTTGGAATTCCCTGTGCGTTCTTACTGCGCTTGATTTTTTTGTAACCCTCTAGAACTTCAAGGTGGCCAATGAGCGGGTATGACAAGAAGGTGTAGGCAGGATTTTCCCAAGGCCCAAGACGATCGTGACATTTCTCGATGATCTCAGCGAGAGTTACTGGAGCACCCGCCTGAGTAATGGTTTCTAATGCCACTCGTTCAGCGAGATCGGTATATGCCAGAGAAGTATCAAGGAAATCAATACCGTCTTGTCCTTTATAGCGTGGGTAGTGAGAGGTGAGAACTTCAGTTGGATTCATTCCCTTAAGCAAACGAATTGAAGCTCGATATGCCTCAACGAATCGATAGGTAGGAGGGAAAGCAGGTGCGCCATCAGCATGCAACACGCTATCCCCCAAAACTGCATCACCAATAATTACGGCGCCACTCTTTTCATCCAAGAACGAAAGATGGCCCCATGAGTGACCTGGAGTATGCAGAACTTCAACAAAGCGATCCCCTAAATCAATGCGCTCTCCACCTGAGAAACCGATATCGATTCGCGTTTCAAAGGCAACTGTGCGTACAAATGCACCAGTATCAGGATCATCAGGGAATCCATGATGTTGATGAAATTCACCGTAGCGATCATCAATCATTATTTGAAGGTCTTCGATCATTGGGCGATCTCTCTCGCC
>CAFBOP010000028.1_pt1 | contig 11696 bp, 9 predicted proteins | sample 7269491 | NCBI WGS metagenome assembly CAFBOP01 (sample SAMEA6814122, study PRJEB35770) | uncultured Actinomycetes bacterium | biome: Freshwater; feature: Freshwater reservoir; material: water | place: Czech Republic | collected 2017-07-26 | depth 30m m
GTCCGTGGGCGCACACTACTTGCTAATGTCATTTCATCGAGCGTTGAAGAGCATGCTCGATTTGGGGGAGTAGTACCTGAAATTGCATCACGTGCACACCTTGAGGCGATGGAAGCAATTTTGCATCAAGCGTTAAACGAGGCAAAAATTTCGCTCACAGATATTGATGCAGTTGCTGTTACAGCCGGACCAGGCTTAGTGGGCGCTCTACTCGTAGGAGTTGCATCGGCAAGTGGATTGGCTCTGGGACTTGATAAACCTATTTATGGCGTAAATCATCTTGCTGCACATGTCTCCGTCGATTTGTTGGCACACACGGAAGAAGCGAAACCAACAATTGCACTTCTTGTCAGTGGCGGACACTCATCCCTTTTGCAAGTTGATGACATCACTTCATCTGTAACAAAATTAGGTGAGAGTATGGATGATGCTGCAGGCGAGGCGTTCGACAAAATTGCACGCGTGATGGGACTTGGTTTTCCTGGTGGTCCTGCAATTGATCGAGAAGCACGAAGTGGAAATAAGTCTGCAATTGAATTTCCTCGTGGCTTAACGCAGAGCAGTGATTGGGAAACACGGCCATTTGATTTTTCATTCTCTGGTTTAAAGACAGCGGTAGCAAGATATTTAGAAGCAACACCCAAATATGCACGTGCCGATGTTGCTGCCTCTTTCCAGGAAGCAATCGTTGATGTCTTAATGCAGAAAGCAGTGAGAGCTTGCGCAAGTACTGGCATTGATTCTTTAGTAATTGCTGGCGGAGTTGCTGCAAACTCCAGATTGCGCACCCTTGCGCAAGAACGATGCGATAAGGCCAAAATCTCCCTCAGGATCCCAGCGCCAGGACTCTGTACAGATAACGGAGCGATGGTTGCTTGCCTTGGTTCGCTGATGGTCAGCGCGGGGCGCTCGCCCAGCCAGGTAGGTATCGAGGCCCAATCCAGCATGAGCGTGACGACTGTGAGCCTGACTTAACCTCAAATTGACCATAGCCAGCGCTCCTCCTAGGCTTGGCGTTAGCACTCAAGGCCCGAGTCTGCTAATTCTTTATTAGCACCGACCCTGAGGAAGACCCAAGCGTTCGTTAACTACAAAGGAGTCAACACATGGCCGTAGCCATTAAGCCACTAGAAGATCGCATCGTTGTTAAAGCAAACGAAGCGGAAACAACAACTGCATCTGGTCTTGTAATCCCAGATACTGCAAAAGAAAAGCCACAAGAAGGCACTGTCATTGCAGTAGGCCCAGGTCGCTTTGATGATGGAGTTCGCGTTCCTATGGACGTCAAAGTTGGCGATGTTGTTCTTTACAGCAAGTACGGCGGAACTGAAGTGAAGTACAACAATGAAGAGTACTTAGTCCTATCAGCTCGCGACATTCTCGCCGTGATTGAGAAGAAGTAAATGGGAAAAATTCTTGAGTTCGATGAGCACGCCCGTCGTGCCATGGAGCGCGGCGTAAATATTTTAGCTGACACGGTAAAAGTAACACTTGGACCTAAGGGTCGAAACGTTGTTATCTCGAAATCATTTGGCGCTCCAACTATTACCAACGATGGTGTCACTATCGCACGTGAAATTGAACTATCTGATCCTGTTGAAAACATGGGCGCTCAGTTAGTTAAAGAGGTAGCAACAAAGACCAACGATGTAGCAGGAGATGGCACAACGACAGCAACTGTCTTGGCACAAGCAATGGTTAAAGAGGGTCTTCGTAACCTTGCAGCTGGTGCACAACCAATGGATATCAAGATTGGTATCGAAGCAGCTGTTGTGGCAATAACTGAGCGTCTTCGCAAGAATGCAACTGTTGTTAAAGATAAGTCGCAAATTGCCGATGTTGCAACAATCTCTGCACAAGACCGTGCCATTGGCGATCTCATCGCTGAGGCAATGGACAAAGTGGGCAAAGATGGCGTCATCACTGTAGAAGAGTCATCAACTACAGGCTTAGAGCTTGAATTTACAGAGGGTATGCAGTTCGACAAGGGTTACATCTCTCCATACTTTGTAACAGACCAAGATCGCATGGAGACTGTCCTTGAAGATGCATATGTGTTGATTTCAGGTAACAAGATCTCAGCGCTGAGCGAACTTCTTCCTATCCTTGAAAAGATTGCTCAAGCTAGCAAGCCACTCTTGATTATTGCCGAAGATGTTGAGGGCGAAGCGCTTTCTACATTGGTCGTTAATAAGATGCGCGGAGTATTTACCTCCGCAGCCGTTAAGGCTCCAGGCTTTGGAGATCGTCGTAAAGCGATGTTGCAAGACATTGCTGTTCTCACAGGCGGTCAAGTGATTTCATCTGAAATCGGAATGAAGTTGGATCAAGTTGGCCTCGATGTACTTGGCCGTGCACGTCGTATTGTGATCACAAAGGACACAACAACGATCGTGGATGGCGCCGGAGATAAGGCAGCAGTTGCTGGTCGCGTTACTGAAATCCGCAACGAACTCGAAAACACTGATTCTGAATGGGATCGCAACAAGCTTCAAGAGCGTGTGGCAAAACTTGCTGGTGGCGTTTGTGTCATCAAAGTAGGAGCACACACTGAAGTTGAATTGAAAGAAAAGAAGCACCGTCTTGAAGATGCAATTTCTGCTACTCGTGCGGCAGTAGAAGAGGGCATTGTTGTTGGCGGTGGCGCAGCACTTGTTCACGCAGCTGATGCTCTAGACGGAGATCTTGGTTTCAGTGGAGACCAAGCAGTCGGAGTTCGTCTGGTGCGTAAAGCATGCGATGAGCCACTTCGCTGGATCGCAGAAAACGCTGGTCTTGAAGGTTATGTTGTTGTAGCAAAAGTTCGCGCGATGAAAGCCCACGAAGGCTTTAACGCAGCAACTGATGTTTATGGCGATCTCACTAAAGATGGCGTAATCGACCCAGTAAAGGTCACTCGTTCAGCACTTGCTAACGCTGCCTCGATTGCAGCAATGTTCATTACAACAGAAGCTGTTGTTTATGAGCGCCCAGCTGATCAAGAGAGCGATGAAGGCGGCAAGGGACATTCACATGGCCCTGGCGGACACAGTCACTAAGCATTAAAAGCAGTAAATAAAAACAGCCTCACTCATACGAGTGGGGCTGTTTTTATTGAAAGACTTTTGCGTAAAACTGTAAAAGTAGGTGGAAAGTATGAGCGAGAAGATTACGAAGCTTCAGAAATACCCGCTGTAATCTTTCTATCCAGGATCATGGTCCGGTCATCTTCACTCAAGCCGCCCCAGATTCCGTAAGGCTCTTGGATGCTCAAGGCTTGATCACGACACTGTTGAATCACAGGGCACGTTGCGCATACAGCTTTGGCGGCGTTTTCACGGTTGCGACGACGCGGTCCGCGCTCGCCTTCTGGATGGAAAAACATCTCGCTCGGAAGGTCTTGGCAGGCACCTTCGTATTGCCACTCCCACAAATCGGCAAGAGGTTTGGGAAGGCGTGACATTTCAGCCATACGTACCCCTTTCCTCGATAGTCCAATCCTACAACCGCGCCATAAGTTGTTCAAGCCTAGGCGCGCCGTATCTCCTTCATTGAAGCGTTTCGAGTGGTGAGTTTGGACATAGAAGGGAAAGATTGCGCTGTGAACGAGTTTTTTACGGTTTCATCTGTTGCCCGCCGCATAGGTGTAGCCCCAGCCACGTTGCGCACCTGGGATCTTCGCTACGGCTTAGGCCCGGAAGATCATGAACCAGGTACCCACCGTCGTTACTCCCTGAAAGATGTTGCGCGATTAACGCATATGCGGAACTTAATATCCTCGGGAGTAAGTGCAGGTGAAGCTGCACAAGGGGCTCTCTCCTTAAAAGTATCGGGAACAGGATCAAAGGCAGGGGCCACCAGTGCGGTAGCCCCGGTTGATGAAGAAATAGTTGTAGCTCTTTACCGGTCGGCGAAATCATTTGACACCGCCTCTCTGCAAAGGATTTTAAGCAATTGCATAAATGAGTTAGGGGTTGTAGATGCATGGCATAGCGTCATTACTCCGTTATTGCATAAAGTCGGGCATCGTTGGGCCGATAACTCTGATGGAATTGAAGTGGAACATTTATTGAGTGAGATCTTAATAAAAGTATTACAAGCGCCAAAAATCGTAAAACCAATTAATCCGCGCCCTGTATTACTGGCATGTGTAGGAGAAGAACTGCATTCATTGGCAATCCATGCTCTTTGCGCAGCACTTGCAGAGCGCAAAATAGAAAGTTACTTTCTTGGCTCTCGTACTCCATTGGAAGCGCTCTCCCAAGTCATTAAACGTTCAGCGCCTCCAGCTATTTTCTTATGGGCACAATTGCCTGAACATGGTGAAGCCAAATATTTTCAGTCACTACCCAAAGTCCGTCCTGCCCCTCGAATCGTGCTGGGTGGGCCCGGCTGGAACCGCGTCGATTATGGCTCTGTAGCCTTTGTCGATGACCTTTACTCTGCGTGCGAGGAGATTTCCAGGGCAGTCGGGGCGTAATTGCACCGATAGACTTCACGCCTTACACCGCTGATTCATATCCATCGTGGATCATTTCATGGTGTCTCTGGCGGGAGGTCTCATGAGCGATAACGACAAAGTCGTAATGCTTGGCCTTACTTATGATGACGTGCTTTTACTGCCCGATGCTTCCGAAGTTGTGCCGAGTGAAGTTAATACTGCAACCCGACTAACACGCAATATTTCATTAGCTATTCCATTGGTCTCATCTGCAATGGATACCGTAACTGAATCTGCGATGGCTATTGCTATGGCAAAAGTAGGTGGCATCGGAATCATTCACAGAAATTTGCCGATCGAAGAACAAGTAACCCATGTCAAACTTGTGAAAAACGTTGGCATAGCAGGAGCAGCAGTCGGTGTCGGTGACGATGGGTTTGCTCGCGCAAAAGCCCTGATCGAAGCTGGAGTTGATGTAGTTGTTGTGGATACAGCCCATGGTCACCATCGTGCAGTTCTAGATGCCATTTCTCGAATTAAGAAGTTTTCACCAACCACGGAAATTATTGGTGGCAACGTTGCAACACGTGCTGGTGCACAAGCACTCATTAATGCAGGAGCAGATGGAGTAAAAGTTGGAGTGGGCCCGGGATCCATTTGCACAACTCGCGTTGTTGCCGGAGTCGGAGTTCCTCAAATCACTGCAATCTTGGAAGCTAGCAAAGCGTGTATCAAAGCTGGCATTCCACTCATTGCAGATGGTGGACTTCAATATTCTGGAGACATAGTTAAGGCGCTTGTCGCGGGAGCAGATTGCGTCATGCTTGGTTCATTACTTGCAGGATGCGATGAGTCACCAGGTGAATTAGTCACTATTGATGGACGGAAATATAAGGCTTATCGGGGTATGGGATCTCTTGGAGCTATGCAATCTCGCGGTGAACAGAAGTCATACTCTAAAGATCGTTACATGCAAGACGATGTTTTATCTGAAGATAAATTAGTTCCAGAAGGCATTGAAGGAAAAGTTACGTATCGCGGTTCACTAGCTCATGTCGTTCATCAACTTGTTGGGGGACTTCGTTCAGGTATGGGCTATGCAGGAGCTGCAGATATTGCATACTTGCGTCGCGAAGGACGCTTAATTCAAATTACTGCAGCAGGGCTTCAAGAAAGCCATCCGCATGACGTGTTAGATATAGCCGACGCCCCTAATTACCGTGGAAAGGGCTTGTAATGAGCGATATCGAATTAGCACCTGGCAAGCGTGCTCGCCAAGCATATTCATTTGACGATATAGCAATTGTGCCAAGCCGACGCACTCGCGACCCTGAAGATGTTTCAACAACGTGGCAAATTGATGCGTATAAGTTTGCGTTGCCCTTAATGGCAGCTCCTATGGACTCTGTTGTTTCACCAGAAACAGCAATTGCAATTGGCAAACTTGGTGGGCTGGCAGTTCTTAATCTTGAAGGACTTTGGACTCGCTATGAGGATCCTCGCATCCAACTAGGCGAGATTGCATCGATGCCAGATACGCATGCAACACGACGTATGCAAGAGCTTTATGCCGCACCAATCCAACCGACTTTGATTAAAGAGCGCCTTAAACAAATCCGGGATGCTGGAGTCACTGTTGCCGGCTCTCTATCTCCTCAACGAACTTTTGAATTACACAAAACCGTTATTGAGGCTGGCGTCGATATTTTCGTAATCCGTGGAACAACTGTGAGCGCTGAGCATGTTGCCACAAATAACGAAGCACTTAATTTGAAAAAATTTATCTACGAATTAGATGTCCCGGTAATCGTTGGAGGATGCGCTACTGCAACAGGAGCGCTGCACTTAATGCGTGCAGGCGCAGCAGGTGTATTAGTTGGATTCGGCGGAGGTTCTGCTCACACCACACGAAAAGTATTAGGTATTGAAGTTCCTATGGCATCGGCAGTTGCTGAAGTTGCTTCTGCTCGTCGTGATTATTTAGACGAATCTGGCGGGCGCTACGTGCACGTAATTGCTGATGGGTCCGTGGGGCGTAGCGGGGATATTGCTAAAGCCGTTGCATGTGGTGCTGATGCTGTAATGATTGGGTCTCCACTTGCAAAAGCTAATGAAGCACCAGGACTTGGTTGGCACTGGGGAAATGAAGCGCATCATCCTGAACTTCCTCGTGGTGAGCGGGTAGCAGTGGGTACATCAGGGACGCTAGAAGAAATTTTATTAGGACCTTCCCATGCAGCCGATGGTTCAATGAACTTATTTGGTGCATTCAGACGTGCAATGGCAACGTGCGGATACTCAGATGTGAAAGAGTTCCAACGCGTCGAGGTTCTTATCCATCGTGCCTGATAAGTCCAATGGAGTTTTAGTTGTCGATTTTGGGGCGCAATATGCGCAATTAATTGCTCGAAGAGTTCGCGAAGCAAAAGTTTTTAGCCACATTGCTCCTTCATCAATTACTGCCAGCGAAGTAAGAAAGATGGCCCCTGAAGCGATCATTCTTTCTGGTGGACCATCAAGTGTGTATGCCACTGATGCTCCGAAAATGGATGACGAAATATTTTCACTCGGCATTCCAATCTTTGGTATTTGCTACGGATTTCAAGCTATGGCTGCTGCCCTTGGTGGGGTCGTCAGTCAAACAGGTACTTCCGAATTTGGCCGTACTCAAATCGAAGTAGATACAAAATCCAAAGTGTTTTCAGAACTATCTAAAAGTCAGAGCGTGTGGATGAGTCATGGAGATTGCGTTACTAAAGCCCCAAAAGATTTTGAAGTAACGGCTAATTCAGTGCAAACCTCGATAGTTGCCTTTGAAAATAAGACAGGTGAATTAGCAGGAGTTCAATTCCACCCTGAAGTTTTACACACAGAGCACGGACAAAAAATATTACAGAATTGGTTAATCAATGTAGCAAAATGTTCGCCAACGTGGACCGCTACCAATATCTCTCTGACTGAAGTAGCGAAAGTAAAAGACCTTGTCGGAACCAAGAAAGTCATTTGTGGTCTATCAGGTGGAGTTGATTCAGCTGTTGCAGCTGCAATAGTGCAGCAAGCTGTAGGTAGCCAATTGACTTGTGTCTTTGTAGACCATGGGCTGCTCCGATTGGGTGAGGCCGAGCAAGTGAAAAAAGATTTTGTTGACGCAACAGGTGTTTCGCTTAAAGTTGTTGATGCGCGTGAAATCTTTCTTAACGCACTAGCTGGAGTAAGTGATCCTGAAACTAAACGCAAAATTATCGGAAGAGAATTTATTAGAGCATTCGAAAGTGCTTCGCGAGAAATTGCACAAGGTGGGGAAGTCGAATTTCTTGTCCAGGGCACGTTATATCCAGATGTTGTCGAATCAGGTGGCGGAACAGGAACTGCAAATATTAAATCTCACCACAATGTGGGCGGGCTACCTGACGACCTTTCATTTACTTTAATAGAACCTCTTCGTACCCTTTTCAAAGATGAAGTTCGACAAGTGGGATATGAGCTTGGTTTGCCTGCAGTAATTGTGGGTAGGCAACCATTCCCTGGACCGGGGCTGGCAATTCGCATCATTGGGGAAGTAACACAAGAGCGGCTTGAAATATTGCGCCATGCAGATTCGATTGTTCGCGAAGAATTATCTAGCGCTGGTCAAGATTCATTGATTTGGCAGTGCCCAGTAGTTTTGTTAGCAGATGTTCGAAGTGTTGGAGTTCAAGGCGATGGTCGCACGTACGGGCATCCAATTGTCCTGCGCCCAGTTTCGAGCGAAGATGCTATGACAGCTGATTGGTCTCGTCTGCCTTATGAACTCCTTGAGAAGATCTCAACTCGAATCACCAATGAAGTGCGTGATGTTAACCGAGTCGTCTTGGACATCACAAGCAAGCCTCCTGGAACTATTGAATGGGAATAATGTTTCTAAAATTACTTGGTAACATTGCATCCTTATGAAAGGTACATTGATGAAGCGCATGATTGCTGTGGGTTTAGTAGGACTATTAGTGAGTGGGCTTACCGCTTGCGGTTCAACTAAGAAGGAAATTATTGTGCCTGCGCCATCACCAAGTGCACCTGCAGTAACAACTATTGTGGCTGGCTGCAAGGCAACAACAGCAGTTCCGCATATGGCTGTAAATGTGCCCCCACCCTCTGGGCTTCTTACTGAAGTGATTTCATCTTTTACTTTAACAACTAATTGCGGCGAGATTGATTTTGATGTTTATCAGAAGAAAGCGCCTCAAACAGTTACAGCAATGGCTGTACTTGCTCGCGCTGGTTATTTCGACGGCTCACTTTGCCATCGCTTGACCACACAAAATATTTACGTTTTGCAATGTGGCGATCCAACAGCACGAGGTAACGGCGGGCCCGCCTGGGCGTATAAAGATGAAAATCTTCCCGCGATTACTGATAACAACTATCCAGCCGGTACCGTTGCAATGGCCAACGGGGGACCAAATTCCAATGGATCACAATTTTTCTTAGTGTATGCAGATACGTCGTTGGGAAAGAATTACTCTATTTGGGGCAAAGTCACGAAAGGGTTAGACATTCTCAAGGCAATTGCTGATGCAGGCGTACAAGGCGGTGGCGTCGATGGCCCTCCCGCTCAAACTGTGGCAATCGAGAGCGTTTCTGTTAAGTAGTTAGTTTGTATTAACTATTTTAAAGGCTTCAGCAATTCTTCCTTCTGGGTAACCTGCTAACGCTGCATTTCTTTCTCCCCAAGCTTTCACCATATCTTCCAGCTCTTTATTGTGAGCAGTTTGGGAAACATGAGAATGAAGTGCCTTCATTTTCAAAGGAAAAGTTTCTGTGATGTCCACAAAATGATCTGGAGTCGCATGACCCATTACCCAAAGTTCCTTCACTCTCCAAGGCTTAAATCCTGCTTCAAGTAAATCTGGAAATGCAAAAGGGTTTCGTGCATCTGGATAAACCGCTTGAATTGCACCTTCACCTGCTGCGAGGTGGTCAGGATGACTGGCTCCGATTCGCTCCCAATTTCTCTCTGGGCTTTGAATAACCATTCGATCAGGTTGAGCAATTCGGATAGCTTTCACAATATCTTTTCGCAGACCGAGAGTCGGTTCTAGTGAGCCATCACGGTAATTTAAGAATGTTATATCTGTAACGCCAATTGCTTCACCGGCTGTTCGTTGTTCACGCTGACGCACAGCTGGCATATCCTCGACAGGTATTCCTGATTCTTCGCCGCCTTGATCCCCGTTTGTGCAGATGCAATAAGAGACATGTATTCCGGCTTTGATCCATTTTGCAAGAGTGCCGGATGCACCAAAATCTGAATCATCAGGGTGGGCAGTCACAACGAGAACTCGCTTGATTTCGCTATCGGCAATCGGTTCCATTGTGGACCTTTCATTCATTTCGTGTAAGCCTGATGTCGTGTAAGCCTAATAGAATGCCGACTATGACGAGCACTGAAACTTTGCTTGAAGGGCTTAATCCTTCGCAAAGTTTGGCAGTCTCACATTCCGGCGGTCCTTTACTCGTGGTTGCAGGTGCGGGCTCCGGGAAAACTCGAGTTCTTACACGCAGAATCGCATATTTAATGTCTAAACGGGGGTCTGCTCCCTATGAAATATTAGCTATCACCTTCACCAATAAAGCTGCGGGTGAAATGAAAGAACGGGTTGCAGCCCTAGTTGGCCCGATTGCTCGATCAATGTGGGTATCAACATTTCACTCCGCGTGCGTGCGCATTTTACGTCAAGAGGCGTCACGACTTGGCTACAGCAACTCTTTCAGCATTTATGACCAAGCAGACAGTGCGCGTTTAATAACAATTGTTTCTAAAGAACTCAACTTAGATCCTAAAAAATATCCTCCCCGCCAATTTCAATCCATGATCTCAAATGCGAAAAATGAATTAATGGGACCATCGGATTATCTCAATGCAACAACCAATCAATTTGAGCAAATTGTTGCTGAAGTTTACGCTGTTTATCAGCGACGTCTAGAACAAGCTAACGCAATGGACTTTGACGATTTGATTCTTAAGACTGTTGAAGTCTTGCAGCGCTATCCTGAAAGTAAGGCGCGATATCGATCCCGCTTTCGCCATGTTCTCGTAGACGAGTACCAGGACACCAATCGAGCCCAATATCAATTGATTCGAGAATTAGTTGGCGAACAAAGTGATTTACTCCCTCCCGCCGAACTATGCGTGGTCGGAGATGCGGACCAATCCATTTATGGATTTAGAGGTGCAACCATTAGAAATATCTTGCAGTTTGAAATGGACTATCCGAACGCGACGACCGTACTTTTGGAACAGAACTATAGATCGACTCAAAATATTCTTAACGCGGCAAATGCCGTAATAACAAAAAACGAAAGTCGTAAAGAAAAGAATTTGTGGTCAGATGCAGGCTCTGGTGCGCCGCTGATTGGATATGTTGCCGAATCAGAACACGATGAAGCAGAATTCATTAAGGATGAAATTCGGCAGCTTCAGAATTCTGGAAGTTCAGAGCCAGGAGACACTGCAATTTTTTACCGTACAAATGCCCAGTCTCGTGTTTTTGAAGAAGTATTTATGAGAGCGGCGCTGCCTTACAAGGTCGTTGGGGGCGTTCGATTTTATGAACGCAAAGAGGTTAAGGATTTGCTCGCATACTTACGTGTAATTGTTAATCACAGTGATGAAGTCTCACTTCGTCGCATTATTAATGTACCAAAACGTGGCATTGGCGATCGCGCTCTAGATTACGTTGATGCATTTGCTCTTCAGCAAGGTATTTCTTTTTGGCAAGCGCTACATAGGTGCACCGAGATGCCTGATATGCCAAGTCGGGCGACTGCATCCGTTCGTGACTTTATTTCGACTTTGACGGCACTGAGTGTTCTTGTTGAAGCCAAAGTGCGACCATCCGTAATTATCGAAGCAGTACTCGAGCAATCGGGATTATTGGCAGAACTGTCTACTAGCAAGGATCCACAAGATGAAGTTCGGGTTGAGAACTTGCAGGAATTAGTCGCGGTTTCACTTGAATATGAAGAGAAGCCTTTCGAGGCGCTAGGCGAAGATGAAGAAATTTCTCTCTCAGGTTTTCTCGAACAAGTTGCACTTGTCGCCGATGCGGATGAAATTCCTGAAGGAGAAGATCATGGAGGCGTAGTTACGCTCATGACTTTGCATACAGCTAAAGGTCTTGAGTTTCCTACAGTTTTCCTTGCAGGTCTTGAGGATGGAATTTTCCCCCATTCAAGGACTCTTGGTGAAAAGAAAGAGATTGAAGAAGAGCGCCGTTTGGCATACGTTGGACTCACA
>CAFBOP010000031.1_pt1 | contig 9496 bp, 10 predicted proteins | sample 7269491 | NCBI WGS metagenome assembly CAFBOP01 (sample SAMEA6814122, study PRJEB35770) | uncultured Actinomycetes bacterium | biome: Freshwater; feature: Freshwater reservoir; material: water | place: Czech Republic | collected 2017-07-26 | depth 30m m
GGGCTAGAAAGCTCGAATGCCTGAATTCTGATGGTTTCAAGCACGCAAGATGCTAATGTTTGTTTGTCGCACTGGTTCTTAATTGAGCTACAGAAGTAAACCCCGTAGAGAGATCTGCGGGGTTTTTCTATTCTTCAAAGCCGTGGTTCTGAACTAAACCTCAACTTTTAAGGGCGAACGACTATTTCCACTATGGACTCTGCAGTTGCACCTTCTCGCAATTCATCGCTGACATTAGTTGGGATACCGTTAATTTGAGCTGCAGATATGAGCGCTAATTGAGATGCAATATCGGTCATCCAATAGAAAGCACTGGGGCCTGCGCGATCCAAGATGCTCGCAGCCCGTGCCAATTGTGCATCGCTAAATTTCTCTCGATCATTATTGTCATCATCAATTACGGAGAGCAGATATCTTTTAATCTCAAAACCAATTCCCGTTGAATCGGTCGGGTTTTCGATGAGCTCGCGTAATTCGGCATCGAGCCCACGTGCTTTCTTGCGTTTTTTTGTGCGATTGAGGAAGAGGAAGATAAGGCTTGCAAAGAAAAGTATTTCAAACATGTGGGGCTCCGTCCTGGCTTATAGATTTGCCTCTAATGGTCTATTGCAAGAATAAGGCGAACGCCGATTTGCCAGAGATTATTCATAATTTGATGCTACTCCTGCCAGAGTCCCACTAGCGCAATTGGCACAAGAGACGACAGACTGTCCCTATGGGATTCATTGCTGACTTCAAAGCAAACCGGGTAGCTAATAAGGCAAAGACCACCTTCGAGCATAAACATATGCGATGGGAACAAGACTCTGGAATCTTCAAGAAAATTAATGAAGCATTCACTCTTGCCTCACAAGGTAAAGATGCGGTTGAAAATAGCCTTGTTAACAAGCCAGGTGAATGCGTCCTCTGGCACGGCCAAGGTTCATTTCATGAAGCAGGGAAAACTCCTGGACACTACGAAGGAAGTAGTCAAGGAGTGAGCATCCCTATTGTTGGTGGTATTCGATATCGCGTGGGTGCAATGCGAGGAACATTTGTTCCAGGCGACGAAGTGCAAATCAATAAGGATCTGGGTGATGTTTATATAACTACCGAACGGTTGCTTTTTAACGGCCTGACTAATTCCAAAGAGTGGGCTTTTGATAAATGGACCGGTGCTATAAGCGATTCAACGGAATCGAATTATCTCTTTCACGTGTCAAACAGACAGAAAACTTCTGGCATCACATTTGATGCCGAGACGGGACGCGAATTTAACCGCTTCCTTGCGCAGGCGTTGCATTGTGCGGAAGACGGCATCGCTGCCGTGCTTACTGAATTGAAAACCGTTTCTAAGGAGCTAGTTGAGAAAGAACCTAAGTTAGAAGCGTAAGTCCGCTACTCGCAGGCAATCCCATCTTTGTCTCTATCTAAACCAGAGTTCATTGCGTAAAGATCAGGGTTAGTCGCACGTTTTATTGGTGTTACCTTTGCAGCCTTCGCTGCGGTGCAATTTGCGTATTTAACAGCAGGGGCTTTCGTTGCACTTGGTGACTGTGCAGAAACAACGTCTATGTTTGCAACGACTTTTCTTAGCTCATCTTTTTGCCCATTATTCGTAAAGACTGTTAACAACTGAACAGCGTATCTCCCTGATGGGGACTGCTCTATGGGCTGAATGGGTATCGGTGAAACACATTGCCAAATTTTTCCTCCATCGCGAGCTTCTGCAACGAAGGTTGCCGGCATGGCATTGAGAATTCCATCTATCAGGCAATAAGGCGATTGAGGCTCGGTGTCATTGGTATTCATCGCGAAGGTGAGATTGAGAATTCCGCCCAGTTTTAACGTTGTTAGATCGATGACAACTTGTGAAATTTGATAGGTCACAGCCGAATTAGTTGTCCCTTGCGTTGAAGTTACCGTAGGGACAGGATTTCGAACCACGCGTTCTTTTGTTTGATGACCTAGCCCACAACTCTTGTAATACTTATTAATGACCAGCGCTTCAGCCTTGTCAACGCTTAACTGGTAGCGGCTCTTCACTGAGGCCCAACCGATTAAGTAAGCGCAGAGATTCTTCTTTGGTAGCCATGAAGAAATATCTTTATCGCCCTTACTTCTATTCACCGATGCGGTCACTGCGTTGAGCGCCCACTCTTGCTCTAGATCATTTGCAAAATCTTGACGTTGTTGCTCATCCCATTCCCAAGCACCAGAGCGCCATGCTTCTGCAAGCGGTACCAAATGATCGATATCTAACTTAGATGCATCTTTGTACGTGACCCCATCGTAAGAACTTATCCATGTGCCACCTGTTAATTTGCACTTAGCCCCTACTTTTGGTTTAACGGATGCTTCCTTGATAAGAACTTCGGCTCGAGTATCGCAACCATTACCGTCAGCATCTACCCAAAGTTTGAACAAACTCCGCTCATAACTACTTGTGTTATCTGGCGCAATCCATAAAACACCATCTCCTGCAGTTGCAGGAGTGTTTATTGGGAATACAAGGGCTACCAAAAGTGATGAGGCAATAAAGATACGTTTCATGTCGTTGTGAAAAGAGACATGCCCGCTCCCCATTCGTCATTGCCTTGGCAAAGTCTCTTAAAGTCTGAAGTAAATCGCAACCCAAACACCTATGTTAAATGGAGGAGTTTGTGGGCACTTTGTAAGGGCAAAGACACTCACGCAAGGCCAAGCATCACATTCTGGATTGAGCAAAGAGTTGCCTGGAGATACTCTTGCTGTATGGCAACTATGCATCCTTTTACTCTTTTAGATATCGAACGCGGGCTAACGCAAGAACAACGAGAAATCCAGGCAGTGACTCGAAAGTTTGTTAATGATCGCATTAAGCCAAATATCGCATCGTGGTATGAAAACGCGGAGATACCCGTAAGAGAATTAGCGCAAGAGCTTGGATCTATTGGTCTCTTAGGTATGCACCTACAGGGATACGGATGTGCTGGAACGGATGCGACTTCTTATGGACTTGCAAATTTGGAGTTAGAAGCAGGAGATTCTGGAATTCGCTCACTCAACTCCGTGCAAGGTTCGCTCTCGATGTATGCAATTTATGCATACGGCAGTGAAGAGCAGAAACAAGAATGGTTACCACAGATGGCAACAGGAAAAGCGATTGGATGTTTTGGGCTATCTGAAGCAGATCATGGTTCTAACCCTGCTGGCATGTTAACGAACGCCAAAAAAGATGGCGGCGATTGGATTATTAACGGTAGCAAGATGTGGATTACAAACGGATCCGTTGCAGATGTTGCAGTGATCTGGGCGCGTACCGATGAAGGCATACGAGGATTTTGTGTGCCAACAACGACGCCAGGATTTAAGGCAAATGTCATTAAACATAAACTTTCTTTGCGAGCATCGCTCACCGCTGAATTGGTCTTCACCAATATGCGAGTACCAGATAGTGCGCGCTTGCCACTTGCAACAAGCCTGCGCGCTCCCCTGATGTGTCTTGCAGAAGCGCGCTATGGAATCATTTTTGGAGCAGTAGGAGCTGCACGTGATTGCTTTGAAGTTGCGCAAAGCTACGCCGCAACGCGCGAACAATTTGATGGACCAATTGCTCGCCACCAAATCACCCAACTTAAATTTGCCACTATGGCTACGCGTCTCAATACCGCGATGCTCTTAGCCCTACATATCGGCAAGATTAAGGATGAGCACAAAGTAACACCTGTTCAAATCAGCATGGGTAAATTTAATAACGTGCAAGGCGCCCTTGAGATAGCGCGCGAAGCTCGATCGATATTAGGTGGTGCCGGTATTACGACTGAATACCCAATCTTTAGACATATGGTCAACTTAGAAACTGTTCTCACGTATGAAGGAACACACGAAATTCATGCACTCGTACTTGGTGAAACACTGACAGGAATTCAAGCTTTCCGTTAAGTAAAAGCGTTAGTCGTCAATACCTAATGCAGGTGGTCCTAGGCGATACTCCACTGGAGTCTGTGAAAATGTAATCGGGTTGGCAATTGTTTTACTTTTGCTGGAATCTCGAGGATCTGTGATCTTAACGATGGGTTTGAGTGAGAGTGACTCCGCAAGGGCAACAGCTTCGCCAATGGTGTTGATTGGACCAGCTGGTACGCCAACTTTGGTTAACTCTTTTGTCCAATGCTTTGCGGTGTTACTGGCAAGCAGAGGTGCAAGGAGGGCGTTGAGTTCTACTCGGTGTTGCACGCGTTTAGGGTTTGAAATGAATCGAATGTCCTTCACAAAGTCTGCGCCAATTGTTTCGCAAAACTTTGCAAACTGAGCATCATTGCCGACTGCAACAACAAATGGTTTATCGGATGCTTGGTAAACCTCATAAGGAGCGATGCTGGGATGAGCGTTGCCCATGGACTGTGGGATGACACCAGCACCAGCAAATGCACCTGCTTGATTCACCATTGCAGAAAGGGCTGAACTCAATAAGTTAATTTCAATCTTTTGTCCTTGGCCTTGTTCGTTGCGATGATGCAGGGCGCTAACAATTCCTAACGAAGCATGTAAACCTGCAACAACGTCAATAAGTGCTACTCCAACTTTGCTTGGCGCACCTTGTGGGCCAGTAATGCTCATCAGCCCACTCATTGCTTGAACTAGTAAGTCATAGCCAGGTAAGTCTTGGGCTTTATCGCTGCTGCCAAAACCTGAAATTGAGCAATAAATAAGTTGTGGAAATTTTTGGGATAGATCTTCATATCCAAGCCCAAATTTTTCCATCGTACCGACTGCGAAATTTTCAACTACGACATCGCATGTTTCGATGAGATTAAGGGCTTTCCTGCGCCCTAACTCTGATGAAAGATCTGCGGTGAGGCCACGTTTATTTCGATTAACGGATTGGAAATACGTTGCATTCTTATCTGCGTCATATGGCGGGCCCCATGTTCTGGTGTCATCACCAACACCGGGGCGTTCTACTTTAATAACTTCTGCACCCATATCGGCCAATAACATTGTTGCGTAAGGACCTGCAAGGACGCGTGAAAAATCTGCAATCCTTAAACCATCAAGCGCGCCCACCTCTTAAACTTAGCAATGATTGCTAAAAAGGTGAACGCGCTTGATGTGCTTTTAAGGTTTTACTTCGAGGATGACTGCTTTCCTGGTTTTGCGAAGGCGTAGACAATGAGGCCCAATAGGCCAATCACCACCATAACCAGCAGCGTTACCCAGTCGAGGTTAAATAAAGCACCGCGCGGACTTGCAAGTCCGGTCGGCAATACCATGTTGATAAACATCACGACTAAGTAAACAAGAGCGATGATATTTACGATCATGCCTTTGCTACCCAATGTGAAGTGTCCATTTGGAACCCAGCCACGAGTACGGGCGATGAGTGCACCTAATACCGTGAGTAAGAAGGCCAAATAGATTCCACTGACACCGAAGGAAACGAGAGATACAAGCGCCGAAACGTTTGCAGGATAAGTAAAGAATCCAATCTTGATGTCCTTAGATGGTGTGATATTTACAAGGAGTGTAAAGATCAAAGGAACGATCGCTCCAAGCAACAGTGCGTTTACTGGTGTGTGGAAACGAGGTGAGACCTTTGCAACTGTCTTTGCTGCAGGAACTGCACCATCGCGAGCGTATGAGAAGAGCATGCGAGAACTTGCACCTTGGATAGATGATCCGCATGAGAAGAATGCAAAGACCACAGCCAAAAGCAAAATATCGCGCAAAAATGAAGAGCTAATTGCTGTGCTGAGGATGTAAGGAATTCCGCCAGCAAATGATGTTGCTGTCTTATAACCTTCTGGATCACTTGGAGTTGCAAGCAGCAGTGCAGCAATAAGTATGAAAGATGTCAAAGCGCCAGCAAGGAGTGCTTGACGCATTGCTTTTGGAACCTGCTTTGATGCATCTTTTGTTTCTTCAGCAACATCTCCTGCAGATTCAAATCCGTAGAAGATAAATGCGTGTGCAAGAACCGCAACGAGGGCCGCGCCTGTCCACCAACTTGCATGGAAGTCGACTCCCAATGAGTTAGTACCAACAGTTTCAGCACCTTGCGAGCTGAACAAGAAACCAAATCCATGGTTGAAGCCGGCAGCAGCCAAAATTACTGCGATACCGAATGTTCCAAAGAGTTCGATCCATGAACCAAAGCTGGCAATGCGACCCATCATCTTGGCACCTGTGATGTTGAGAATGGTTTGAATTGCAAGGAGCGCAAGAGTCATCACCATAATCGTTGAGTGCTTAGATGGATCGATGTTCATACCAAACCAGCTATTGAGAATTGCGGAAAGATAAGGAACAACTCCTGTATCAACAGCAGCGATTGTGACGAGTAGAGCCATTAAATAGAACCAGCCAACCCACCAGCCATATTTCTTGCTTACGGCAAATTTGGAATATTGATAGAGCGCTCCGGATATTGGATAGTGGCTGCCTAGCTCGCCAAAAATCAGAGCAACAAAGTACATGCCCGCTACTGGGATCAACATCAACCAGATATAGCGAGGGCCGGCAGATCCGACACCGAGTACAAAGAGTGAATAGATGCCCACCATTGGAGATAAATAGGTAAAGGCAACGCTAAAACTTTGGAACTTACTCAGAACTCGAGAAAGTTCTTGCTTGTATCCAAGGGCTCCGAGACGATGCTCTTCTGCCTGATTGGAGCTGTTTTGATCTGACACTTAGGACTTCCTTTCAACGCTGAATGGGAAGAATGTAAGAACGAACGATTAATAGGTTAAACCTGTGCCAGTTGAAAGACTAGGGAGTGCCTAGGTATGTTGCGCAAATTTCTACTTTCTTCATCCCTGCTGAGCGTGGGAAACTGAACCAAAGCAAAAGATCTAGAAGTATCCTCACTTCTGAGCGTTACGAAGAAGGGTGCAAAGTGAAAAGTTCGCGTGGGCTACTTGTGGCCTTGGCCCTAATTTCTGTTCTTGGCATAAGTATTGGTGCGTATACATTTTTACATCGGGCAGTCTCTGAGCAAGTTTACGTTTACGACTGCGGAATTGTTGATTTCAAACCAACGACTATGACGCAATATTGCGCAGATGCTGGTGTCGGAGTTGCCAACATTAAATGGGAAAGCTGGTCTGCCAAAGGTGCAACAGGAACTGGGGATTATGCAGCCAATAACTGCGAACCTTCGTGCGTTGCTGGTACATGGAAATATGCAAAAGTTAATATCACATTGAGTAAGCCGGTAAAAGATAAAGGTAAGAGCGTTTTGAGTCGAATTGATGTGCAAACTCAAGATCCAAAAGAGTTATTGCCACTACTTAAAACCAGTAGCGAGGGTTGGGATTTAGAAGCTAATTCTCTAAACGGATAGGTTCTTGACCGCGAGCAATCAATTTTTCAAAGTGTGCTTCGCGCTTGTCGCTAAATCGTTCCGCTTCTTCTGATGATTTTGCAAGGAACGCGCTCAATTCGTTACGAGCAGCTTGTCCATCTCCTGTTAAATCTTCACGATCGAAAATGTTCCAGGCACGCAGAACTGGAGTGATAACTTCGTCAACGTGAAGCTGAAGGTCATAAATTCCAGCAAGTGCAATCTGTACGGCCTTGCGACCAAAGCCTGGCATGCCAACCCCTGGCATTGCAAAGTTAGTGACAACGTCAGTGATTGCACGCATGGCAGCATTTGGTTCGAGATCAATGGCCTTGCCCAACAAGTTGCGATAAAAAATCATGTGCAAGTTTTCATCGAGGGCGATTCTTTGCAACATTCCCTCGCAGGTTGGGTCATTAGAGATGCGTCCAGTATTGCGATGTGAAATACGGGTCGCTAACTCTTGAAAAGAAACATATGCAACCGTGTGCAACATATCTGTCTCATAAGGAGTTTGATACCCAAGAGACATATGAGCCATGCGTAAATCTTCTAGTTCGTAAGGGTCAACGCCTCGCGTTGCCATTAAATAATCACGCATCACAATGCCGTGACGGTTTTCTTCGGCAGTCCAACGTTCAATCCAATTACCCCATGCGCCATCTCGACCCATAGCGATAGCAATTTCGGTGTGATAACTCGGTAAATTATCTTCAGTCATGAGATTGAGGACGAGAGAATCTTGAGCAATCACAGAAAGTTTTGAATCTTTTGCTTCCCACGCATCACCATTGAGAGGGCCAGCAAATGTGCGACCTTCACTCCAAGGGACATACTCGTGTGGATACCACTGCTTTTGTACAGAGAGGTGGCGATCTAATTCAACGGCAACCACTGGTTCAAGATCGCGAATCAAACGCGACTGTATTGCAGGATCAATTGCCATTTGCGAATATTACGCGAGCATTGGCATGGGGGCGAATCAGGATTGCTCTTGGGCGCGCCTTTGTGCTTGTTCGGCTCGCCATGTGGCGATAGCACCGTGATTGCCACTGAGTAAAATTTCTGGCACAGAAAGATCTCGCCAAACTGATGGTTTGGTGTAGTTGGGATATTCAAGAAATCCTTCTTCAACATGTGATTCTTCAATAAGTGAATCAGGATTACCTAATACTCCTGGCAATAAACGAGTGATTGCTTCAATCATGACAAGGGATGCAACTTCTCCCCCACCTAAGACATAATCTCCGATGCTGACTTCATGGACTCTGAAACCTTGCGATGAGTAATACTGACCAACACGTGCATCAATACCTTCGTAGCGACCGCAAGCAAAAACTAAATGCTGTGACTGAGAAAATGCGTGCGCCATCTTTTGATTAAAACGACGGCCCGCTGGCGTGAGAATAATCAGATCAGTTTCTGGTTTCATTAATGGGTCAAGTGCTTCTCCCCAGATTTCAGGCTTCATCACCATCCCAGCGCCACCGCCATATGGAGTGTCATCAACGCTGTGATGGTTATCTGATGTGAAGCTGCGCAGATCATGAATAGCAACTTCAAGCAAACCACTTTCTTGCGCTTTTCCGATCAAAGAAAGTGAAAGGGGTGCGAAGTATTCAGGAAATATTGTGACCGCTTCTATTTTCATTACTTCACCTCTGCCGATAACTGGGGTGGAATAACGGTCATTTTCTTATTCTTAATATCAACCTCTGGCACCAATTGGCGCACGAATGGAATCAGAACTTCGCCGTTTGCGGTATCAATTGCTAACACGTCTTGGCCTGGCAAGTTAATGACATCTCGCACTTTACCGAATTTTTCACCTGATTGTAAAAACGCAGTGCATCCGATGAGCTGAAGCACGTGGTAATCATCTGCTCCATCACCTGGCGCATCAATGTCGACCTCGCAGTACATCAAAGTATCTCGAAGTGTTTCGATGCCGTTGCGATCAGAGATATTTTCAAAGCCCAACAACAAAATTCCGTTATGCCAACGGTGAGAAGTGATCAGAAGATCACCATGGTCATCGGTCTGCACGCGAGCGCCGATTGCGAATCTATTTTCGGGTTCGTCGGTTCGAACTTCGATCGTTGCTTCACCGGCAATTCCGTGAGCGCGACCTATCCGCCCCACGAGCAAGCGCATTGTTAGCGCCCTTCGTCCGTCTCTACCAAGTCAACA
>CAFBOP010000035.1_pt1 | contig 7950 bp, 6 predicted proteins | sample 7269491 | NCBI WGS metagenome assembly CAFBOP01 (sample SAMEA6814122, study PRJEB35770) | uncultured Actinomycetes bacterium | biome: Freshwater; feature: Freshwater reservoir; material: water | place: Czech Republic | collected 2017-07-26 | depth 30m m
TGACCGGCCGCGCCCCATAGCGTGACCTCCTTACCTATGTTCAATCAGGGGGGTAGGTTATCGCGCCGAGGCTTTAGGTTCCAAAGCCGACAATCCAGCCGTCTTCATGAACTTGATTTTGAGCGCGATTGCACCCGCTACTTGAAGGAATAGGCTCACGCCCATTGTGGGAACTCTGAACCGGTGATCGCCAATCGTGCCGATGGATGAAATCCAAGCCAAGATGACGGGGGTAAGAGCCAGTATTGCGATGAGTTTTTCCAGGTCTCCCTTTCGCCAAATCCACCCGAACCCAATAAACATCAGGGCCAATCCTCCCAAGAGCCAGAGCCAGGAAATTGTTTTTCCAATCCAACCGTGAACGAGCGTGTAACCGCTGGGTGACTGCTCAATGTTATGAACTGGATCAATCTTCGCCCAAGGATTTCGCGCCATGGTTCCGTTTGCTAGTGGACCAGACCAAGGGGACCAGAAAAATTCTGATTTCTTAAAAGATAAAACTAAAGTTTTTCCTGGATTTTTGGCATACCAAATAAGTGCACATTTAACTTTTGCGCTGTCAACTTGGGCTTCGTTTCCTTTTTCAGAGGCAGGGCATGGAACCCCATTGAATTTTCCGTTATAGCCACCAGTTGCACCATCACCAATACCAATAAACATTGTTGTTCCAAGGTTTGTAGAAAGTGCAACAAAACTATTGGCTTTGATATTTCTAACAATTTCTCCCGCTGGCAAAATCATGACTATCGCCATACCTGCTATGAGAAGCAGTGCACCTTGCTTGCGTGTAGAAAGCTTGAGCCCCCATACAAGAAATATGAAAAATGAAATAAGAAGGAAACGAGGCTGAATAAATGCAGATAGACCTTGTAATCCCGCAACGACAGGAAGTGTTTTCCATAAAGTTTTATTGCTTGGGTTAAGTTGTGTGTGAATTATTAAACCGATACTTAAAATTAAGAATGCTGCGGCAAGATTCTCGTACCCCACGGCGAAGGAACTCAACGATAAAGTCGGGTTAAGCGCCAATATAAAAGCTGTAGGTACAGCCAAGCGAAATAGAGAAGTTTGTCGTAACTTTTCAGCAAAATACGCACACGATACAAAGTAAATCGTTGTCTGGAAAATAGAAATCACTTCGATGAGGTGGACTGTACTAAGTTTTGAAAGGCTCCATAAAATTATTGAATATCCTGCTGGCCAGTAACTTAAAAGGCGTTCGCTCGAAAATATTCCATCCTTGATCAAACCGTTCATGGCATTGAGATAATTTTCGCCATCTGCGCCAAGCCAGCCACCATTTTGGAGCGTGGGAATAAGTATGAGTTTTAGAACAAAAAATGTGAGAGAGATGAAAAATAGGTTTCGTCGTTTTTTATTAGACATCAATGGTGCCCGGGACTTAACGTTTTGCTTTGGTTTCTTCTTACTCATAATGTCCTCAACTTTTCGCCCGCCGAATTATTGGCGATAGCCACCACGTAAGTATGCCTTTTCGCCTTCAGTTTTCTCGGCATTTATGACTTCACCACAAACCCAGGCTTTCATACCTCTCGCTGCCAATGACTTAACCGCCAAGTCCGCGCGATCTGGCGCGACAACCGCAACCATTCCCACCCCACAATTCCACGTTCTCTCAAAGTCGGCCTGTGGAACATCACCAATCTTTGCTAAAAGTTGAGTCGCAATCGGCAACGACCAAGTAGTGCGATCAAAGATTGCGTGCAGTCCATCTGGAATAACTCGGCCAGTGTTTTGCGCTAACCCACCACCTGTTACGTGGGCAAATGTGCGAAGCGAATTGCCCAACCCTGCAATTAGCGCCAAACAATCCCGTGTGTAAATTTCTGTGGGAGTAAGAAGTTCCTCCCCTAAAGTTTTTCCTAGCTCTGCGTACCCGTGGTTTAAATCCAATTTCTTTTCTTTAAGAATGTGGCGAATTAGAGAATATCCATTTGCGTGAAACCCGCTTGCTGGCATTGCAATCATGACATCTCCTGCGCGGACTTTTTCAGCGCTCAATAAATTAGGTGCATCGACAACTCCTGTTGCAGCTCCTGCGATATCAAATTCATCATCTGATAATAAACCTGGGTGTTCGGCAGTTTCTCCGCCAATCAAAGCGGTATTTGCTTTGGCACAACCTGAAGCAATTCCCTTAACAATGTCTGCAATGCGCTCTGGTACTACTTTGCCAACGGCAATGTAGTCGGTCATAAATAACGGTTCTGCGCCACAAACAACTAGGTCATCAACAACCATTGCTACTAAATCTTCGCCAATGGTGTCGTAAATTCCCATAGCGCGTGCAATCTCGGTCTTTGTCCCAACGCCATCAGTTGATGTTGCCAATAAAGGTTGTGCGTATTTCTTGAGCGCGCTTGCATCGAAAAGACCTGCAAAACCTCCGATGCCGCCAATCACTTCAGGCCGAGTTGCTTTTGCAATCGATGCTTTCATTAGTTGAACAGCTAAATCTCCCGCATCAATATCAACACCTGCATCACGATATGTTGCCATTAGAAACTCTCGTGCACTGGTGTGATTTCTAAACGCATCTTGCCCTCCGACATATCCGCAGGAATCGCAATCGGATAAGCACCTGTAAAACAGGCTTGGCATAAGTTGGATTCAGCAATATGTGTAGCCTCAATTAAGCCTTCGAGTGAGACATAACCCAGTGAATCGGCTCCGATAGATCTGCGAATTTCCTCTACCGCTAAGCCACTTGCAATCAACTCAGCGCGGGAAGCAAAATCAATACCGTAAAAACATGGCCATTTCACTGGCGGACTTGAAATTCGTACATGAATTTCAGTTGCTCCTGCTTCGCGCAACATGCGAACGATTGCTCGTTGTGTGTTGCCGCGAACAATCGAATCATCTACAACCACAATTCTTTTACCTTCGATGATTTCCCGAAGCGGATTTAACTTTAACCGAATACCTAATTGGCGAATTGTTTGGCTTGGTTGAATAAATGTACGACCTACGTAAGAATTCTTTACAAAACCTGATCCGTAAGGAATGCCCGAACCTTTCGCATAACCAATCGCTGCAGGTGTTCCAGATTCTGGGACAGGAATAACAAGATCTGCTTCGACAGGATGTTCCATCGCCAAGCGCTCACCAACTGCAACGCGGGTTGCATGTATTCCGCGACCGGCGATAGTTGTATCTGGGCGTGCTAAATAAACATATTCAAAGAGGCAACCTTTTGGTTCTGGCGTAGACCACTGTTGCGCACGTAAGCCATCCTCATCGATGGCAATAAATTCTCCTGGTTCAACTTCTCTAACAAATGATGCGCCGACAATGTCTAGAGCTGCTGTTTCGGATGCAATAACCCAACCACGTTCTAGTTTGCCAATGACAAGTGGGCGTACACCATGGCGATCACGAGCTGCATACAAAGTTTTCTCGTCCATAAATACCAAAGAAAATGCACCTTCAAGTAGTGGCAAAATTGCAATAGCGCTTGCCTCAAAGTTCTTTTCATCGGCTCCTGCAAGCAGGGCTGTCATTAATTCAGTATCAGTTGTTCCGCCATAATCCTTTGAAGGCGTCATCGCTGTTTGCTTTTGTAATAACTCTGCCAAGTCGCCGGTGTTAGTTAAATTTCCATTATGTGCCAGCGCTAATGTGCCGTACTTTGTAGGTCGAAGTGTTGGCTGCGCATTTGCCCAGGTGCTTGAACCAGTTGTTGAATATCTGCAATGCCCAATGGCTAAATCTCCGGGAAGTGTTGCTAAATCACTTTCGGTAAAGACTTGTGAAACAAGGCCCATGTCCTTGTAAACAAGGATTCTCTCGCCATCGCTAGTAGCAATTCCGGCAGATTCTTGACCGCGGTGTTGAAGTGCATAGAGACCGTAGAAAGTTAATTTTGCGACTTCTTCACCTGGTGCCCAGACACCAAAAATTCCGCAAGCATCTTGCGGCCCTTTTTCGCCAGCAAAAAGTTCGTGGGTAAGTAATCCATCTGGGCGACGCGTCACTGGCTCATCCTAACTCCACTACCGGCATGGCTCATCCGAACAACTTCGGGAAAGTTCCCGTAAAGGCTGCTCGTAATTCGTTTAATTCGAGTGCGACATCATTGATTGTCAGGCTTTTTCCGCCGGTATCGCCAATTCTTGTTATGGCAATTTTATGTTTGGATGCCAAAGCAATAAGTGGCTGAGCTTTTTCCTTGTGCACTGCAACTACAACCCTGCCTGGAGTTTCGCTCAATAGAGCAGTTGCTAAATCTCCTTCAAGCGTGACGGTTGCGCCAATGTTATTTTCTAGAACCATTTCCGTAAGTGTTGCTGTTAAGCCGCCTTGGCTCACATCATGGCGCGCATTGCACAAACTTTGGCTCTCAAGTAAAAGATCAATGAGAGACATTTCATTTTTTAAATGAGCTAATGGAGCCTGTCCCCCACGTTCGTTGTGTAAGTAAGCCCATTGACTTCCAGCTAAATCGGCTCGAGTTTCGCCTAATAAATAAAGTTCTAAATCTGCAACATCAAATGACATCGGCATATGAGTGCGCACATCCTGAATGACACCAAGGACTCCGATAATTGGTGTCGGCAAGATTGCAACATCGCCAGTTTGATTATAAAAAGATACATTTCCACCAGTTACAGGAAGTCCCATTTCTAAACAACCATCTGCCAGGCCTCGAACTGTTTCTGCAAATTGCCACATCACGGCTGGATCTTCAGGTGAACCAAAGTTCAAACAATTTGTTACTGCTAGAGGCTTGGCACCTGCAGTTGCGATATTTCTAGCAGCCTCCGCTAACGCTAATTTTGCTCCTTCATATGGGTTTAAATACGACCACGATGCGTTGGCGTCAGTAGAGATTGCAACACCTAGGTGAGTATTTTCATCAATGCGAACCATTCCTGAATCTTGAGGTTGCGATTGAATCGTATTTCCTTGAACATATTTATCGTATTGAGCCGTAACCCATGATTTATCAGCCATATTCGCACTCGACATAAGTTTGAGAATCGCTGCTTTTATCTCGGGGTTATTTTTTGGCATTGGTATGTCAAGAACTTTTGCGTTGAGTTGATCGAGGTATCCAGGCTTAGCCATTGGTCGGTTGTATACAGGACCTTCGTGAGCAACGGTGCGTGGTGGAACATCAACAATAACTTCACCATGCCAAGTAATAATTAATCGATCCCCATCAGTTACTTTTCCAATTACCGTAACTGTCACATCCCACTTCTCACATATTTCCAAAAAGCGCGCAATCTTGGAAGGCTCGACAATTGCGCACATACGTTCTTGAGATTCACTCATCAAAATTTCTTCAGGCGACAAACTTGGATCACGCAGCGGAACTTTCTCGAGCTCGACTTCCATTCCGCCAGAGCCACCAGAAGCTAACTCACTTGTTGCGCAGGAGAGGCCCGCACCACCCAAGTCTTGAATACCAACGACTAAATCTTCAGCAAATATTTCTAGCGAACATTCGATAAGAACCTTTTCTGTAAACGGATCGCCAACTTGCACACTTGGCCTTTTCGCAGGACCGCTTGCGCCAAATGTCTCACTTGCTAATACGGATACTCCGCCAATTCCATCGCCACCAGTTTTTGCACCAAACAAAACAACTAAGTTTCCGGGACCAGACGCTTTAGCTAATTTAATTTGTTCATGGCGCATTACTCCAACGCAGAGTGCGTTTACGAGTGGATTGCCGGCGTACGTTTGATCAAAAATAATTTCTCCGCCAATATTAGGAAGGCCTAAGCAATTGCCGTATCCGCCAATACCAGCGATAACACCTGGTAATACGCGCCTTGTATCTGGGGCATCTGCAGGACCAAAACGAAGTGGATCCATCACTGCAATCGGTCTAGCGCCCATAGTTAAAATATCGCGAACGATTCCACCAATACCTGTTGCTGCGCCTTGATATGGCTCAATAAATGAAGGGTGATTATGTGATTCAATTTTAAAAGTAACTGCGTAGCCTTGACCAACATCTACGACTCCTGCGTTTTCACCAATTCCGACCAGGAGCGCATCGCTCTTCGGTGCTTTTTCTCCGAATTGGCGTAGATGCACTTTCGAAGATTTGTATGAGCAATGTTCTGACCACATCACTGAATACATCGCTAATTCACTCGACGATGGACGTCTACCTAATATTTCGCGAATACGTTGGTATTCATCGCCCTTAAGTCCCAACTCAGCAAAAGGTTGCACTTGGTCTGGAGTTGTCGATGCAATTGCAACTGTATCTAGTGCCATTACTTACCAACCAAGGAATTTAAAACGGATGTAAAAAACGCTAAGCCATCTGTACTTGGTCCAGTGAGGGAATCAATTGCATGTTCTGGATGAGGCATGATCCCAACAACATTGCCGCGAGCGTTTGTAATACCAGCAATCAAATTGCGTGAACCATTTGGATTTTCTCCCATATAGCGAGCAATTACTCTGCCTTCGCTTTCGAGTTGAGCCAATGTTGAATCATCACATTGAAAAGATCCTTCTCCGTTTTTGAGAGGGATGACAATTTCTCGGTTTTGAACAAAATTAGATGTCCATGCGCTTGTGGTATTTTCGATGCGGATTTTTTGCGGTCCACAAAGAAAGTGCAAACCTTGATTTCGGGTAAGCGCTCCTGGAAGTAGATGTGACTCGCACAGGATTTGGAAACCATTACAAATTCCCAAGACCGGTAAACCAGATTTTGCTTGCTCAATAATTGATGTCATAACGGGCGCAAAACGAGAAATCGCACCACAGCGCAAGTAATCACCATATGAAAACCCACCCGGCAGAATTACCGCATCAACCCCATGTAAATCACTGTCCCTGTGCCACAGTGAAACAGGGGTTGCACCAGCAAATCGCACCGCTCTTGCAGCGTCCTGATCGTCAAGAGATCCTGGAAAAGTGACAACTCCAACTTTCATCTATTTCTCAACCCTTACAACAAAAGTTTCAATGACGGGATTTGCGAGAAGTGTTTCTGCAGCTTTAGAAATCTCGGCAAGTTGTGCTGGTGTTGGGTCGCCCTCAACTTCAATCTCAAAACGTTTGCCCTGTCTTACCGATTGAGCAAAAGTAAATCCTAGACGCGGTAGCGCAGCACCAACAGCTTGACCTTGCGGGTCAAGAATTTCAGGCTTCAGCATTACATCTACCACTATCTTCGCCATCTCATCTGCTCCTTTTGTTAGTTATAACTATCCGCTGAACTGATTTCCAGTTAAGCGCAAATATGCATCGCGATATCTCTGTGCGGTTTTTTCGACTACTTCTTGAGGTAATTGCGGTGGAGTGGATTTGCGATCCCATCCACTCGATAGCAGATAATCACGGAGATATTGTTTATCGAAAGAGATTTGCGCACCGCCTGGTTTCCATTCTTCACCGCTCCAGAATCGAGACGAATCAGGTGTTAACGCTTCATCACCCAGAGTGATTTGTCCATTGCCATCTAAACCAAATTCAAATTTTGTGTCGGCTAAAATAATTCCCCGCTCCTGCGAAAATTCTGCAGCTTTTTCATAGAGTTTAATCGTTAACTCTCGAAGACGAGGTGCTTCAGGAACCAACTCCTTCGCTTGCTCGAAAGTGATATTAATATCGTGATCTCCCACTTCTGCTTTCGTTGCAGGAGTAAAAAGAGTTTCTTTGAGTTTTGATCCATCAAGTAACCCATCTTCAAGTGAAACGCCACAAACACTTTTACTGGCTTGATATTCACTCCAACCACTGCCTGTTAGATATCCACGTGCTACGCATTCAATAGGAAACATAGTTAATGGTTTTGCAATAAAAGCCCGGCCTTTGACCGCTTCGGGAACATCGGTGCTGATCACATGATGTGAAACAACTTGCGAAAGTTTTTCAAACCAAAAGAGCGAGAGAGCTGTGAGAATTTTGCCTTTTTCTGGAATAGCGGTTTGTAACACCCAATCAAAAGCTGAA
>CAFBOP010000037.1_pt1 | contig 7383 bp, 9 predicted proteins | sample 7269491 | NCBI WGS metagenome assembly CAFBOP01 (sample SAMEA6814122, study PRJEB35770) | uncultured Actinomycetes bacterium | biome: Freshwater; feature: Freshwater reservoir; material: water | place: Czech Republic | collected 2017-07-26 | depth 30m m
ATGGAAGAGTTTCGCGACGGCGTGAACATGGATGTTATTTATCGTGCATCTCGTGAAGAAGATTTAGTATTGCGACAAGAGCTCGATTATCTTGCAGAGAAATCAGAAGGTCTTATTCGCGTCCATTATTTAGTGGGGCCACGTAAGAACCATCCGATGGATGCCAAGAGTCTGCGCAAATTAGTTCCTCGCTTTGCCGATTCTGATATCTATATCTGCGGCCCCGGCCCACTTGTAGAGGCAGTGCGTGAAGCTGCCAAGGATTGCGGTGTTCCTAAAAATCGCTTTCATGATGAAGCGTTCGCTTTCCATTCCGAGTGATGGTGCAACCAACATGACTTTCGCAGACGCCCCACACGGTGCTCGTGAAGCCATACGCGGCAATAGTCGCACCGCATGCTCGGCACGATTTAAGGACTCTCACAGGTTGATAGGGGAGATTGCAGTTGCTAGCGAAAGTTGGCAATCATCCAGGAGGTCAGCATGAAGCGGGCGTTGCTCATCGCAGGAGGCACAGTAGGTGGCCTTGGCGCGGTTTTGTCGATCACTCCACCACAGATAAGTTCCGGAGGAAATTCCGGATTATCTGGATTGCAAAGCGGAGCGATGACAATTTCGGGGACCGGTTCAAGTACATCAGCAACTCACGTTGCACCTGTATCTGCAACGTCTGCTTCATCCCCTGCGAGTACTCCATCGAATACAACAGCTGCAAGCGTTACGACAACAACTAAAAAACATAAGGTCACGGCACGCAAAGCACAAAGCACTGGAACTTCTGCGCAAGTACAAACACAAACGCCTTCGACTGCACCAACGCAATCTCAAACTCCTGCGGCAGCACCAACGCAATCTCAAACTCCTGCGGCAGCACCAACGCAATCTCAAACCCCTGCGGCAGCTGCAGTTAAGTCGACTCCCAAAGGAAATTCGGGAAAATTTGTCGGTACAAGCGTTTTTGTTCAATACGGATATGTTCAAGTAGAACTCACTGTTGAAAATGGCAAAATTACAGATGCTCGCGCGCTACAAGCGCCAAATGGACGTAGCGATCGCTTCTCTCAATACGCAATTCCAGTTTTACGCCAACAAACGCTTAATGCGCAGTCTTCAAAAATTCAAGGAGCATCGGGTGCTTCATACACTTCGTGGGGCTGGTACACATCCCTACAAGCAGCACTTGTAAAAGCTGGCATGTGATTTTGGGTGGCTCATTTAAAATCTGAGATTGAAGTTTGGGGCACCACTTTATTTCTTGACGTTGCTTCAGACACAGCCGATGAATCCCAACTCCAAGAAGGAATCAATCGAGTTCGCGATTTCGCAATCCACGTTGATGAAGTTTTCTCAACATATAAAGAGAGTTCAGTCATCACTCAACTTCGAAATAATAAAATTGGTATCGAATCATGTAGTGATGAAGTTGTTGATGTGTGGGAAAGATGCGCAGTTGCCAGATACCTGACCGACGGAGCATTTGACCCTTGGGCAGTAGTGGGGGGATTTGACCCATCGGGGCTTGTAAAAGGATGGGCAGCAGATAAGTGCGCACGTATTTTGCAACAGTCTGGCGCGCAAAATATTCAAGTGAACGCAGCAGGGGATTTATCTTTACGCGGTGGTTTTGCTGGAGATGACCCAATAAAGCCTTGGTCTATTGGTGTTGTTAATCCAGAGAACAGAAAAGAGCACGTGCAAGTTTTTGAAATTACTGACGGTGCAATTGCAACGAGTGGAAGTTACGAACGCGGTGCTCACATTGTGGATCCTCACACCGGTCTTATTGCAATTGGCGCGAAATCTGCAACAGTTATTGGCCCAGATGGCGCATTAGCCGACGCACTTGCCACTGCGTTAATGGTCGAAGGTCGAGATGGTGCAATCTGGTTTTCGCAACCTGAGTTAGCTCTTTATTCTGCTTGGGTAATAGATCGTCATGGCGAAATTGCATGGAGCGTTGGCCCCCACGAAAGCAAAGCTTAAAAAATTTACTCGAACGAAAACGTTGGCTAAACACAGTATTTAGTGTGCTTTGAGTCGCCACAAATTGTGTGTAGATTACTTCAAGAATTACTGAAGTAATTCGCTTAGAAAGTAGGCTAGCGTGCAATTCATCGATGATGCGGAATTTCAGATTGCTATCGATTTAGATCAAGGTGCACGTATTGCTTCACTGAAATGGCGCGATATGGAATTCTCTGTTGGGTTTCGCGGAGAAGTTCCTACATGGGGTTGGTATGCAATGGCACCATGGGCCGGACGTATTCGCAATGGAATAGTTAAAAATCCTTCCGGTAAAGAATTTCAGTTGCCAACAAATTTTGACCCACCTCATGCGATGCATGGTTTTGGATACACATCATCATGGCGCGAGATCGGACCAGGTCGCTCACTGTTAGAACTTCCAGAACCCTACGGCGGCGCAACTGTTGAACAAACAATTGAAGTATTAGATGATGCAGTTCGTTGGAGCCTGGAATACGAACCAGGTGATTGCGATCTACCTGCATGGATTGGTTTTCACCCTTGGTTTCCACGCGATCTTGGACGTGGCGACAGCGCAGAAGTTGAGTTTGCATCCAACATCATGCTCGAGCGCGCAAGTGATGGAATGCCAACAGGTAAGCGAATCGAACCGTGCAAACAACCATGGGATGATATTTTCACCGAAATACGTGGCACTCCCGCAGTAGTTTGGGATGGAGCTGCCCGCATTGATATCGAGTGCGATACGCCATGGTGGGTTGTTTACACAGAAGATTCTGAAGGCGTGTGTATCGAGCCACAAACTGCACCACCCGATGCAGCAAATCTTGGTATTGCAGGCGAGCATTACATGGAAGCCCTATTTGTTTTCTCACAAGATATCTAAATGATTAATCGTCAACGTTTAGCAGAGCTGACTGCGCTCGAAGAGAAGCGCTTTTTAGATTTACATCCAAAGAGTGGCGAACTTTTCACTGCCGCTAAGAAAGTTATGCCGGGCGGTGTGCCGATGTCATGGATGGCGAAATGGCCGGGGGCTTACCCAGTTTTTGTTGCAACTTCTAACGGTGCAAAATTTAGTGATGTCGATGGCCACACCTACGTAGATTTTTGTTTAGGCGATACCGGTTCTATGACGGGACATTCACCTAGCGCAACCGTTGCTGCAATAACTGAGCAAATGAAACATGGCTTTACGTCGATGCTTCCAACAGAAGATGCGGTCATAGTTTCTCAGGAGCTAGCAGGTCGTTTTGGATTGCCATTATGGCAATTTACTGTGACAGCAACTGATGCAAATCGACATTCAATTCGCTACTGTCGATTGATTACAGGTAAATCCAAAATAATTGTTATTGACAAGTGCTATCACGGAAGCGTTGATGAAACTTTTGCCACACTAGATAGCGCAGGAAATACAGTTAAGCGCGAAGGTAATTTAGGAGCTCCAGTAGATTTAGATCAAACAACTCGAGTAGTTGAATTTAATAATTTAGTTGCGATGGAAGATGCCTTAAAAAATGGGGATGTAGCAGCAATTTTGATGGAACCTGCGATGACTAACATTGGAATTGTTTTGCCGCAAGAGGGCTACCTAGAAGCCGTTGCGGCGCTTGCAAAGAAATATGGCGCTATTTGGATCATTGATGAAACACACACAATCTCTGTCGGCCCTGGCGGCATGACTGCACTTTATGGATTGAAGCCGGACATACTTACTATTGGTAAGGCGATTGCAGGTGGAATTCCAACTGGCACATTTGGCATGACAGAAGATGTTGCCAAGCGAATTAAAGAAAGAACGTCCCGGGAAATCATTGATACAGGCGGAATTGGTTCTACATTGGCTGGAAATTCGATGAGCCTTGCTGCAATGCGGGCAACACTGACACAAGTACTCACTGCATCAGCATTTGAAAAGATGGTCAAACTCGGAAACGCTTGGTGCGACGGAGTGGATTCGGCAATTAAAGAATTCAAATTACCTTGGTATTGCTCGCGTCTTGGCGCACGAGGTGAATACTTATTTCAAGCAACTGCACCGAAAACCGGCAAAGAAGCTGCCGACGCTGGTGATTTCGAATTGGAGCAATACATTCACCTTCGCATGCTCAATGATGGATTCTTAATTACGCCATTTCACAATATGGCCTTGATGTGTCCAGAGACTTCTATCGCCGATGTCGAAGCTCACACAAGCGCTTTTAGAAAGATGTGTGCAGAGCTAGTTAAAGCCTAAGTGAGAGTAGAGCGCCAAACCTTTCTCATTATCGGCATCGACGTACAACATCGCATTTTTTATGCCCTTATTTAAGAAGTAATTCATTGCGGCTATAGACACAGCTTTTCCAACGCCTTTGCCCGTGGATTCAGGATCAACACCCACTACGTAAAGTTCGCCTGTCGGATCTTGATTAACAAAATCACGGTGGATTTTCGTCCAACAAAAGCCAATTATTTCACCCTTTTCAATTGCTAAGAAAAATCCTTGTGAATCAAACCAAGGCTCTGCAATACGGTTTTCTAAATCAGCCATTGCCCAATTACCTTGATCAGGATGTTCGATAAAAATCCTATTGTTTAAATCAAGCCAAATTTGCTTGTGAATTGCTGGGTTGAAAGTTTCAATCGTGAAACTGTGAGCGCTTTCAGGAATTGAATCTTGAAGAGAGCGATGAATTTTTAGTATGTGACGCATTACTTATACGCGCTCGGAAGCAAGACTTTCTTTACTTCCGCCCGAAATAGTAAAGCGGTAGCCAACATTTCGAACAGTACCAATGATGGATTCAAATTCAGCGCCCAACTTTGCACGAAGGCGACGAATATGTACATCCACCGTGCGGGTTCCGCCAAAGTAGTCGTAGCCCCAAATCTCTTGCAGAAGTTGGGCGCGTGTAAATACTCGTCCAGGATGCTGTGCCAAATATTTCAAAAGCTCAAATTCTTTGAAAGTAAGATCGAGTGATCGACCTTTTAACTTTGCTGTGTATGTCTTTTCATCAATAATGATTTCGCCGCTACGAATTTCACCTGATGTTGGGTCTGCGGCATTACGAATCGCGTTGTATTCGCCAATTGCTAAACGAATTCGGGCCTCAACTTCAGCAGGTCCTGCTGTATCCAAAATGACATCATCGACGCCCCAATCTTGGGTAAGCGCAGATAGACCACCTTCGGTTGTAATGACTATGACTGGCGCACTAATGCCAGTAGTAGTGAGTAAACGCGTAAGGTTCTTAGCTGCAGGTAATTCGCGACGAGCATCAATCAATAAAATATCTGTTTCAGGAAAATCAACGAGCGCGCTTGCCTCTGCAGGCATAATTTTCACGTGATGTTGCAAGAGAGCGAGAGCAGGGAGTACTTCGGCGCTTGCTCCATGTGTGTTCGTTAACAACAAAACACGTGCCATGCCTGACTCCCTTCATGGTGGTTTTCAATTGATAGAACATAGGCAAGACTACTCGCGTGAAATCGATGATTCCAATCGTCCTAATTCTTGCCCTCGCCACTGCATACGGTATTTGGCACCGGAGGACTCGCGGGGTGGTTAAACCTCGCCAAAATAAATTTGGCTCCCTTAACGAAGAAGTACTTGGAGCCCCACTTGGCGCTAATGCGACATTGGTGCAGTTTTCTACAGTGTTTTGCACTCCATGTAGAGCAACGAGGAGTTTGCTCCAAAATATTGTTGCGGATATGCCGGGTGTTGCACATATAGATATTGATGCAGAAGAGCGATTAGAGCTTGTAAGAAAACTCGACATTAGATCAACTCCGACAACCTTATTTCTGGATTCGGATGGAATCGAAGTAGGTCGTGCAGTTGGAGCGCCGAATCGAGCGCAAGTTCTTTCAGCGCTGCAGGCGTTACATTAATTTCTAGCAGGTGCGAATCTTTCGCAATTAGGTAAATGTATTTCACTTCTTTAGAATTCCTTTATGTTCCGCATTGAGCCAGTGCATTTCACCAAGCGACGCGTATTAGATTTTGGTCGCTTGGCTGGCTCTCTGTGTCGAATGTGATGTAAGCGTTCTCAGCTTTTACATCCATTCAACCTAGACAAAGGAACTCTCATGACTCAAACAACATTTCAAAAGACTGAAAAGAAAAATATAACTATCGATGCACGTGGACCTAGATTTTCCGCTCTACTTACTGTCGTCATTTTATCCCTTGCGATTTACACAGAGTCAATCTGGGTACTAGCAATTCAGACTGTAGTTTTCGCAGTTGGCGCAATTAAAGGTCCACAGTTCACGCCTTATGCATATTTGTTTAAAAAAGTTATTCGACCTAGATTAAAAGGTGAAGCTCCAAAAGAAGATGTTCGCCCTCCCCAATTTGCGCAAAGTGTTGGGCTTGCATTTACGATTGTCGCCTTAGCGGGGATCATCGCGAACATCCCTCTGCTTTTCACCATTTCACTCGGCTTTGCTCTCGGAGCAGCTTTTTTAAATGCAGCGTTCAATTTTTGCCTTGGTTGCGAGATGTATCTACTTATACTTCGTTTAAAGTAGACTGCCTCCATGGCCGAGCCTCATGAATTGCGCGAAAAAGGATTACGTCTAACTCCACAACGCGAGCTTGTACTTTCTGCTGTTCGCGAATTGGGACATGCAACTCCTGAAGACGTCGCAGAAAAAGTTCGCAAAACTCACCCCGGTATTAATCTCTCGACTGTTTATCGCAACCTTGAAACATTGGAAAATGTTGGACTCGTTCAACATACCCACTTGGGCCATGGCGGAGCGACCTATCATGCAGCGGAAGCGAAACTCCATGCGCACCTTACATGTGAGCGTTGCGGAGTACTGATCGAGGTACCAATCGAGGAAACATCACTTCTAACGCAATCTCTCTTAAATGATTATGGATTCCACACTGATTTGGAGCACTTGGCAATTTCTGGTCGCTGTGAAGACTGCTTCGAAAAACCTTAACGACTAGGCTTAAGCCATGTCAGCAGTTCTTGTAGAAGATGGTCCGGACAAAGGCGCTATCTGGCATTTTGGCGAACCTACAAAAGAACAGCGTGCACTTGAAAGTGGACAAGCATGGGCAGATCTTTCACATAAAGAAATAATTTCAGTATCTGGTCTTGATCGATTGACGTGGTTGCATTCTCTTACAACTCAACACCTTGAGAAATTAGAACCAGCGCTCTGGCAAGAAGTGTTAATCCTGGATCCTAAAGGGCATATTGAGCACCAATTTCTCATTGTCGATGACGGCGAAACTTCATGGTTAGTTGTAGATGCAGGCAGATCTGCACCCCTATTAAATCATTTGCAGAAAATGAAATTTAATTTACGTGTTGAGATAAAAGAAGCTTCGCAAGATTTTGCAATCTTGCGCGCACCTGGCAAGACCGATGAATTAGGGGGCCCTTA
>CAFBOP010000039.1_pt1 | contig 7265 bp, 9 predicted proteins | sample 7269491 | NCBI WGS metagenome assembly CAFBOP01 (sample SAMEA6814122, study PRJEB35770) | uncultured Actinomycetes bacterium | biome: Freshwater; feature: Freshwater reservoir; material: water | place: Czech Republic | collected 2017-07-26 | depth 30m m
AGTCGTGCGGGTTCTCCGTCACTAGTAACGGCAGTAATTATCGGGGTCTGCATAGGCTTTTTGCCCCACAACTATTTCCCAGCAAAGATATTTATGGGCGACTCTGGCTCGATGTTTCTAGGCTTATTACTTGCAGCGTCAGCAATAACTCTAACTGGCCAAGTAGATGCAAATGCAATTTCTGCAGAGAACAGCGGACCAACACTTTTGCCATTGCTCCTGCCATTTGCAGTACTAGCTATTCCGTTGGCAGATCTATCCCTTGCAGTGATACGTAGACTTCGTTCAGGTAGATCTCCATTTACTCCTGATAAGGAGCATCTGCACCATCGCTTATTAACTGCAGGTAATTCTCATCAGCGGACAGTATTGATCATGTATTTGTGGACTGCAACAGTTGCAGTTCCTGTCACTGTTGCTGCCTTTGCGCCATTATGGATTGCTGGGATTATTGCAATTTTTCTTGCAATTCTTTCACTTACACTTGTGAAAACGAGAAGGAGTCTTGTGTGAGTAATTCAGTGGAGTTAGATATGGGCAAAGGTGCATTAATTCCATCACTTGTTGTCGGTATTATTGGACTCATTACATCAGGATTTTTGCGAGGTTCTTCCGGAATTCTAGGTGCGTTGCTGGCTCATGTTGTAGTAATAATTTTTTTCATTGTTCACTTATTTGTTTCGAAAATTTCCCGCAAGCTTGATCCAATGATGACTATGATTCTCGCCCTTATTTCATATTTTTCAAAAATGATTATCTTGGGAGCATTCATGTTAGTTCTCATGAGTGCTACTAATCCAAAAACTCTAGATCGCCCAAGTTTTGGAGTAGTTGCAGTAGCAATTACCCTTGCCTGGCTCGGTGGGGAAATTCGGGCTTTCTTAAAATTACGTTTGCACCTACCCTTACCTGGGAGCCAAAGCTCTGGAAAAGTTTCTGGAACATTTGACTATGATCGTAAGACAGATGAGGGGAAGTAAAATGGCCAAGCAAGATGACAGTGCATTTTGGACGATTTTTGCCTATCTTGTTTCAGGTTTAGTTTTTTGGGGTGGGATGGGAGCATTGGCAGACCACTTCTTCCACCTTCATTTCCTCATTTTCATTGGGCTGGCCGTTGGACTAGCCGCTGGACTTTCTCTAATTTGGCTTCGATTTATTCGCCAATAAGGCCTAGAAGGAGACGGATTTAACTCGAAACTAGAGTTTTGTCGGTTTGGCAGATGGCGACCCAAGGCTCTAAGTTAAGCCCCGAAAGCCCGCATTCCACAAAGGGAGTTTGATTTTGTCAGTTTCACTGCGTATGGCCGAGGATGGATTTGTCCCACCCAGTGCTTCCGACTTCTTTTTCAATCCGGTTTTTGGAAACAGCATTCTATTTACTAAGCCAGTTTTGCTTGTTGGGTTATCTGTAGTCCTAATTTCAGTCTTCTTTATTGCATCCTCTCGCAAGGCAGCCATCGTTCCTTCCAAACTTCAGTTTGCTGGGGAGGGGATTTATTCCTTTGTACGAAACAGTCTTGGCCAAGAAGTTATTGGTCCTGAATTCATGCGTTTCGTACCATTTTTGTTCACTCTCTTCACATTCGTTTTATGCAATAACATTTTTGGAGTTATTCCACTACTTCAGTTCCCGACGATGTCGCACATCGGATTCCCAATCGCATTAGCCATATTTACGTATTTTGTTTATCACGCTGTCGGAATTCGTAAGCACGGAATAGTCAAGTATATAAAAGACATCTGTTTTATGCCAGGTGTCCCTAAGTATATTTACGTAATCCTTACTCCAGTTGAATTTGCTACATATTTCATTATTCGTCCAGCGACCTTGTCCTTGCGCCTTTTTGCAAATATGTTTGCGGGCCATCTTCTTTTACTCGTATTCACTGTGGGTGGTGAGTACTTACTAACAAGCACGATCTTGATGAAAGTGTTGAGTATTTTCTCATTCGGTTTTGCTGTTGGCCTGTCATTCTTCGAGCTTGGTATCGAATGTCTACAGGCCTATATTTTCACTCTGCTTACTGCGTTATATATTGCTGGCGCATTGGCGGACGAACACTAAAAATAGATTTGGCTAGAGGAACCTCTAGCCATTACGTGAAAGGGAAGTTACATGACAGGTACAATGGCAATTGTAGGTTTCGGCCTCTCAACGATCGGTCCCGGTGTCGCAACTGGTCTGGTTTTCGCCGCATATATCAACGGAGTAGCTCGTCAGCCTGAGGCACGTGCCCTTCTACAACCAATCGCATTCCTTGGATTCGCGTTGGCAGAAGCGCTTGCTCTTATCGGCCTCGTGCTTGCTTTCGTTCTCAAATAAAAGCGCGACGAACGTACTAGGAAGTTAGGAGTGATACATGAGCAGTAACCTTTGGATATTTGCGGCTAGTGAAGCGGGACCAAGTCCTGTCATCCCCCACCCAGCCGAAATTATTGTTGGGTTAGTTGCCTTTTCGATTCTGTTCCTTTTGCTTCGCTCTAAAGCGGTGCCAAAGTTTGAGCAGGCATACCGCGATCGCACAAATGCGATTCAAGGTGGGCTTGAACGAGCAGAAAAAGCACAACGAGAAGCTGAGTCTAATCTTCAAAAATATCAAGCTCAGTTAGCGGATGCACGTGGTGAGGCAGCCAAGATGCGCGAAGAAGCGCGCACTGAAGGTGCGGTCATCATTGAGCAGATGCGTACAACTGCTCAAGAAGAAGCAGCTCGCATAACTTCAGCAGCTCGATCTGCAATTGAAGCTGAACGAAAGCAAGCTTTGAATTCTCTCATGAATGAGGTCGGATCCATTGCCACAGCCCTTGCTTCAAAAATTGTTGGAGAAGCACTTGATGATCAAGCAAGACAGTCTCGAGTTGTTGAGAGATTCCTTGCTGATATGGAGGAGTCGAAGTAACCATGACACTTTCCATGAAAGGAACAAGCAGACTCTCGCTAGTTTCAACGCGCTCTATTCTCGAAAAGCAATTGTCGAGTTTAGATTCTGCAGGGATTGCGCGATTGTCAGCCGACCTCTTTTCCATGGTGAATGCTTTAGATTCTTCGATGGCTCTTCGACGAGCACTGACTGACACCGCGCGTAGCGTGGAAGACAAGTCAGTGCTGGCAAATCAATTGTTCAAAAAATCTGTTGCAGATGGTTCGCTTGCACTCTTTACGCAAATGATTGCTCTTCGGTGGTCGTCGCCAAAGGATTTAGCTGATGTTGCCGAGCGTTTGGCAGTTGAAGCACAGGCCGCTTGCGCAGAAAAAGATGGCGAATTGGACGCGCTAGAAGCAGAGATTTTTATTTTCGCCCAGAGCGTAGTTTCTAATCCAGAGCTACGAGCACTTTTTGCAGATCGTTCAATTGTTGCCGGCCAACCCCCAAAGAGCGTTCTTGTCACTTCGCTGCTTAAGGGCAAGGCAACCAAGTCAGCGATTGCACTTATTTGTGCTCTAGTTGATCATCCTCGTGGAAGAAATATTGAAAACGGCCTTGAAGAATTATCAGAAGTAGTTTCAGCTCGTCGCAATCGTCTGATTGCACACGTAACGACTGCGACCCAATTAACTTCGGCTCAATTAGATCGATTAGTTAAATCACTTTCACAAAAAGTTGGAAATCAAGTAAGAGTTAATGTTGTTGTCGATAAGTCAGTTGTGGGCGGGCTTGAAGTTCGCTTTGCTGACGAACTTATTGATGGAACGCTAGCTACTCGTTTGATTCAAGTTGACCGCGATCTTGCCAGCAAGAGCGCGTAAGAAATTTCACAAGAGATAAGGGAGAATAAAATGGCGGAACTCACGATCCGGCCCGAAGAGATCCGTGATGCCTTAGCGAATTTCGTTAAGTCATACGATCCAGGAGTCGCGACTCGAGACGAGGTTGGTACTGTCACGCAAGCCGGCGACGGTATTGCTCGCGTTGAGGGTCTGCCTTCCACAATGGCTAACGAATTGCTGCAATTCGAAAATGGCACATTGGGTCTTGCTCTTAACTTAGACGTTCGTGAAATCGGTATTGTAATTCTTGGCGATTACGCCGGAATTGAAGAAGGAACTTCTGTCCGTCGCACTGGAGAAATTCTCTCTGTTCCAGTAGGAGATGCGTTCCTTGGTCGTGTGGTTGATCCACTTGGTCGCCCAATTGACGGTAAGGGTGAAATTAAAGCCGAAGCTCGTCGTGCACTTGAATTACAGGCTCCCTCTGTAGTGCAACGCCAACCAGTTAAAGAACCCCTTGCTACCGGAATTAAAGCTATTGATGCCATGACTGCTATCGGTCGCGGACAGCGCCAGTTAATTATTGGTGACCGCCAGACTGGAAAAACTGCAGTTGCGGTAGACACAATTATTAACCAATTGGAAAACTGGAAAACAGGAGATCCAAAGAAGCAAGTGAAATGTATTTATGTTGCTATTGGTCAGAAAGGCTCGACCATCGCATCTGTTAAGGCATCGCTAGAAGAAGCCGGCGCAATGGAATACACAACAATTGTTGCATCCCCTGCCTCTGACCCTGCAGGATTTAAATATCTTGCACCATATACAGGTTCATCCATTGGGCAGCACTGGATGTATGCGGGGCAACACGTACTTATCGTCTTTGATGATCTTTCAAAGCAAGCAGAGGCATACCGTTCGGTCTCGCTTTTGCTTCGTCGTCCACCAGGCCGTGAGGCATACCCTGGAGATGTTTTCTATTTGCACTCACGTCTTCTCGAGCGTTGCGCCAAACTTTCCGATGAACTCGGTGGCGGTTCAATGACTGGTCTTCCAATTATTGAGACTAAAGGAAATGACGTTTCAGCATTTATTCCTACTAACGTAATTTCGATTACTGACGGTCAGTGCTTCCTTGAGACAGATCTTTTCAACGCAGGTGTTCGACCAGCTATTAACGTGGGTGTTTCGGTTTCTCGCGTTGGTGGTTCTGCTCAGACAAAGGCAATGAAGAAAATTGCTGGTCGCCTGCGTTTGGACTTGGCGCAGTTCCGTGAACTCGAAGCTTTCGCAGCTTTTGGTTCTGACTTGGATGCTGCATCAAAGGCACAACTTGAGCGCGGTGCTCGCATGGTTGAACTCTTGAAGCAAGGTCAATATTCACCGTATTCACTCGAGCGTCAGATTGTTTCGATTTGGGCAGGAACTTCTGGCCAACTTGATGATGTTCCTGTTGCCGATATTCGCCGTTTTGAGAGCGAACTTCTTGATTTCATTGGTCGCGAACGCAAAGCAATATTCGATGTTATCTCTGAGACTAAAGAGCTCAAAGATGACACTGTTGCTTCAATGGTTGAGGCCGTTACCGCCTTTAAGACTCGCTTCGTTTCATCAGTTGCGCAAGCACTTAATGAAGCACCAGCAGCGGCTCTTGAGGGCGAGATAAACGAGCAAATTACAAAGCACGTTCCGCCGGCGGTGAAGAAGTAAAAAATGGGTGCCCAACTTCGCGTTTATCGCCGACGGATGCGATCCGTTAAAGCGACCAAGAAAATTACGAAAGCCATGGAGTTAATTTCGGCCTCTCGTATTGTCAAGGCGCAGCAGCGAGTCACAGCTTCTACTCCTTATGCCAGGGAGTTGACTCGTGCGGTAAGTGCAGTTGCAACATATTCATCAACTAAACATCCTTTAACAACGCCTTCTACCAATCCAAAGCGCGCAGCGATCTTGATTATCTCTGCAGACCGAGGGATGGCTGGTGCTTATTCAAATAACGCGGTCAAAGAGGGGGAGCAACTAGCTTCAGCTCTTAAGGCCCGCGGTTTAGAAACCAGCGCTTATCTCGTTGGTCGCAAAGCGGTTAATTATTATCGGTTTAGGAAGCGACCAGTTGCAGGATCATGGAGCGGATTTTCAGATAGTCCAACCTATGAAAATGCTAAAGAAGTTGCAGATGCACTTATTTCTGCATTTCTTGCAGATGCACAAACTGATGTTAACGGTGTTGATGAAATTCATATTGTTTATACTGAATTTCAATCGATGTTGACACAAAATGCGATGGCAAAGCGCATGTTGCCTCTTGAAGTAGTCGAGAGCGACGCACCAATACCAACGGGACTTTTGCCAATGTATGAATTCGAACCAAGTGCGGAGACAGTGCTCAATGCGTTGTTGCCACGCTACATTGAGGCTCGAGTCTTTAACGCGATGTTGCAATCAGCTGCTTCCGAGCATGCTGCACGTCGTCGTGCAATGAAGTCAGCAACTGACAATGCTGATGACTTAATCAAGTCGCTTACACGACTTGCGAACGCGGCTCGTCAGGCCGAAATTACCCAAGAGATCAGTGAAATCGTCGGCGGCGCAGACGCGCTCGCCTCGGCTAGTGCAGGGAGTGAATGATGTCGGTACAAACAACCAGCAAGGGACGCGTTGCTCGAGTAATTGGACCGGTGGTGGATATTGAATTCCCCGCTGATGCAATGCCCGCAATCTTCAACGCCCTCCACGTCGATGTGACCATCAGTGGTCAGACTCGTATGTTGACGATGGAGGTGGCACAGCACATTGGCGACAACCTCGTGCGTGCAATTTCTATGCAACCAACGGATGGAATGGTTCGTGGCGCTGAAGTAAGCGACACTGGAGCTGCAATCTCAGTACCAGTTGGCGATGTAACAAAGGGCCATGTTTTTAATACTCTCGGCGAATCCCTTGATGTTCCAACATCATCACTTGATATTAAAGAGCGCTGGCCAATCCACCGCAATGCACCAGCCTTCGATCAACTTGAGTCAAAGACTGAGATGTTCGAGACCGGAATCAAAGTTATCGACCTTCTTACACCTTACGTAAAGGGCGGAAAGATTGGCCTCTTTGGTGGTGCCGGTGTTGGTAAGACTGTTCTTATCCAGGAAATGATTTATCGCGTAGCTGAAAACTTCGGTGGTGTATCTGTATTCGCCGGTGTCGGTGAGCGTACTCGTGAAGGTAACGACCTCTTTCTGGAAATGACCGAAACTGGAGTTATTAATAAAACCGCACTGGTCTTTGGTCAGATGGATGAGCCGCCTGGAACACGTCTTCGTGTTGCACTCTCGGCTCTGACTATGGCTGAGTATTTCCGTGATGTGCAGAAGCAGGACGTGTTGCTTTTCATTGACAACATTTTCCGTTTCACACAGGCAGGTTCTGAAGTATCAACTCTGCTCGGTCGTATGCCATCTGCAGTGGGATATCAGCCAACGTTGGCTGATGAAATGGGCCAATTGCAAGAGCGCATTACGTCAACTCGTGGTCACTCCATTACATCGATGCAGGCAATTTA
>CAFBOP010000044.1_pt1 | contig 5467 bp, 5 predicted proteins | sample 7269491 | NCBI WGS metagenome assembly CAFBOP01 (sample SAMEA6814122, study PRJEB35770) | uncultured Actinomycetes bacterium | biome: Freshwater; feature: Freshwater reservoir; material: water | place: Czech Republic | collected 2017-07-26 | depth 30m m
AAAGAAGTAACTGATGGAGTTGAGGGTTCGATATTGACTGGTGGAAATGATGTCCGAGTGAGTGGCTTGCTACTTGTCGCCCAACCTGATGGAAGTGCTGTCCTTGTTGGGTCAATGGTCAATGGCGCAGATACTCCTGAGGATTTACTAGCAGTGGCAGCCGGAGAAGTTGTTGGCGTTCTTTCTGCGACAACTCTACCTATGCTTCAAAACAAGCCACTTTACTTTGAAGGTGACTCCGCTAATGCAAAAGTTACTTTCCCTAGTATTACAGCCAAAGCTGGCGAGCGAATTAAAGTAAAACTTTTCTTCTCACATGCTGGGGAATTAGATCTTGATGCAATTGTCCGTGAACAAGATGGAATTTATGCAGGAGTAACTGCTTAAGACTCCATCTTGTATCCAAGACCACGAACGGTCTGGATAAAAACTGGGTTCGCTGGATCTTTTTCAATCTTTGCGCGCAACCTCTTAATATGTACATCTAAAGTTTTGGTATCCCCAACATAGTCACTGCCCCATACGCGATCGATTAATTGCGTTCGAGTCAGAACTCTTCCTGAATTACGCATAAGGAACTCGAGTAGCTCAAATTCTTTCAGAGGTAAGTTAATACGAGAATTGTCCACTGTAATTACGTGACGATCTATATCTAATCTGATAGGCCCTACGGCCAACACGCCCATATCGAGATCGCTCGAACTATCGTTCCCGCGACGTAACACTGCGCGAATTCGAGCAATTAATTCTCGTGACGAATATGGTTTTGTCACATAATCATCAGCACCTAATTCAAGTCCAACAACTTTGTCGATCTCTGTGTCCTTAGCTGTAAGCATGATGATGGGCACTTGAGATTTCGTGCGTATCTGTCGACAAACTTCTGTGCCAGAAAGACCTGGAAGCATGAGGTCAAGCAAGATTAAATCCGCGCCATTTGCTTCAAATTGAGATATTGCATCAGGGCCATTGCTGGCAATGTCTACCTCAAAACCCTCTTTGCGTAGAAGAAATGAAATTGCCTCAGAGAAAGATTCTTCGTCCTCAACGACAAGTATTTTCGTCACGCTTGGCTCCCTACATCAAGTTTTTCTTCACCAATTGGTAGCTTCATTGAGAATGTACTACCAACGCCTGGTGAGCTCCATACAGAAATGTCACCACCATGATTTCTGGCAACATGTTTCACAATGGACAAACCTAAACCAGTTCCACCCGTGTCACGTGAACGCGCTGGGTCGACTCTGTAAAAGCGTTCAAATATACGAGCAATATCTTGTTCAGAAATACCAATACCTTGGTCGATAATAGAGATTTCGACAATTCCTTCAGATGCTTCAGTATTTATTGTTACTTTTGTGCGATCTGGACTGTAGTTAATTGCATTCTGAATTAAATTATGAATAGCCATTACTAATTGAGTTCTATCACCAACCACGCTCGCAGATACTCGCTGGCCACGAATGAATTCGATGTCGCGCATGTCTGCCTTGAGTTGGCATTGGCTAAGTGCTTCATCGACTATCTCGTCGACGTCAACACTAATGGCATCTAGCAAAGGATCGGCATCCTGTAATCGAGACAAGTTTATAATTTCTTGAACTAAATCACTTAGACGTTTGGTTTCTTTCTGCATTCTTACAGCAAACTTTCGAACTGCATCGGGTTCATCACTAGCGCCAAGTACTGCTTCGCTTAATAAGGAAAGGGCCCCGATTGGGGTTTTCAACTCGTGAGAAATATTTGCAACAAAATCACGTCTGACGGCATCAATTCTTTCTGCTTCGCTTTCATCGCTTAGCAATGCAAGAACTAAATCTTCGCCACCTAGCTTTGTTACTTTTACGGAAAGGCGGCGCGTACCTTCACCAATTGGTCCACGCGCAACTTCAATGAATCCTGCTTGTGGAATTCCGGTTCGTCTTACAACTCGTATCAGTGCCAGCAGCTCTTCCCCAGAGACTCGTCCATCGCGAATAACTCCCAGAGTGAGCGCAGTTGGAGAGTAGTAAAAAGGTATTTCACCAGGAGCAAGAATCACACTTGCGATATCAATAACATCAAGAAGTTCGCGCACTTCTGTAGAAACATTTTCATTGATTGACTCAGGCGAACCATCTAGGTTTCGGCGCTTACTCAACCAACTCATGCCCTAATCGTAGGCATTGTCGGCGAGTGCCCTTGCCCAATAATTGAGCGTAACCACCTCCTTCACCACATATTCACCCAAAGTCAACGCCACGTTCACGCTGGAGGTGAAAAGACCTCTCGACTAGAACTACCCTTGACCCCATGCGCGACGCCTTCCATGATGATTTAGAAGCCATCAACCAAACGTTGATCTCTATGGCAACGTTGGTAGGTACCGCCATGGATCGCGCAACAACGGCGCTGTTGACCGCGGACTTAGCACTTGCGGAAGAAGTTATTGCCGAAGATGACCGCGTAGATGCAATTCAGCATGACCTCGACGCTAAAACTCTGAACGTCATGGCCCGCCAGCAACCTGTTGCTAGCGACCTGCGCGCACTTGTGACTTCACTTCGCATGAGCGCAGACTTTGAGCGCATGGGAGATTTTTGCCACCACATTGCTCGCATTGCACGAATGCGCTACCCAGCAACTGCTGTACCTCCAGAACTTGCGCTCACAATTCAAGAAATGGGCGATACCGCAAAAAGAATTATTGTAAAAGTGACTTCACTCCTTGATTCACACGACTTAGCTGTGGCTCTTGAAGTCGAGCGCGACGATGACGAGATGGATAAATTGCACCGTAAATTATTTACAACCCTGCTTGATGAATCCTGGTCACATGGCATCGAGACAGCAATTGATATGACGCTTCTTGGACGATATTACGAACGTTGTGCTGACCACGCAGTATCAGTTGCCCGCCGAGTTTATTTCCTTGTTACCGGCGAATACTCGAAAAAAAACTAGTTAACTTTTTCCTTGATTTGCAACAGCACTGATTGCCGCTTTCGCTGCATCTGCATCTAAATATTCTCCACCCTTAATAATCGGACGAAGTTGTGCATCCAACTTGTATAGCAAAGGAATGCCAGTAGGAATATTGAGTTCAGCGATATCTCCATCAGAAATTCCATCCAAATGTTTTACAAGTGCACGCAGCGAATTTCCGTGAGCTGTTACAAGGATTCTCTTCCCTGTTTTTAAATCAGGGGCAATAGATTCTTCCCAATAAGGAAGCATTCGAGCAACAACATCTTTTAGGCATTCAGTTTTGGGAACTGGTGACCCAATCTCTGCATAACGTGGGTCATTTGCTTGGCTATATGAATCTGCATCATCGATGGGTGGGGGTGGAACATCGTAGGAACGACGCCATAATTTGAATTGTTCTTCACCGTATTGGGCAAGAGTTTCCTTCTTGTCCTTACCTTGCAGCGCCCCGTAGTGACGTTCATTAAGTCGCCACGATCTACGTACCGGAATCCACATGCGGTCGCACGCGTTGAGTGCTAATTGTGAAGTATCAATCGCGCGACGCAATAGCGAAGTGTGCACAATGTCTGGCAACAAATTCTTCTCTTTAAGAAGTTGCCCACCTCTTTTAGCTTCTTCTACGCCTTTTTGCGATAGGGAAACATCAACCCAACCGGTGAAAAGATTTTTCGCATTCCACTCGCTCTCGCCATGACGCAAGAGAATTAAGGTGTAATCCATGGTTACATTCTCTCCAATTCCTCGCAATTAAACCAAATGCTCAAAAGCTTTTAAGTTAGCAAGTGACTCTCCACGAGATACTCGCCAAGCCCATTCGCGTCGTATGGCAGATGTGAAGCCTAACTCTAGGAGTGGATTAAAGGCAGAATCTGAATACTGCAAGACCGCGCCCAAGAGGCGGTCTACTTCTCGATCTGTGACCGCGTTCAGCGGTAGCCGTCCAACCAAGAAAATGTCACCAAGATCGTTGATCGCAAATGCGACGCCATACATGCCAGCATTTTTTCTCATGCACCACTCGTGCACTGCAGCAGCATTTTCATCGGGCTTGCGAATTACAAAAGCGTTAATACTCAGCGAGTGGTCTCCAACTAAAAGTGCACAGTGTGTTTCTAGCTTTTTGTCCCCAGGCAAAGTAACTAGGAAAGTATTTTCATTTTTTCGTTCAAAATCTAAGTCATGAGAATCTAAAAACTCTTCAATAGTGACTCTTGGGTCAATTGAAGGCATGGAGCTATCTCCCGTATGTTGCGCGAATTTTTGCTGATTCAGATAGCACGCGATCATAAACATCGAGAGTTCCTCGTGCAGTTGCATCCCAACCGAAGTGAGATGCATGTTCTATTGCTCCCATTGAAAGCAATACTCGGCGTTGAGGTTCGGCTAATAAGCGAGCTAATACTGATGACCACGCGCGCGGATCATGACCGTCAACTAAAACGCCAGAAATTCCATCTGCGACTGCTGTTCGTAGCCCACCGACCGCTGTTGCAACAACTGGCGTTCCGCATGCTTGTGATTCAAGTGCAACTAATCCAAATGATTCGCTATAACTTGGAACGCATACTAGATCTGCAGCTCGATACCAATCCGGAAGCTCATCTCGAGACATTGGAGGCATGAAGCGAACTACATCGCTAATGCCTGACCACTTCACCATCTCTTTTAATTTCTCAACTTCAGCAGTGCCAGCACCGGAGACTCCACCAATAACAAAAACTATAAGTTTGCTTCTCAGGTGAGGTGAGTGCGAGACCATCTCTGCTGTTGCTCGAATCAATAACCCAGGTCCTTTATGTGGCTGAATTCGGCCAACAAAAGTAATGACATGTGCATTTGCAGGAATGTTTAATAATTCTCGAGCATGTGCTCTGCCAGCGCCAGCGGTGAATGTGTAGAGATCAACACCGGGCGTCACAACGTGAACCAAATCTGGACATGCCGAATATAGAGAAACCAAACTAGCTGCTTCTGCATCTGTATTTGCAATAAGCCCTTGAGCAGACTCAACAACTTCCATTTCGCCTCGAACACGAGAGCCTGGCTCTGGTGATTCGCCTTCTGCAAGATTGAGATTCTTTACCTTCGCCATCGTGTGCATCGTATGAATAAGTGGAATTCCTAGTTTTTTACTTGCTGGAATGCCAACTTCTCCAGAAATCCAATAATGCGAATGAATAACGTCATACGCAGTCGTTCCTTCAAGTGCACTCGTAAATTGTCGAGCTAGTGCTGGAATATATTGAGGTAATTCTTCTTTCGTTACGCCTTCAATCGGACCAGCATCTAAATGTCTGACAGTAACTCCGGGTGCAAGTTCTACTGTGTCGGGCAAATCAGCGTGGTTTCTGCGAGTGAAAATATCTACTTTCACGCCCATTGCGGCCATGCGTTTTGCACCTTCGGCCACATAAATATTCATGCCACCAGCATCGCCCGCACCTGGTTGATCAAGCGGTGAGGTGTGCACCATCAAGGTGGCGATATGGCCTTTCAT
>CAFBOP010000050.1_pt1 | contig 4784 bp, 8 predicted proteins | sample 7269491 | NCBI WGS metagenome assembly CAFBOP01 (sample SAMEA6814122, study PRJEB35770) | uncultured Actinomycetes bacterium | biome: Freshwater; feature: Freshwater reservoir; material: water | place: Czech Republic | collected 2017-07-26 | depth 30m m
AACGTATATGGCTAGGTAAACCCCACTTGGAGCAAGACCAGACAGATAGCGTTTGAGAACTGCTCGTTCGAGCTATCGGGTAGGTCGCTTGATTACGTAAGCAATTACGTAACTAGATGGATGGTGATCCTTCTAACCATGTAAATGGGAAGAGGACAGGATCCGGCTTATAGGGCGACTCTTCTTCCTCCGATTATGATGCCACTATGACTATTGGACTTGAACGCCTTCTGGCACACATGGCATGGGCAAATCAGAAAACTATTGCCCACCTGCAAACACTTCCCGAAGCCTCCCTTGGTTCTTTTGCAACCAACCCTGAATGGCATGCTGCAGAGATTATTTATCACATTGTTGATTCAGCTGATCACTATGCATTTCGAATCAGCGGGATACCGGCACTTACTAAACCAGGGGAGCCTTGCATTGATGATGTGAAAGTGATTGCAGACCTCACGCGACTTAAAGAGCAAGCAGCGATTGTGGACAAAGCCTTACTTGAGTGCGTGAAGTTAGAGGATATCCAGATTGAGTTTAAGAACTATGAAGACAAAATGGTGAAAAGGTGGCGCTCAACCATCCTGTCACAAGCAATCCATCACGCCACCGAGCATCGAGCTCAGTTGGCATCTGCCCTAGAAGCAAAAGGGTTTAAGCCAGTGGATCTAGATGAGTTAGATCTGTGGGCCTTTGAGATTGAGACTTCAAACTCCTAATTCGACCCGCCTTTCCTACAATATTGCTCTCAAGACTTCAAAAGACTCCGAGCTACTTGCACTTGCTGACACAATTATCAGGGCGCAAACATCAGAAATTCTTCAAATGAATGCCTGGCTTAAAGATGCAGAGGCAACGACAGACATGGGACATTCGATGTCAGGGATGGGCGGAATGCTTGATGACGCCGAGCTCTCCGCCTTGTCTGCGGCAACGGGAAAAACTTTTGACACACTTTGGCTTGAAGGCATGATCGGACATCACGATGGTGCAATACACATGACTTCTATGATCAGAGATGCCAGCAACCCAGATATCAAGTCATTCGGTGAGAATGTTGTACTGGATCAATCAGCTCAAATCGAACAGATGAAGGTGATGCTCAAGCGGATCGGTTAAGTCCAACTTAAGGCCGAATCTTCTCGACTATTTCCATGACTTTTACAGTGCTCGACTACCGTGCAAAATTTAATCCGCCCTGTTAAAGTCTGCCCATGAATGAAAAAGAACTGATTCGCATTTGGAATGACCTACGCAATTCATTAATTAGGGCCCAGTTGGCTCCTACATTGTTCTTAGCGGTGATTCTGGGGCTAGGTGCCACGGGTCATCTAGACAAAACAACACCGGGAAGCCTTCGCTTATTTGCTATTGCTCTTGTTCTTACGAGCGGTATTTTTTCAGCTCTTTCCATTATGGGCACAACCCGTGATGCACAATCGGTGATTGATTCACTCAAAGACGTGAAGGATTTGTCTGTGCTTGGGCAAAAATTAAAGGCTTCCGGAAAAAGTGTTTTCGCAGCCAATATTGCCTACGTGTTGCTGCCACTCTTTAACTTCGTAGCGCTTTGGATTTACCTTTACCGCTAGTCAGTAAATCTGGCATTTAAGGCGGCTCTTAGAACTTGGATAATGACTGACTTTTGTTCTAGAATTCTTTCTAATTAAGGGGAGTACCTAGATACAGCTACCTCGTCATCACGGTGTAAAAACCCGGGGCGCTGGCCGAACTTCGGTTAGGAAGACCTTGACCCGATTATTCATTCGCGAGTCAAGGAGAAAATATTTTGGATGTTTCACTCTTAGTTTGGGCCGTCACTATCGGCATGATTGCTTTGCTACTCATTGTCGATCTATTTACCGTCAGCGCCAAGCCGCATGAAGTTAAGTTAAAGGAAGCAGCGGCCTGGTCAATTTTCTATATAGGAATTGCGATTGCCTTCGGAATTTGGGTTTTCCAACGCTTCGGCTCTCAGATGGGTAATGAGTTCTTTGCTGCTTACTTAGTAGAGAAAGCGCTGTCTGTAGATAACCTCTTTGTCTTCGTCATCATTTTGGCGCAGTTCGCTGTACCAGGTATTTATCACCAGAGAATTCTTTTAATTGGCGTGATGCTGGCCTTGGTGTTTCGTGGAATATTTATTGCGCTCGGCGCTGCAGCCCTTTCTGCATTTTCATTCACATTCGTAATTTTTGGTGCAATCTTGATTTGGACAGGTGTTGGACTCTTTAGACACTGGGATGAAGATCCAGAACCGGGTGATAATGCAATCGTCCGACGCTTGCGCAAACGAATTACTATGGTGGACGAATTCCATGGATCAAAACTCTTCGTACGCCAAGGTAAGCGTCGCTTAGCCACTCCAATGTTTTTAGTGATGATTGCGATTGGTTCAACCGACCTGCTCTTTGCCCTTGATTCGATACCAGCAACATTTGGAGTTACTTCAGAAACCTTCCTTGTCTTTGCAGCAAATGCCTTTGCACTACTTGGACTACGTGCACTTTACTTTTTAGTAAAAGGTTTACTTGATCGACTCATCTATTTATCCCTAGGCCTGGCATGCATACTAATTTTTGTTGGCGTCAAGTTGGTCCTGACATTTCTGCACGAAGAATTTCATTCAGTACCAAAAATTTCGACAGGAGTTGGACTTAGCGTAATTGGCGCGACACTTGTCATATCAACAATTGCCAGCCTGATTAAGGTAAGAATTGATCCAACAGCAGTTGCGCATGCAGGCCGTATTTCAGGAAGTAAAGAAAATGAAGAGTAAATTTGCTCGAGCGTGGAAGTTATTGCCGAAGCCACTTCGAAAGACGATAGTTCTGCTGATTGGCTCAACTTTAATTCTCACAGGACTTCTGCTCATTGTTCTTCCTGGTCCATTTACGCTGCCACTTCTTGTCCTTGGATTAGTTGTTTTAGCTCTTGAATTTGCGTGGGCTGAGTCTCTATTGGTTCAAGTTCGCCGCCATGGAGCAAAAATTGACCCAAGGAAGTTGTTTAGGAAGTAAAAACTCTCAGTACTTTGATAGCACTCACATATGGCTTGGTGGTGGTTGTGGGACATTTGCCGACGGGGTCTTAGGCGCGATCTTTAAAGTAAGTGGAGGAACCATGACTCAAGTGGGGACTGTCAAAATGAAAGTCTTTAACTACTCCTATCGGGCGGATTTAGTTTCTATCTAATCTCAGTTCTCAGGATTTAGCCCAGCCCCGAAGAGAAATACATGTCAATTAAGTTTGCCTTATTGGTTACTTTTCATGGCCCACTGCGCCTAAAGCACGACTCTTCTTTTATACTTCTTTATTGTGAACCGCAAAGTCGATATCTATTTAAGCAAAGCCACCCAATGGCACGATGAGTTTACAGAGCTTCGAAAAATTGCTTTGGCATCGGGACTAACAGAAGATCTAAAGTGGGGCCACCCCTGTTACACGCTTAACAATGGTAATGTCATTTTGATTCACGGTTTTAAACATTACTGCGCTATAGCATTCTTTAAAGGTGCACTGATGAAAGACCCAGAGCAGATACTCATTCAACAAACCGAAAATGTTCAATCTAGTCGCCAAATCCGTTTCACAAGCCTTGCACAGATTCGTACATTGAAGAAGGTACTTAAGGCTTATATTGCACAGGCCATTGCAATTGAGGAGGCGGGTTTGAAAGTTGAATTCAAGCAGACTTCAAATTTGGTGGTTCCAAAAGATATTCAAGCAAAGTTAAAGAAGATCCCAGGACTTGCTACAGCCTTTAAAGATCTCACTCCAGGCCGCAAGCGTGCATATGTTCTCCACTTTTCTTCAGCAAAACAAGAGAAAACATTAGAGGCAAGAATTGCAAAATCGGCCCCTAAAATATTTGAGGGCAAAGGGCCAAACGAGTACTAAAAATTATAAAGCGCCAAAAGAATGGCAATAGAGAACATGATTGTCGCAATTACCCCATCGAGGATCTTCCAAAAGATTGGGCGAGACATGAATCGCGCTGCGGATTGAGCTCCAAATCCAATTGCCGCAAACCAAAGAGTGCTTGCGAGCATGGCACCGGCAGAAAAAATCCATCGGTTTTCTTTGAATTGGTTAGAGACAGCACCCAACAAGATCACCGTATCTAGATAAACATGGGGGTTGAGCCACGTGAGCGCCAAGGTTGTCCGAACGATTTTCCCTGTTGAGACAGAGGAATACTCTGATGTTGTAAGAACTTCTTTATTAAAAACAGAACGAAGTGTTTTGATTCCAAACCACGTTAGATAAGCAACACCAAACCATCGAATAGCTTCTAGGAAGGAGGCGTTTGACTGAACAATTCTTCCTAAGCCGCCTGCACCCAGGGCGATAAGGGCAATATCTGAAAGAGTGCAAATCATGACAACCGGTAAGACATATTGGCGTGCTAAACCTTGTCTGATAACAAAAGCATTCTGTGCGCCAATTGCAACTATCAGGGATAACCCAGTTAAGAATCCGGGAATGAAGGCGAGCACGGTAGGTAGATTAGTCGAAGTCACTCATCTTTCAGGATGTAAGGCAAAATTATCCGATGATTTCGGCATGGTTATATCGAGTTCGTGCATGCCCGCATCCTCTGCTTACATCATCTTGAGAACATTTTCCACAGAGCAAAACTAACTTATGGCAGGAAACATTTGCGCAGTTATAGAACTGCTTGGTTGGTGCAGAACATTTCTCACATTCGCCAATCACTTTAGTTTTAGTGCTGAAATCTATTGCCATGCGATCATCGAAGGTGAACAGTGAACCCTCCCACAGCC
>CAFBOP010000056.1_pt1 | contig 3562 bp, 3 predicted proteins | sample 7269491 | NCBI WGS metagenome assembly CAFBOP01 (sample SAMEA6814122, study PRJEB35770) | uncultured Actinomycetes bacterium | biome: Freshwater; feature: Freshwater reservoir; material: water | place: Czech Republic | collected 2017-07-26 | depth 30m m
CGGCCTTAGAGCATGTTGTTCCTGTTTTAACGGCCGAAATACCAGCCTTCACACTTAACATTGTAAAACCAACTGAAAGGCTTATAACTATAGCCAAACCTTTTTGTGGGTTCATTCTCATAGTCGAACTGTAGGACTCGCTTCGCCTCTTCGCCAGATTCACTAACTTAAAAGAAATGCTGGATTTCTATTTATGGCCCGGTTACCTAAAAAACGGGGAATTACCCAGGCTGAACGGGATAAATCCCTCATCCTCCGCCATTATTTTTCAAATTGTGGATAACTTAATGGGGCGACCATTGCTCCTTGTAATTCTTGAGCATGAAAATCCACAAAGCAATCATTCTCGCGATCCTCACGCAACTATTCCTTCCGTCTACCGTAAATGCAGATGAATTAAGACCACCCTGTCGCTTACAAATTAGTGTTGCCCACCTCTCAACAAACCTTTTTGAAAATTCTCAAATCAGGGCGGTGAAAGTTAATGCTTCATCCATTTGTAATGTTCCTCAATCGAATGTAACGATTACTGTAGAAATTTGGAAGACAGGATTCTTAGGTAATCACTTAGTTTGGAGACAAACTACTAGAAATTTAGGAACAACTTTTCCTGGTTATCGCGTTAATAATTTCAGTACATACAAGAATTGCCTCAATGGAACTCCAACTAATTATTACGGTGTGTCATATTCCAAAGCGCTCATCGATGGTAGGTGGCACTATGCACGACACGTTCTTTCCGAGAAAATTATTCTCCTGAAGTGCGGAACCTGAGATACCCTTTAATTATGGATTTTGAAGACCCGGATTTTCTATCACCTGAACAAAAACTTCAGGAGCAAGAGGTGATAACACGGTGCTTTAATCTTATGCGTGATGAGCGATCAAGATACGAGGAACAAGCACGAACATTATTGGCTAATAGATTCTTCGTTTCAGAAGATGGAACCAATGGATTGGCCTATTCAATTCAAGGCGATCGCTACATTTGCAACGCAAATCCACAATCGCCGCTCGGCGAAAGTTTTTCAATAGAGGCTCCAATACCTGATACCCAAGAAGAGCAAATAGAGACCTTGATCGAACTTTTCGCTCAAAGTGAAGCTGGATTAATTTAGTGGGGTTTGTTATCAGGTGTAGCGGCATATTCGATCGCAGCCACTTTACCTAAAATCGGCGATGCCTTAGCCCACGATATTCCGTAGACGCTTTCAAAAGCCTGTGGATACGTTTGGCCTCTTCCCATCATGGTTACTAGAGCCATAGTCGATTGTGGTCCCGCAATTGCAGTGAGTGCTTCGATTGCTAACCAACCAAGTCCGTAACCCATTTGATAGATGGGATGTGGAGGCAAGCACGCTAGCGGCATATCTGTTTCAAAAAAGTTTTGAAGTGATGCGGCGGAAAAGTCAGTGAATTCAGGTATTGACCAGCCTTTGGCTGCACCTTTGCGTCCGCTCCAATATGCCTCAAATGTTGGAGCTGTTGCTGAATTGCCAATGAAGTTTGCCTGTCCTTCCGCCCACCAACAAGGAATTGCGCTTTCATAAAGTCCACTTGGCATGTTATCAACATGATTCTTGCGTTGAGTTTCTGTAGGTGGTTTACCAACAATTGGCAAGCCTAAGAATTGGGAAGCTTGCACCGAGTGCGTGTACTCGTGTCCTTGAATAGCACCATCTTTGAAAACTGGTTTATAGGTTCCATCTTCGAACAACATTGTTTTTAGATCTATTCCAAATCGACCTAATCCACTTCCTACTGGATCAACTACACCTGAATTTGCATCTCCACAGCGTTCTGGTGAAACACATTGGGCAATCATTCCCGGCATACCTGTAATGCCATTTATTCCACCATTATTAACAACTGCGGGAATAGTGGCCGCTGTTTTGAGTGCCCAGTCTCTATCTTTAAAGTTATAAACCAACGCATAGTAGGTAGTTGGCTGCCTAAAACCTGAAAAGAATTTCATTACTTTCTGAAATGTTCCGAGTAAAGGAACATTGGGGGTGGTATTCGGTCCAACTGTAATTGTGGTTGGAATCGAAGGCAGAGTATTCGCATTTTCTACTTTTTGCACAGCAGTCCATGCTGCCAATGGGACATCATTGATGTGGTCAATAATGTTGTCAAAAGTGATTTCACCTATAACGGCCGCAGGAAGTTTTATGGGAATTGGGTTCTGCTTAGTGGCCTTTGTTGAAGCGGAGGCGACTCCATTACTCCAAACCATTTTCTTTCCGGATTTAACACAAGTAAGTTTCATTCCTTTAGCATCTGTAGTTGTCCCTATTTTTGAGCAACTGGCGCCAGCCGTGGGTGTCGCAGCATGTGCTTGGGCAAGCGTTAATGAAGATGCCAGAATTATTAGGGATGTAAAAATAGAAAGTTTGCGCATTGCAATCTACCTCTCCGTAGATTTAACTCCGTCACCGGGTTTAACTTTGCCCAAACTCTGCCAAGAATGGCGCATCAATATTCGATAAACCTTACGGCATGAAACGATTTTGATGAAGGGTTTACCCAAGAAACGCAGGATTAGGCGGGCTGGCGAAGATCGTCTGTGAACTTGCTATATAACTAAATCTCTAATCCAATGTATTTGGTTTCTAAGAATTCATGAATTCCATCAAAGCCGCCCTCGCGACCAAGACCGCTTTGCTTAACGCCACCAAATGGCGCAGCTGGGTCTGAAATAACTCCGCGGTTAATCGCAACCATTCCGGCTTCTAACGCTTCTGCTGTGCGAATTGCTCGTTGAAGATCACCGGAAAAGACGTAACTAATTAATCCGTATTCCGTGTCATTGGCTAAAGCAATTGCTTCATCATCTGTATCAAAAACTACAACAGGGGCAACTGGGCCAAAGATTTCGTGCTTCAAAATTTCATTATTCTTCTCGCAAGTAAGCACTGTTGCTGGATAGAAAGCACCAGGACCCTCAGGAGTTTTGCCACCGATAGATACTTTTGCGCCACCTTTAACTGCAGTATCAACTAATTCTGCGATCTTGTTGCGCTCCTTAAGGGAAACACTTGCCCCAAGGTTTACGCCAGTTGACATACCAGGGCCCATAACAAGTGCCGACATTGCTTTCGTGAATTCTGCAGTGAATTTTTCGGCTATTGGACGTTGAACATATATGCGATTTGCTGCGGTGCAAGCAGCGCCACCATTGCGCATCTTTGCCGCCATCACAGCTTGAACTGCTGATGTCACATCTGAGTCTTCGAAAACAATAAATGGAGCATTTCCGCCGAGTTCCATGGAGCATTGAATAACGCAATCGGAAGCTTCGCGCAAAAGTATGCGACCAACTTCTGTTGATCCAGTGAACGATAAGTTTTTTACTCGTGGGTCATGAAGCATCTTGCTTATCATTGGGCCGACTGGCGAAGGTAATATTAAATTGACAACACCTGCAGGCACGCCAGCGCGCTCAAGAACATCAACAATTGCCATTGCGGTAAGTGGTGTTTCACCTGCAGGTTTCAAAATTACTGTGCAACCAGCAGCGAGCGCAGGACCAATTTTTCGTGTAGCCATTGCCGCTGGAAAG